>OQVL01002171.1_pt1 | contig 11965 bp, 13 predicted proteins | sample 1691501 | NCBI WGS metagenome assembly OQVL01 (sample SAMN03418253, study PRJEB22391) | human gut metagenome | biome: human-gut; feature: organic feature; material: feces | host: Homo sapiens | place: Tanzania | collected 2013-01
CCAGCGGCAAGAACGGGTTATATACCCTCCTACTCACATTAGTCAATATGTTTTTGCTAACTTAATATACTTTTTTTTAGCATGGCGAAAATTTCGGCGGGATTCAGCCCTTTTTCGCGCAAAAATTTTATCGTGACTGATTGATCTCGCTTCGCCAGCCGCCGTCCTTCGGCGTCCAAAATCAGACGATGATGGTGATAAAGCGGCGTATCCAACCCCAACAATGCCTGCAAAAGTCTGTGAACATGAGTCGAATCGAACAGGTCTTCGCCTCGCGTCACCAAAGTCACCCCTTGCGCGGCGTCGTCCAGAACGGAGCAAAGGTGATAACTGGCGGGAGTTTCTTTGCGCGCCAGAATAATATCGCCGAAAATCGCGGGATTCGCCTTTACGCGTCCGCGCGATTCGTCAACAAAGAACAGCGATTCGCCGATTTGCCGCAGACTTTTTTCGATATCCAGCCGCCACGACCAACGATCGAAACGCGACAAATCAAGATGTTTTCCGCGGCACGTCCCCGGATAAACGGCGGTTTCCCCCGCGTGCGGCGCGTGTCCCATGCGCGCGATTTCCGATTCGATTTCCTTTCTGGTGCAAACACACGGGTAAAGGACGCCTCTATCCTTTAATTTTTGCAAGGCGTCCGCGTAAAAATCCAGTCGTTCGGACTGAAGAATCGGCTGTTGATCCCATTTCAAACCGAGCCAGTCCAAATCCTCTAAAATACCGTCGATAAATTCCGGTTTGCACCGGACGGGGTCGATATCTTCAATGCGCAAGAGGAATTTTCCATTGTTTTCCCTCGCCCTGTCATGCGCGAATCGGGCGGCGAAAGCGTGTCCCAAATGAAGCCGTCCCGTCGGCGAAGGCGCGAATCGAGTGACAATCATCTTGTTTGTTCACATCAGTTTCACAGCGGCGAATCCGCCGACCAGCAACGCGAAGAACAGCGTCGCCAGCCAGCCCAGATTCTTTTCAATAAACTTTTCCATCGGCGCACCGAACTTCCACAGCAAAACCGCCAACAGGAAAAAACGCCCGCCGCGCGACAGAACGGACGCGATCGAAAAAACGTCCAAATTCAACCCCGTCATGCCGCTGAGAATTGTTATCACTTTGTACGGAAACGGCGTAAAACCCGCCGCGGCGACAATCCATGCACCGTAAGCGTTGTAAGCCTGCTTGAACGTTTCGACCTTGTCCGTATAGCCATAGAAATCGAAAATCGGAACGGCGACGGCGTCATACAGAAAAGCGCCGATCGCATAACCCGCGAATCCGCCGGCGACGCTGGAAACGGTGCAAATCGCCGCCAGCCGGAACGCCCGTTCCGGACGCGCCAGAATCATCGGTATCAGCAAAACGTCGGGCGGAATCGGAAAAAAAGAGCTTTCGGCGAAAGAAAACAGAGCCAGCAGCCAAACCGCCTGCGGGTGTTCGGCGCACTTCAGCACCCAATCGTACATGCGTTTAAAAAAAGCCGTCCATTTTTCAAAAAAACTTTTTACGATAACCATTTGCCGTTTCCTTTCCCGCGGTTGAGGGCACACTATATATAAAAATCGCGAGAAAGAAAAGAGGGGGCGGAGAAACAACCGCCCCCCCCTTTCGGGTCAAAGCGCGACAGCCTGTTGAATGATATGAACGTCCTTGTCTCCGCGACCGGACAAGTTGACGACGACGATTTTGTCCCGATCAAGCGTTTTGGCGAACTTCATCGCGTACGCCAGCGCATGCGACGATTCCAGCGCCGGAATGATTCCCTCGATTCGCGATAAGGTCAAACAGGCGTCGACGGCTTCGCGATCCGTCGCGGTTTCATAAACCGCCCTGCCCGTGTCTTTCAGCATGCTGTGTTCCGCGCCGACCCCCGGATAATCCAATCCGGCGGAAATGCTGTACGTCAACGACGGCGTCCCGTCGCTTTCCTGCAGCAAGTAAGTGTAAGCCCCGTGGAGAACCCCCGGCTTTCCTTTTGTCATCGTCGCGCAGTGTTCCGCCGTATCCAAGCCCTTTCCGGCGGCTTCGACACCGATCAAACCGACGGACGGGTCGTTCACGAAACCCGAAAACAGTCCGATTGCGTTGCTGCCGCCGCCGACGCAGGCGATTGCATAATCGGGCAGGCGTCCTTCGTGTTCCAGAATCTGACGACGCGCTTCCCTGCCGATAACGGATTGAAAATCGCGCACCATCATCGGATAGGGGTGCGGTCCGACGGCGGAACCGACCAGATAGAACGTGTCCCGATAATTTTCGATCAAATCGGTCAGCGCGGCATCAACCGCATCGCTGAGCGTTTTTTGTCCTTTGGTGACGGGAACGACCTCCGCCCCCAGCATTTTCATGCGAAAGACGTTCAATTCCTGACGCTTGGTGTCTTCTTCGCCCATATAAACGCGGCATTTCAAGCCGAACAGCGCCGCGCCCGTCGCCGTTGCGACTCCGTGCTGACCCGCGCCGGTTTCGGCGATAATTCGCTTTTTCCCCATATGGCGAGCCAGCAAAATCTGCCCCATGACGTTATTGATTTTGTGCGCGCCCGTATGGCACAAATCTTCGCGTTTCAGATAAATCTTCGCTCCGCCGACGGTTTCCGTCAAACGTTTCGCGAAATAAAGCGGCGTTTCGCGTCCGACGTATTCTTTCAGATAATAAGCCAGCTCATTCTTGAAAGCGGGAGTGTCCTTGATTTCGGCGTAAGCGTCGGCGATTTCAAGCATGACCTTCTTCAAATCGTCGGGCAGACAGATGCCGCCGAAGCCGTTGAAATATCCGTTTGCGTCGGGATTGGAATATGCCGGAATGTAATTCATTGTTTGATACCTTTCTTCTTTTGTCTGTCAGATCGAAACCGTTTTCAATCGGGAAGTCGGGTATTTAACAAAATCAAAAAAAAACCGCCGTTCCCGTTTTTGGGAAACCCGCGGCGACGATACGAAAACACGTTCACGGCTTCCCTCAGGACAGCCGCCACCAATTTTGAGCAATCATGTTTTTCATCACGTTCGTCATGCGAAGAAAGATAAAACGCCCTTGCGGTTGTTGTCAAACAAAAAAATTCGCAAGTTTTAGAACAAACTTTCGTTATATATTTATCGCAAACGCCTTTTGACGAAAGGATAACGCCATGAAAAAAAAGATGATTTCAGCCTTTGCCCTGATCTTGGCGCTGTCCGCCGCCGTTCGGGCGCAAGAAGCCCCCCTGCCCCCGCCGGAACGTCCGCCTTTCGAACAAAGCGGCGAGTTTGAAAAAGGCTTTGACAGGGAACGCCGTCCGCCTCCTCCGCCGGAAGATTTCAGCGGCGACGAAGACGACGATCGCGACTTGGACGACGATTTCGATGACTTTGATGGTTTCGCCCGCAGACCGCCTCCCCCGCCGCGCGACGGAAAGGAACGACGTCAGCCGCCCAAACAAAGGGGAAACGTCGACGAAAGTACGGATTGACGAAAAATCCGGTTCGCCTTACTTTTTTTAAAAAAGGAGAAACATGATGAAAAAATATGTATTAACCATGATGTTGGCTTGTCTGACGGTTTTTCCGGCACAGGCGAAAGACAAACCGAATCGGCTTGAACACAAAATCGCCGAAATCGAACGCGAATACCGCGAAGACGTCGCCGAAATCAAAGCCAAAAGCAAATGGTCGGACGCGATGAAACAGCTGCGCCTGAAACAAAAAGCGGAAGTTAAGGATTTGGAAATCAAGCAAGCCGAAGAAATCTACGCCTTAAAAACACGTCAAAAATCCGAACGCGAAGCCTTGCGTCAACAAGAGGCGACCGTCGCGTCGCCCGTCGAAAAAATCCGCGGCGAATCGACGGAAGGATCAAAAGAAGCGCGCAAGAAACTTAAAAAACACAAAAAAGCCGAACGCTTCATCGAAACGGAAACGGATCCGGACGACGATTGACATTTTTTCCGACAAAATCAAAAGCCCGCGTTTATCGCGGGCTTTTCCGTTGATCATTCCGGCAGAACGCCTTTTTCAACCAAAGCGGCGCGCAACTTTTCGGGAGATTCGAATTGAATTGCCTGAAATCCCAATTTTTTCGCCGTTTCAATGTTGGGCGCCGAATCGTCGGTAAAAACCGTCTTTTCGGGCATCAAGCCGTAGCGTTCGATGAGAATTTCAAACAAGCGCGGTTCGGGCTTTGCCTCTTTCTCCTCTCCGGAAACGACGATACCCTTGAACAGATTGAAAAAATCATGTTCCGGACGGGTAATCGCGAATTTTTCAGCCGACCAGTTCGTCAGCCCGTACACGGGATATCGCGCCGCCAATTCACGCAATAAAGCGACGCTGCCGACGATTTCACCCGCGCACATTTCCCGCCAACGCGTATTGTACATTTCGATCTGTCCGGCATATTCGGGGTGTTTTTCCGTCAATTCGGCGACGCCCTGCGCGAACGGCTTGCCTTTATCCATTTGGAAATTCCATTCGGGCGTGCAAATTTTTGTCAGGAAAAACTCCGTTTCCTCTTTGTTTTCAAAAACCTTGTCATACAAATAACGCGGATTCCAATCAATCAGAACGCCGCCGAAGTCAAAAACGATTGCTTCCGTTTTCATTCATTCCCCCCCCGAAAAAGCTTTAAATCCGTCCAGTTTTATATATTATAAGGATACTTTTGACAACCATGGATATCATTATGCGCGAAACAGATAAATTTCCACGTTTGGATCCGATGAAGAAATCCGTTCCGATTGACGATGCGGAGGAAAACGCCCCGTCCTTGCGTGCGCAGGTCGCGAATTTGGTCAAAAGCAAAACCGGAATCGCCGTTTTCGGATTGATTTTCATAACGATTTTTCTCAGCGTCTGTTTTCAAAGCGAACGCCTATTGCGCGCGGGCGTGTATGATTTTTTCAAAATGCTGGGGAACGAGGGATTCGGCGTTTCCTATAATATCGATTCGTCTTACTTCTTTTTAAGAAGCGGCGTCAATCTGGACGATATCGTCGTCACCGCCCCCGAAAAAGCGGGCGGCTGGGTTTTACGCACGGGACGCCTTACCGTTTCGGCGTCGCCGTTTTCCGCGCGCGACATCACGATTAAGATCAACGGAACGCAATCCCTGTCGACCAAAGAAACGGGCGACATGCGCTTTGTTATCGCAAACGGCGAGGTCGCTTTGCATCTGCGGTCTTCAAAGGATCCCTTTTCCGCGAAAATAACTTTTAAAGATGTTCAGACCGCCTCCCCCCGTTCCATGCAGGGGTTGTCCGTTTCGGACGTTTTGCTGACCCTCGACCGCGGCGTTTCCGGTGAAAAAGGGGACGCTCCGTTGGATTTTTCCCTGATTTTAAACGCCGTCCGTCTGCCGGCGCGTAAAAACAGCCATCTGCCCCGATTGATCGAGTACGTCAAACTTGACGGCGCGCTGTCCGCCACGCCCGAAGACGACCGTCCGTTCCTGTCGGGCTGGATTTACAACGGCGGAACCGCCGACGTTTCGCACGGCGAAGTCATCTGGGAACCGTTTATGACCAGTTTTTCCGGAACATTCGCGTTGAACGCCGCCTTTGAACCGATGGGGGCTGTCGTCGCGAAAACTTACGGATTGTTCGATCTGCTTGAAATCTTAGAACTGGATCAAGTGGTGCGTACCAGCCGCGCGTCGGTCGCCCGCGTCGTGCTGGGCGATCGAATGACGCATGAAAACGGCGAAAAACGCCCGTCCGTCACATCGCCGTTCAGCTATCAATCCGGCAAAGTGTATGCGGGCGAGCTTTTGCTGTTTGATAAAAACGAAAAATAACGAAACGGATTTACGCCATAAAATCCTTCATCGCCGCCAGCAGCGCCGCCGTTTCTTCGACATTTCCGATCGTCATGCGCAACGCGTTCGGCAGACCGTAGGACGCGACGCGGCGCACGATGATGCCGCGGTTTTGCAAAAACGCGTCGGCTTTTTCCGCGGTTTTTCCCGTTTCCGGAAAATGAACCAGAATGAAATTCGCTTCCGACGGAGTGACCGTCAACCCGATTTTCGTCAGTTCCTCCGTCAGCATCGCGCGATATTTTTTATTATGTTCAAAGGATCTTTTGACAAAATCCCCGTCGCGAACGGCGGCGATTCCGGCGACCTGCGCGAACGCGTTGACATTGAACGGTCCGCGAATGCGGTTCAGGACGTCCGTTATGTCGCGCGACGCATAGCTCCACCCCAGACGAATGCCGCCCAGACCGTAAATTTTGGAAAACGTCCGCAACATCACGACGTTCGGAAACTCGTCAACCAGAGAAATTCCCGCGTCGTAATCCGCCGCATCGACAAATTCGGCATAGGCGGCGTCCAGAACGATCACGATATTTTCGGGCAGAAAACGGCACAAACGGCGAATTTCACCGCCGGTCAGATACGTTCCCGTCGGATTGCCGGGGTTGGCGATGAAAATCATGCGGGTTTTCGGCGTAACCACCTTTAAAATCGCGTCGACATCGACTTTATAATCTTTTTCCGGAACGGTAACGGGCTGAGCCCCGCAACCGACGGCGTAAAGGCGATACATCAAAAACGCGTACTGCGTGATCACGACTTCGTCGGTTTCGCGCAAATAGGCGTGACACAACAGCCCGATCAGTTCGTCAGACCCGTTGCCGCACACGACGCGATCGGCGTCGATTCCGTGAACGTCCGCGATTGCCCGTCGCAAAGCGGCGCTTCCCCCGTCGGGATAGCGGAAGATGTTTTCCGCAAAAGCGCGGCAGGCTTCGACCGCCGCCGGATTCGCGCCGAAAGCCCCTTCGTTCGACGACAGTTTAACAACCTTTTCCCTGCCCGCGACGGAGCTTGCGCCGCCGACGTAGGGTTTCAGGGACATTATGCTTAAATGGGCGGGAACGGGATCGTTTCGCATCAAATTCACCTTTACAATTTAGCGGGATAGCCGCCGATAACGCGCAACGTCGTTATTTTTCCGTTTTCCTTGTCGACAATGGCGCCCAGCCGGTCGTCGCGATCGGACAGCCAGCCGTCGACTTCAAACAGATAGGCTTTGCGCATCATGTCGGGATTGTAGGTGTCGCAAATCGTGTTGGTCGCGATTCCGTTCGATTTCAAAATCAAATCCAGCGTCGACAGACTGATCGTGCCGTCCGTTTCCGCCACCAGCAAAGTCCTGTCGTCGCCCGTCGGTTCGTACGGCATCTTCGCCAAAGCGTAAGCCGTCCCCGCGCCGCGATTGCAGATGCCGGATCCTTCAAACGGCAGCTTTAAAAAAACGCTGACGTTGCGTTTGTATTCCTGCGCGACGGCATACCACCAGCACGCCTGTTTGTCTTCATACAGCGGCAAAAGCGCGGCGTCCGCCTCGCCCTGCGTCAATTCCTTCAGGACAAGATTGACGGAACAACACGGCATCACGGGCGTGAACGAACCGAAATAACCGCGCGCGATTTCAGACAGCCCCGTCCCGCGTTCGGGCATGAACGCCGCCAGCGTCACGGGGGATTGCAAATTGACGCACGCGCTGATGATTTCGCGCCAGACGCGCATCACGACCTCTTTGTCCAGCGCGCCTTTGTGCCTGTTCCACAGGCGGCGCATGATTTCGATTTCGCGTTTGGGGCGCAACACGCCCTTGACGCCCGAATCGTCCTGCGCCGATTTGGCGCGCCCGACCTGTTCGACCAAAGCGGCGCGCTTCATCAGCAAATCGTGCATCGCATCGTCCACGGCGTCGATCTGCGCGCGCAGTTCAGCCAAAGAAGTTTCCTCTTGCATCGCGATTGTCCCCTGATTACCCTTTAACGTTGTTTTCTTTTTACACCGTTCGCGGTCAAAAAGCTTTATTTTTTTTCAAGGGGTTGAAAAATGCATGAAATTTCCGGCGATGAGCTGTTGAAAAACGTCCGCTACAACGACGCGGGACTGGTTCCCGTCATCGCCCAGCAGTTTGACACGGGCGAAGTCCTGATGATGGCGTGGGCGAACGAAACGGCGCTGAGGGAAACAATCAGAACCAAGCGCATGTGCTATTTTTCGCGTTCCCGCCAATCCCTGTGGCGCAAGGGCGAAACGTCGGGACACGTCCAGAGGGCGATCGAATTGCGAATCGATTGCGACGGCGACACGATTTTGGCGCTGATCGACCAGACGGGATCGGCGTGCCACACGGGAAACCGCAGTTGCTTTTTCAGGAAAACGACCGACTTTGCGCCCGACGCCGGACAAAAGGGCTAAAATCGCTTTACTTTATCGGGCGGCTTTATATGATAGCCGAAATTCAATCGGCAACATCGGAGTTTTGAAATGACCAAGTTTATCTTTATCACGGGCGGCGTCGTGTCGTCTTTGGGCAAGGGCATGGCGTCCGCCGCGCTGGGCGCGCTCTTGCAGGCCAGAGGCTACAAAGTCCGCAACCGCAAAATGGATCCGTACCTGAACATCGACCCCGGCACGATGTCGCCCTATCAGCACGGCGAAGTGTTCGTCACCGACGACGGCGCGGAAACGGATTTGGACTTGGGGCATTACGAACGCTTTACAAACGTGCCGTGCCATAAAACCGATTCCGTTTCCGGCGGACGCATTTACTACAACGTCCTGATGAAAGAACGCCGCGGCGAATATTTGGGCGCGACCGTTCAAGCGATCCCCCACGTCACTGACGAAATCAAACGGTTCATCGAATCCGACCTGCATGACGAAGATTTCGTCCTGTACGAAATCGGCGGCACCGTCGGCGATATCGAAGGCACCCTGTTTTTAGAAGCGATCCGCCAGTTCGCCATCACGGCGGGACGCGAAAACTGCCTGTTTTTGCACTTGACGCTGTTGCCTTACATTCCGACGGCGGGCGAACTGAAAACCAAACCGACGCAACATTCGGTCAAACAGCTGCTGGAAACGGGAATCCAGCCCGACGTCCTGCTGTGCCGTTCGCAAATGATGCTGTCCGATTCGGAACGTCGGAAAATCGGCTTGTTCTGCAACATCGATCCCGAAGACGTGATTATCGCGCTGGACGCCGACAGCATTTACAAAATTCCGTTGCAGTATCACGAACAGGGACTTGACCGCCAGATTCTGAAACATTTCGGCATGCTGGAAACGGCGCCCGATCCCGATCTGGAAAAATGGAAACACATTATCAACACGATCGGCGCGTGGGAACACGAAACGACGATCGCAGTCGTCGGCAAATACTGCGGCTTGCCCGACGCCTATAAATCGCTGAACGAAGCCCTGTTCCACGCGGGCATCGCGCATAAAACGAAAGTCCGCGTCAAATGGATCGAATCGGATACGCTGGAAACGATGACGCCCGAAGAAATCGATCGCGCGTTTGCGGGGATTCAGGGGATTCTCGTCCCCGGCGGTTTCGGCAACCGCGGCGTCGAAGGTAAAATGATCGCCGAACGCTACGCCCGTGAAAAGAAAATTCCGTTCTTCGGCATCTGTCTGGGCATGCAAACGGCGGTCATCGAAGCCGCGCGCAGTCTGCTGGGCGTCAAAAACGCCAATTCGACCGAATTTACCAAAGATTGCACCCCCGTCGTCGCTTTGATGACCGAATGGGAACAGGACGGCAAGAAGCAGCTTCGCGACGAACATACGGACGTTGGCGGAACGATGCGTCTGGGCGCTTATCCGTGCCGGCTGAAATCAGGCACGCTGGCGGCGAAACTGTACGACGACGCCGACATGATTTTCGAACGCCACCGCCACCGCTACGAGGTCAGCATGCCGATCGCCCGCGAATTGGAGGAAAAAGGGCTGATCGTGTCGGGAACGTCGCCGGACGGTTTGCTGCCCGAAATCGTCGAACTGAAAGACCACCCGTTCTTTATCGCGGTGCAGTTCCACCCCGAATTTAAATCCCGCGCGTTCAAAGCCCACCCGATTTTCAAGGGCTTCGTCGCCGCGGCGTTGAAACAGAACACGCTGATCTGACGAAAGGAACGCCGCCATGCGCGACAAATTGAAAAAAATCCGCGCCGTGTGTCGGGGCGCTTTGCGGGTTGTCGTTTTTTACGTTTTGACGATGTGGGGGCTGTTTCAACTTTCCCCGCTGTTCGGCGAATTATACTTTTCAACGCCGTTTGTGCTGTCCGCGACGGTATCGTTTTTTTTGGTCTTGTTTATCGTGCGCATGGCGGGAACGCTGGTGTTCATGCCGAAGCCGCGGCTGACCGCCATTTTGCGCGAAGGCGAATCCTCCCCGCGTTTTTCGAAAATCGCGGTGCGTTTTTTTTCATGGGAATTCCAAAAAAGGCTGATGCTTTTTCTGTCGCTGTTCGTCGCGGAATTTATCGTCCGTCTGGTGCTGGTCAACCTGTTCCTGCTGTTGATTGAAAAATCCGTTCCCGTTTGGGCGAATTTGAGCATGAAATCGGTCGCGCTGACGAACGGTTTAATCACGCTGGCGGCTTTCGCCGTCATGGAACTGCCCTGCTTTGTTTTGTTTTACAAGCTGTCGTTCAAAGGACACGCCAACCGTCTGCGCGAATACCGCTTCGGGTTAAAGCTGTCGTTTCTGACGTTGCTGATTGTCGCCCTGCACTACTTTCTTTTGCCGCTGGCGGAAAAGACGAACGCCGTCGTCGAATTGGCGGTTGTCGCCGTTTCCGGCGTCGCGCTATGGATTTTGACGTACAGGACGGATTTTCTGAAATCCCTTTTATGCCGCCAAAAACGGGCGAAAGAGGAAAAAGATCTGACCCGATCCTACCGCGACGCGGCAAAAGTCGCCGAAACGATTATTGAAATCGAAGGGGCGGAAATTCCTCCCGACGCCGAAAACGGGGATTAAGCCGAAGCGGCGGAAACGCTCCGCCGCTTTTTTGCGCGCGCTTTCGAAAAAAAGATGCAAAAGCCCGACAAAAAGGGTATAACGAATCCCGTAATTCAATTTTCTTACTGGAGTAAGCATTCAATGACTTGTTCTTATATGTGTTCGCACGAAGTGCAAGAGATGTGTCCCGTGACCAAGGGCGCACGTCATGATCCCGCCCCGATTCCCGAAGAAGGCAAATGGGTTAAATCGAAACAAATCTCCGATGTTTCCGGTTTGACGCACGGCGTCGGCGCCTGCGCCCCGCAGCAGGGAACCTGCAAACTGACCCTGAACGTCAAGGAAGGCGTGATCCGCGAAGCTTTGGTCGAAACGATCGGCTGTTCGGGCATGACGCACTCCGCCGCGATGGCTGCCGAAGTTTTGCCGGGCAAAACGATTTTGGAAGCTTTGAACACGGACTTGGTCTGCGACGCGATCAACGTCGCGATGCGCGAACTGTTCCTGCAAATCGTGTACGGTCGCACGCAGTCGGCTTTCTCCGACAACGGCTTGCCCGTCGGCGCGGGATTGGAAGATTTGGGCAAAGGCTTGCGTTCGCAGGTCGGCACGATGTATTCCACCGAACCCAAAGGCGTGCGCTATCTGGAAATGGCGGAAGGCTATGTTCTGGCTGAAGGTCTGGACGACAACGGCGAAGTCATCGGCTATAAAACCGTCAATCTGGGCAAAATGATGGAAGCCATCAAAAAAGGCGTTGATCCGAAAGAAGCGTTTGAACAGAACGTCGCGACAAAAGGTCGCTTCAACGAAGCCGCCAAAGTTATCGACCCGCGCAAAGAATAAGGAGTTTGAAAATGAGTCTTTTTGAAGGTTATGAACGCCGCATTGCGCAGATTGAAAAATGCTGCAAGGAATACGGCATCGCCAATATCGAAGAAGCCGACAAAATCTGCAAAGACAAAGGGATTGACGTTGCCGCCATCGTCAAAGGCATTCAGCCGATTTGCTTTGAAAACGCGTGCTGGGCTTATACGTTGGGCGCGGCTGTCGCCATTAAATCGGGCGCGAAAGACGCCGCCGAAGCCGCCGAAAAAATCGGCGTCGGTCTGCAGGCGTTCTGCATTCCCGGTTCCGTCGCGGATCAGCGCAAAGTCGGTCTGGGACACGGCAATCTGGGCGCGATGCTGTTGAGCGAAAGCACCAAATGCTTCT
>OQVL01002174.1_pt1 | contig 11962 bp, 7 predicted proteins | sample 1691501 | NCBI WGS metagenome assembly OQVL01 (sample SAMN03418253, study PRJEB22391) | human gut metagenome | biome: human-gut; feature: organic feature; material: feces | host: Homo sapiens | place: Tanzania | collected 2013-01
AGAAGGTTCTACAAAGAATAGCTATAAACTCACAAAATATAAAAAAATCACATTAAACGGCTCACAAACTGCCTACTTCAGCGTCAGCGGTGAGAAATACGTGGCAAGCACAAACCCTTCTATTGACAACGACTGGTATTTCATTTCTACCGACCAGAAGGATGTCTATGCAGAATATACTTCCCTCTTCACTGAGGCTGCAAACCTGCTCAAGAATGAGAAGCTGAACGATCAGAAATCTGTTCTGGACGCTATCAAAACTGCATTGCAGAAGACTGCCAAGGGTACTTTCGAAACCTCTAATGCTGACATCAATACGCTCAAGACAACGATTGCAGCTGCCAAGAAAGCGATTGAGGACATCACTAACGGTATCAGCAATACCTCTGACAATCTCAAGAATGCAGAAATTACTTCTATCTATAGCGCCAACGGTACCCGCAAAGCTCAGCTGACCAAGGGTATCAACATCGTTAAGATGAGCAATGGTGCCGTCAAGAAGATTTTAGTGAAGTAAACAATAAGATTCAGACGATGGTGATCCAGACCGCCTCGCCCTGATCGCTCGCCGCCATGATGGTGGTGATGAGCTTCGTCAGCGTGGCACGAGAGGAGGTCAACCTGCCCACTATCGTGTTCTCACCCACAAGAATGCAGCCCCGCGTATCTGCCGCCATGTTGCCGCTATGTATGCGTATGCCACTAAATCCCGGCACGCCTACCAGCAGCGGAAGCCAGCGACGGAAGCGGGGCGATTTCGTTATGACCACCGGGTAACTGCCCTCGGGAATGGCCGTCAGACCCACTACCTTGCGAGCCTTCTTGCTCGACTGGCGTCCCAACGACTCGTTCACCAGCTGCGGCGGCAACTTCACACCCAAGAGATTGCGCCAGGTAGGTTCCAATGTGTCACAGAAATAGGTCTGGCGATTGAGCTGGTCGGGATTCTTCAGGGTTCTCACCGACTTTCCGCGGTTGTTGACACCCACTTCCATATCCTCATCGCCCAGAATATACAGTCGTCCGATGGTATATTCTTTTTTCTTAGCAATTCTTTTCAATATTAATTCCATCTTTTCTATATTTTAGTTTGATAAAATAGGTATTTTCAAAACTGACATTACTGAAATTGACATCGGTCTTAGCTTGACTGGCAGACTGGAACGATTTCCGCTCAATATATCCCCGATGAACCCAGTTGTTGATCATCACTCGTGTTCCCTTCTGTCCCAATCCATACTCCAATCGGATGGCCATTGCCTCCTGATAGGAGAACTCATCAGGCAGCAACTGCAGGAGATTGGCTGGTCCTCGACGGCTCGATTTCACGCCCCCATCCTCGGCCTTGGCAATGGCATCTCCGAAGAAACGCATCTTGCAGTAGAGGTCGTAGCGCAGGCTCCAGCGGATGAATTCATCCATCTCCGGCTCCCACTTACAACCGTTGGCCACGTAGAGCACACAGGCCTTCAGATAGGCGATGACATTGGCTCGGAAACTGAGATTCTCGTAGATGCGGTTCTGCGTCATGCGGGCAAAATCAGCATTCTCCTCCTTCAGTTTCAGGGCGAGTTGGAAGGCCTGTTCACATTCCACCAGTCCGCTCGTCTTACAGAGATTTTCGATGTAAGGACGCAGAGCCTCACGGAAATCATCACCATAATAGCCATAGACGGGCATCTCGGCTCCTATCTCTCTTTCGGGTATCGTACAGAAATTGATACGCGAGATAGGACCATCAGTGAGCACGCGGGAGAAGTAGCGCAAACCCTTCTGGATGGTGGTAGATGCATTCCAGTTGAAGCGGATGGTGACGCGCTCCGTGACGCTGGATGTACCCACGCGGGTCTGACCATACTGGTTGGCTGGATCGAAGGCAAGACACATGATGCGGAACTGCTGGTTGCCCTGACCACGGAGTGCATCAAACTGATCTATTTCATTGAGCGAAGTATAGAGAAAATGCTCTTGCGCCTCTGCTGTTCGCATCACGAAAGCAGGATTGGTCATGTCGGCATCTATCTCCTGAATCACGAGGTTCTCCGGTCGCTTTCTCTTGTCCTTGTTGGCACCCTTCCGGGTCACCTCGTCCTTCCATGCTTTCTCCCTTGCCAGGTTTTCCCGGTCTCGCTTGCGGATGTCTTCCATCACATAACTGATAGGCATCTGCACGCACGATTTTCCGGCTCCAGTTCCGGCAAGCAGACAGGTCATCAGCGTGGCCTCATGCTCCACATTGTCGATATACTTGAAGCGGGTTTTCCAGAGATGCGTGGCGAGCGACGGGAACACGGCATGTGCCACGGCTGGCTTATAGACTTCGGGCGTGCGACTCACGAGCAGGGCGATGAGAGCGGGCAGTTTCTCGGGCATCGGAGGCGGTGCGGGATAGTCCTCCTCCTGGTTCTGCTGCGCCATCTCCTTACTGCCGAGCCTTTCAGCCTGCGCATTGATGCGGATCACCTCGCGCGACATGGGCTTGCAACTGTCGTGATAGCGGGCATAGAAGTCGCTGATGAGCTGCTGGCAGTCACGCTCCTGTGCAAAGGCGGGCATGCGCTGCTCCACCACCCTTCTGAGTTCCTCTTCGCCCATCATCCTGCTGGCTCCGGCACTCATGATGGCGAGGAGCGAGGAGTGGCGCGAACCTACAGCATTGATATCTACTTCTGCCAACCCAGCCTGCGCCCTAAAGAGGTCGAAAGCGATAAGATTCTTATCATTTCCATGATGGCTCCCATCAGGATGAGCAGGAGCACTGCCAACAGCAGTTGAGGTGTGGCTATCAGCAGGATGAGCAGCAGGATGAGGAGGAACTTGAGCGCCTCCCACAGCTGGTTGTTTTTCTCCGGTTTTATCACCGGAAAGTAACGGTTGATTGTCATGATTTTCTGAATTTGAATGTTTTTGGATTTGTGAAGTATTTTCTGAAAGAGAGGGATTACCGGACGACTGGCTGCTTCCTGTAAGAGGAGCGTTTCCGGACGAGTGGGCGAATGAAGAAGAAAAAGTTCCCTGTTTCAAAGCCCGTCCGTCGACGTCGAGACCTCGCTTGCGGAAGGCTTCCCTTCGGAGATTGATTTCGTCTTCCGGCAGAAGGGCATACCAATCGCTGGCACGATAGATTTCCGAGTCTGCATCCGTCATAAAGATGATGCGTTCGGGTGAGAAGCAGCTCTCGTCACACGGTACACCCAATGCCTGACAATAGGCTCGCTGCGCTTCCTCGATGGTCATGCCTATCGGCATACGAATGTCGATATGGAGCTTCTTGCGGGCGGAATACTCCAAATGCAGGAGCATTCCCTTCCAGGGATTTTTCTGTCCATTCTCAGGATTTCTCTGCCCTTTCTCGGGATTTCTCTGCCCTTTCTCGATTTTTTGGTCTGCCGTCACAGCCTCATCCCCGTCATGATTTCCCACTGCAGCAGCTCTGTTTCCAGTCTCATCATTAGAACCTCCAGAAGCTGCTCTGTTTACATTCTCAGCATCAGAACCCCCAGCAGCAGCTCTGTTTACATTCTCTGCATCAGAACCTCCGGCAGCAGTTCTGTTTTCAGTCTCGTCATTAGAACCTCCGGCAGCAGTTGATGCTCCTCGTTCTCCTGTATCATCAGGAATAAAATCGAGGGAATCCAGCAGCTTCGCCCGCTCCAAAGCCCTTTCTACGAGTTCCTTTTCGTCCACATCAATGGTGGTCTGAAAGAGGAAGCTTTCGGGGATGATGTTTGCCTGGCGGCGCTTATTATCCTTGAACTGGTAATAATGGGCACTGCGGAAGGGCAACTGGCTTTTGATGCGCTGCTGAGCCTTGGCAAGTGCTGTAGCATCATGGTTGTTGATACTGCGGATGGGCTTTTCGCCTCGTATCTGCAATATCGCATCGTGTACCCAGGGGTAACGGATGGTTTTGTCGTACTCCGAAAGAGGCTGGGAAGTGATGCTCCCCTTATTGCCGCCCCGGAATCCATTGAAAGCGATACGGAATCGCTGATTTTCATTTTCTTTTTTCATCATTTATTTAGAAGTTTTAGTAATACTTGGGGGGTTCTATAGAACCCACCACCCTTTTTACAAGTTTTAACGCAAGTGGGGGGGCATATAGAACCCACCACCCTTTTCACAAGTTTTAACGCAAGTGGGGGGTCATATAGAACCCACCACCCTTTTTGCAAGTTTTAACGACAGTGAGGGGTATAAGTCTCGTTTCTTCATAGATTTTCTTCATCGGATTTCACGGATGAATAAAAAATTCATGTCATCCGATGAATAAAAAATCCAATGAATGAAACTAACAAGATTTAACCCTTATCGGAATAGGAACCCAAGAGGCAGAGGCGACTTCGGTCCAGGTCGTGGATAAAGCGGCGACCCTTCTCTGTCCAGACGAGATACATCTGGGTTTTCACGCGAGATTCCGCTTCAGCAGCACACCTGCCGCAGCCCCCATAAACATCCTCCGTGCCATATCTCGTACGGCTTTTGGCAAGACCCTGATGGGCATAGTGGGCATAGAGCAGATACTGACCGCTCTGGTAGTACTGCACATGGAGGGAACAGAGCGCACGGTTCAGTTCCTGGGCAGTCATCCCGAGTTCCTTGGCTATCTGAGTGGTGGTGAAACAGGAGATGGAGTCGAGCACATTGTCGGCATAGAAAGCCTTCGGCATCAGTCGGTCGATATCCCCTTCGAGCGAGAGAATCTCCTCGGCACTCTTCTGGATTTTCACCACCTGCTGCCCCACCTTCTCGCTGAGCTGCCTGATGCGCTCATCCTGTTCGGCGATGAGTTTCGTCTTCTCCTCGATGGTGCTCCTCAGGATATTTTCGGTTTTCCTGAAGACGCTTTCCGCCTTTTGGCGTATCTCCTCCTCCGTGTCGCCCTGGTTCACCGGGATATAACCGCCCGTCTTGCGTATCTGGGGCAGCACCATGGAGGTAACCCAGAGTTTGAATCGCTGGGCACTCTTCTTTTTGGAACCGAAGATGAGAGAGTAGAGTCCATTCTCATTCACGAAGATCATCAGTCGGTTCTGAATCACTTCTCTGCGGTGGCTATAGCTCACCCGGATCTTGGAGGCGATACAGTGTTTCACTGCATCATGTTCGTTAACGTGCTGATATACAGCCTGATTGGATCTGCAATACCCAAGCGCATCGCAAACATCCTTACTACAGAAAAGCGGTTCTCCCTTTTCATTAAGTATCGTACGTACCTGACCAAACTCAGGATTATCGAATACCATCACATGAATGGCATTGTTGAGCTCCACGGCCAGACTGCCGCGAGCAATAAAATGATATTTTGTCATAAGCTTTATTGAAATTTAATGTATTAATAATTCATGTTATTACAAATATGAAAACATAATAAATATGTTATCACGTTTTATTTTTTATTTTGTATCAACCTTGTAAAAGAGCGGGTGGATACTCTCCGAAAATTCTGCCAACAAGGCATAACACGAAAAGCCCACGAACCTCAGAACTCGGCTTGTTCTGAAATCCGTGGGCAAAGGTACTGCGAAAAAATCAAAGCTATTTAGTACGTACTTGGTACGGTCGTACTACATAGTACTAAAAAAAAAGTTGTCTGAACTATGAATATCAGGCTGAAAAATCGAAAAACAGACTCGATAAAGCTATAACCAGGCTCAATAAAGCTATAACCAGGCTGAAAAATCAGGATAGCTTATCTGAAAATCTCCTTGATCCGGTCATCAAAGGCAGAAATGCTGGGCATCTGTCTGGCCCGATTGTATCCGCTTCTGAGCGAATTGGAATTCTTTCCCCAGAAGCCTCCCATCACCTGCCAGAGATTGTCTATCGCCAGCGTGAATGCTATCTGATAAGCCAGATACCCCATCTCCGCCCAAGAAAGATTTACGGGCGCATAATGCTCGTCGAGAATATGGATATCCCGCAATGCATCCAGTATGCGCCTGCCTTTCGCACTCATAAGCACAGAATTGATAGAGGATGCATCAAAAACTGAAGATGGAGCTGGAGTCGAGGATGCATCAGAAGCCGAAGATGTTGCAGATACAGAAGAAACAGCATAATCCGTTTTCTGATTGTTCTGAGACTGATTCTGCGGCTCATTCTGAGACTGAGAAGCATTCTGAGATTGAGGAGCATTCTGAGACTGAGGAACATTCTGAGATTGAGGAACATTCTGAGACTGAGGAACATTCTGAGACTGAGGAGCATTCTGAGATTGAGGAGCATTCTGAGACTGAGGAGCATTCTGAGACGGATTCTGCTGACCAGAAGGATAGTTGTGATTCACTACATTGCCGGTCAAGGTACCATAATTGGTAAAGGAACCGCCGAAATGAATGTGGATGCCGCCCAGGGCATCGCTTGAAACCTGATTGTTTACTTGTGCGTTGTCATTCATCATAATTGTATTGTTTTTGATATAATGATTGATGTTTTCTATAATCTGATTGATATTTTGAATATTATTTACAAGTTGCATCCTCATCTCCATCAGATATTCCTGAGTTTCGCTCCAGGATTCCAAAGTTATTCCTTCAGAAATATTTGGAACCGCAGGAGGGTCTGAACTAAAGGCTGGGGACTCTGAACTAAAAGCTGGAGACTCTGAACCAAAGGCAGGAGACTCTGAACTGAAGACTGGAGAATCAGAACTGAAGACCGGAGAAGCAGAACCAAAGGCTGGGGACTCTGAACAAAAGGCTGGAGACTCTGAACAAAAGACCGGAGACTCTGAACTGAAGACCGGAGAATCAGAACTAAAGGCTGGAGAGGCAGAAGATAGAGAAGCATCTGGAAGTCCCTCAGAGAACCGGGAATCAACCGAAGGAGAAGAGGAAGAGGCAGATTTTTCGCGCAGCATTTGAGACTCCACTTCGTAAGCCTTCCACTGATGCTCATCAGCCACATCATAGAAGAACTGCCCGATGGTACCTGGCGCCCACGCATGCTCTATCAGCACCGCATAGAAATCCCACATGATCATCTCCATCGTAGTACCCTCGGAATCAAACACGAAAGGATCGCCCTGCACCATAATAGGATAGCAACCCATCAGCGAAGCGGAAGGCAGCAGATACTGTCCATCCATACTCTGACGGGCATGAATCGACTCGTCAATATGCTCAAACACAGCCTCATTACCGCCTGCAGCCTCGCCCGCCAAGGCCCAAGCCACACTCAAAGCCAACAGACATTTCTTCTGCTCGCAACGCCTCTTGAGCGCTGCGTACTTCTTCACAATTCTGCGCAACAGCTCCTCCACCATACTATTGGTGTGAGCCAATACTTCCTGCACCGAAGTAAAGATAAACCTGATGTCTAATTGTCGGTTCGTTAACGTAGTTATTTTATTGAAAACAGTTGTTGTATATCTGAAAGCGGTTATTTATACCGCACACAATATCTTAGGCTAATTTTCTGTGGCAAAGGTAATAATTATTTTTGAAATCAACAAACATATCAAGGATTTTTTTGAGAAAAAAAATCATTGCTTATTTGGAGAAAAGAAAATCCCCCTGCAGTGGTACCGAGACAAATCGGAAATACTGCAAGGGGAATATAAATATAGGAGATATTTTATTCAGGGTTCATCCTACAGGAAGGCGATAGTAAGTCCCGCCATTACAATGCTCACCATCGACATGAGCTTGATGAGGATATTCAACGAAGGACCGGAAGTATCCTTGAACGGATCACCCACAGTATCGCCCACGATGGTAGCCTTGTGATGCTCGCTACCCTTGCCGCCGAAACTGCCCTCCTCAATCATCTTCTTCGCATTATCCCAGGCACCGCCAGAATTGGACATGAACACAGCCAGCGTAAATCCGGCTGCCAATCCACCAGTGAGCAGACCTAATACGCCCGCTACACCTAATACCAGCCCCACTACGATAGGTATCACGATGGCCAGCAGCGAAGGGATGATCATCTCCCGCTGGGCACTGCGCGTACTGATTTCCACACACCTGCCATAGTCGGGAGTAGCCTTGCCCTCCAGGATTCCCTTGATTTCACGGAACTGGCGGCGCACCTCCTGCACCATCGATTCCGCAGCCCTGCCCACGGCACCCATCGTAAGTCCACAGAACAGAAAGGCTGCCATCGCACCCAGGAAGGCTCCCACGAGCACCTTCGGATTGATGAGGTTTACCTGGAAGAAATTGATAAAGTCGATGGTAGAGGCATTCGCAGGGTCGAAGACATTCCCAGCCGCATCCACATACTGCTTTCCATTCTCCACCGCCCTGATCATGGCTATCTTGATTTCCTCTATATAAGAAGCCAATAGCGCCAAGGCCGTGAGAGCAGCAGACCCGATGGCAAATCCCTTTCCGGTAGCAGCAGTGGTGTTGCCCAAGGCATCCAGTGCATCCGTACGCTCTCTCACTTCCTTGCCCAATCCGCTCATCTCGGCATTACCGCCCGCATTGTCGGCGATAGGTCCGTAAGCATCGGTGGCAAGGGTGATGCCCAACGTAGATAGCATGCCCACAGCTGCAATACCGATACCATAGAGACCGGTGCTGATAGACTTGGCTGAGAGCGACATATCAAATCCGTTGGCGCAGAGATAACTCAGCATGATGGCCACGGAGATGGTGACCACTGGTATCATCGTGGAAATCATTCCCGTGCCGATACCCTTGATGATCACGGTGGCAGGACCCGTCTGCGAAGCCTCGGCTATCTTCTGCGTAGGCTTGTAACTCTGAGAGGTATAATACTCAGTAGCCTGACCGATGATGACGCCAGCTACCAGTCCGCTGATCACAGAGAAGGAAAGTCCAAGCCAGTTTTCGATGCCCAAGAGATAGAGAATCACAAAGGTGGCCACGGCAATGAGCATGGCACTCACATTGGTTCCTAATCCCAGCGAATGGAGCAAATCCTTCATAGAAGCACCCTCCTTCGTACGTACCAGATAGATACCGATGAGGGAAAGGAAGATACCGATGGCAGCGATAATCATAGGAGCGATGACGGCACGCAACTGCATATCGACGTTCATGGCAAAGGCCGTAGCACCCAAGGCTGCCGTAGAGAGAATAGAGCCGCAATAACTCTCGTAGAGGTCGGCTCCCATACCAGCCACATCGCCCACATTATCGCCCACATTGTCGGCGATGGTAGCAGGGTTGCGCGGATCGTCCTCCGGAATATTCGCCTCCACCTTGCCCACAAGGTCGGCACCCACATCGGCAGCCTTGGTATAGATACCGCCGCCCACACGGGCAAAGAGCGCCTGCGTGGAAGCACCCATACCAAAGGTAAGCATGGTAGTGGTGATGGTGACGAGGGCTGTGGATTCGCCCTGATATACGGCATTAAGAACAATAAACCAGATGGCGATATCGAGCAATCCGAGACCCACCACGACGAGTCCCATGACGGCACCGCTGCGGAAGGCTATCCTCAGTCCCTTGTCCAGTCCCGTACGCGCTCCATTGGCAGTACGTGCAGAGGCATAAGTAGCCGTTTTCATACCGAAGAAGCCAGCCAGTCCGGAGAAGAGACCGCCTGTAAGGAAAGCGAAAGGCACCCATGGATTCTGCACCTTGAGCACATAGGCCATGAAGGCGAAGATGATAGCAAGCACCGCAAAGACGATGGTTACCACCTTGTACTGCTGCTTGAGATAAGCCATAGCACCTTTTCTCACGTGCATCGCAATCTCTTTCATTCTCTCGGTTCCCTCATCCTCTTTCATCATGCTGCGGAAGAAGAACCAAGCCATGCCCAATGCTACGATGCTGGCTATCGGGATAAGCCAAAATACGGTCGGAATGTTGTTCATAATGGTATATTTATAGGGTTTCTAATTATCTTAATTTTAAAGGATTGACTGAGTCCACTTGAAAAGTCAGAGCACTATCAATTTGAAAGTTAAACAGCAAAAGAACCAAAACCATTCCCACTTGAAGAAGAACGTATATTTGAATTGCCTTTTTTATTGGACAGTAGTGAATTATGATAAATCGAGTTACTTCATTAAAATTGATTTATTATTGCTGCCATAGCCGATAATCTTGACATCTACTTTTGAATGGATTAAAGTTGGTGAACCTTGTATCTTGTATTGGAAGTACATTGTATCTATTTTCTCTGTTGTGGCTATTTTAAGAGTTTTAACTTCGTCGAATATATCCAATGTTATCTTTTTGAATTTTTTATTGTCGCAAGCAACCACTTTTTTTTTAACAATATATCCTCGTTGGTCTGTCGTGTATTCAACAGCAACGTATGCTTCCAAATTATTTTTTTGAAACTCAATAGGATATTTACACTTTTTTTCCAATTCGTTTATGAACAACTCTCTATTTCTATAGCCAGGATTACCTGAGCTTACTTGGCGTACACCAAATAGTTGCGGAGATGTTCCCACAAGAGACACATTAGTATTGGAGTTGCATGAACCAAATACTACCAAAACTGTCAATAATATAATACCCACTAATTCCTTCATCTTTATTCTATCTGATTTTATCTATAACTCCACTTTAAAATGTGGAGTCTTGCAATAAATCATTAGCACTATAAAACATCTAAAAAAAACAAATAATTTTATCAGAAAAGGACACACCAAAAGATATAATATTACATCACCATGATGCGTCCTCTTCAACTTTATTTCAGCCTATAATTATTTTTATTTCAGCCTATTAATATTTCAAATTCATTAAATTTCTAATTCATCAAGGCAGATATCTGCTCCTCTGTCAGACCCGAAGCCTGAACAACCTTATCCATAGGTATGCCCATGGCAAGAAGATTCTTGGCAATTTCGAGTTTTCCTTCAGCTCTTCCTTGCTCTCTTCCTTCAGCTCTTCCTTCAGCTCTTCCCTTTTCTATTTCCATGCGCTTCTGCTCCTCCTCCCATTTCTGGGTGGCATACAGGTCACGCATCACCTTGATGTCCTCGTCATACAGTTCTCGCTCCTCAGGAGTGAGCTTTCTGAGGTCACCTATCTCAGCCAGCATACGGAAGACTGGATATTTGTCCACAAAAGGCATTTCCTTCAACTTTTCCATATTCTTAATTATATATATCCAACAATCAAATAAGTCGTCCTCACACTCCGAAGCCTGCCGCTTCTCAAAGAGCGGCAACTGGAGAAATGTGAGGCGCATTTTCTCAAAACCAAACTTCAGTCCAGACAGTTCGTAGGTCTTTCCCTCTGTCGTTTTCTCTTTTACCTCTTCGAGCAACCCTAAACCGATATCGGTTCTGAACTGGTGGGGAATACCCGTCTTAACCTTGAAATCCATGAAGCATACGGTATAGACCGGCGCCAGATGGAAATCCCATGGACTACTGCGTACTCCCTGCTCTACGATCGCCTTGGAAGTATAGAAAATAGCACGGTCCACAAAGTATTTCTGCTCCTTCTTCTGCATTTCTACGATGATATGCCGCCCATCTTCCGTTATACATTTCACATCGAAGACCACGCCTCGCTCATCATCATTGTGACGTATCTGTTCGGTATTCACAAACTTTACGTCTCTGATTACAAACTCGCCTTCAAACAGTCCGTTCAGGAAAGTAATCAGGCATTCCTTGGTATCCTCACTGCCGAAAATGCGTTTGAAAGCCCAGTCGGCACGTGGATTGATGAATTCCGCCATATTTGTTAATATTTAAAATTTGTTAGCGCTTGTACGCACTTGATTGCGTTCTGAGGGCAAAGATACGGTTTATTTTCTAAACTTGCAAGTCTTAAGGCAGTTTTTTTCTGTTTTTTAGAATGAAAAATAATCAGTTTTCTATAAAGAAAAATAAAAAGGAAAGGAAAGGAAAAGAAACTAAAAACAGAAAAATAAACTGACATTACTGAAATTGACATTGATAGATAGGAGACTGAATGTTATAGCAAAATAACTTTTCAAGAAATCGCACAGCTACAAACTATAGAAACAGTGCGATGTCAATTTCAGTTTATTCAGTTTATTTTTCTGT
>OQVL01002178.1_pt1 | contig 11953 bp, 12 predicted proteins | sample 1691501 | NCBI WGS metagenome assembly OQVL01 (sample SAMN03418253, study PRJEB22391) | human gut metagenome | biome: human-gut; feature: organic feature; material: feces | host: Homo sapiens | place: Tanzania | collected 2013-01
CCTGATGCGCCATGAACGCCAAATTGCCATCAAGGCATACATACTTGCTCGTATCAGCAGGTGTGCCAAGTCGAATCATGTTTACTCGACCTCCTTCTTTTTTAAGAAGTTTTCATACAAATTCTCATAATTGGCACTTCTCAATTTTCTTTCTTCACCAACTATACACAAGTCTGTATCAAGCAAATAGGCATAGTTTTCTTTTATACCATTTTCACCCCTAAGCCAACGAGTAAGTACGTCAGGCGAGACACCAATTACCTTAGCACATTCGCTGATAGATTTATATATAATGCCACAATAGATTACTTTTAATTTGTGCGTCTCATTTTTCTTGTAATTGGCCTTCAATTTATAGATAGGCTCAACTCCAAGCAAACTCAACCCTTTTTCAGCATATTCTTTTGGTATTACCGACCTACCCCTAACCCATCTGTATATATGGTCAGAAGTTACGCCAAGAAATTCTGCACAATCTACAACAGTATCAAATACCATATCATCATACAATACCTTCTTGGCTTTGGGGTTATTGCCTTTAGACGTAAGTTCACTACGTCGTTTGCGCCATTCTTTAGTTGGAACATATCCAGTAGTTCCTTCACCGCCATCTGTCAAATTATATCCGTCAGGCACTTTTGCGTTATACATCTTTATATAGTCGCGCTCTGCGCTACAAGCCTCATCGTAAGACAATCCTTCTACTAATATATCATGAGTAAAATTATCCCATCCATATTTTAATATGGCGTCATAAAAACAACCGTGAGTCTTATTAACGCTCCCATAATTTATACCGTTTTTACCCCATCTTTGCTCTGGTTTTCGTGACGTAATACCAACATAGGATTTGCCATTTATTTTATTTGTATGCTTGTAAACAGTCCACACTATTTACTCTCCTTCAAAAAGAAAAAGTCAGGTATATCGTGGTCATAAGCGCCAATTCGCTCATCACCATAAACGGCCATCTTATCATTGAGCAAAATCACCTGAGACACGACCTCATTGACATCTTCCAGCATATCCAGCAAATCGGCATAGACATGGATGTCGTTGTTGTCAAGCGCGATTTTGCATACGCCCATAAACATCATCTGGAAATCAATGACGCGCCGTTCAACCTCAGAAATTATGTCGCTGGCTCGGCTATAATCCTCAGTGCCACTTGGTGTCTCGCCATAGATAACGGAGATGTTATAGCGCTCAAGCGTCTGTTCTCCAATTTTGTCACTTAGTGCAGGGAACCAGTGAGCAATACCGTGGTGGATAAGATTAGATGTCTGGTTCATGGCAAACTTGACATTTAGTACCGATACCATGCGATCAAATTTGCGGTTCTCAATGAAACACTGCTTAATAAGCTCCATCAACGCATCTTGCGTATTTTTAGATACAATCATATTATTCATCCTCATTCAAGCATCTCACGGCTTGCTTCACCCGAATCTGTCAATGCAGAATCATCGGTTCTTGGCCGACCACCATCATCACCACTGTCACTGGGCGATTTTGCGGTATTTACGTTGAGCATTATCTGCCCATTCTTGATACACCAGCCAGTCGCCTTAGATTCAGCAAGCATCCTATCAAACGTCACAGGATTCATGCCGATAGCGCTTGCCCATGCAGACGAATTCAGCACAAGACCACGCTCAGCCAATTTGGTCAGCTTGTCAAATCTCGCCTCTTGTTCAAAACGATAATTAGACCCTACAAACTCGAACTTGAACTTATACTTGCTGGTCATCTGATTGACATAGAAGTCAAGGAAATTATTGAATTGGGCATACATCGGCTTCATCGTCTGATATACCTCATTTAGAGCCGCCTCAATTTCGGCATTGCTCATGCGGTCAGACGAATAGATAACGCGGCTGATGCCAGTACCAAGTCCAGCAGTGGTCGTCAGGTCGTTGTTGTAAGATTCGGGGTTTTTATCTTCATACTGGAAGAACTTGATATTCTCAAGCGGGACAGCGGCAACCTTGAGCTGCTTCTGCAAACCCTGCTTGCACTTCGTCATAAAAGCCCCCAATGTTTTTGGATCAATGGCAAACTGATTAGCCTGAGTTCCCGACTTAGCCGTATCAAACAGCCGAATCTCACCAGCCAAGATACCAGAAGAGGACAGTAAATCCTTGTCATACTGCAAATCGCCAACTTCATTGTTTCTCAGCACATTGACCACAAACGGCGCAAGGAATGGGTTTTGAGCAAATGTATCAGTACTAAATTTCCAAGCCCAGGCTCCGGAAAGAGGTGATACATCAGCCCACAACGCATAGCTGCCATCACGTTGATTAAGGGGTGCGGATGGGCGATAATCAATCTGTTGGGCATCAATAGCTCTACGATACGTCTGTTTCAACGACGGGTCAAATCCGTCGATATCCACACCAGGTTGCATGAAATACAACACATTGAAAGACCAAAGCAAGCCCTTCTCGAAATAACCTGTCAGCATACAATAATCCTGCGGCATGATTTGCAGAGCATATTTCATCTTGCCGCGATTGCCACTCTTGGTCTTGCGGAACCATGTATAGTACGTCTCACTCGTCATGACATTCAGCAGAACATTGTAAAATTCCTTCTTGTAGTCAAAGTTCGTCAGGAAATTATCAACCGTCTGCCGATCTTTCTTGTATGCGTCGCTGTTATAATCGTCCTCCGTGTATGCGTTCTTACAGGTAATCTGCAAATCAAACGACAGCGCATTAGCATACGAGTACAGCGTTCGCTTGAACAACATATCTACAGACCGCGCAAAATCCACATAACCGCTAAGGTCTGCGCCGCTATTCTTATAATCTTGCAGCGCCTTTTTGACTTGCTCAGAATTTGGCAATCGCGGATTATTGTTCAGATTGGTCAACAACTGATTACTCAGAAATGGCGAAAACCAGCCATCTACCGCCATCAATCCGGCACTAAAATCGAGCACATCTTGAATATCACTACGATTGGTATTTTCTGCCATCTTCACCCTCCTTTCTTAATATTTTTTTTATCACCATACAAGTTGGATGTTTTCAACATCAAAATCGTCTTGTTGGTCTTGACGTTGCCACTCATTTTCGATATAATCAAATATGAGCAATCCCATGGCGCAAGTAACCGCACGGTCACGATGCCCACCGCGAGGCGCTTCCAACTTAATTTGGTCGTTCTTAATTTCTGTCTTTAGATTAACAGCCTCAGATATCAATAGGTCAGTTTGACCGTATGGCGCAAGAGCATTAGCTAATTGGCCAGAATCCATCTTGAAATAATCGCCGCTATCCTCAAGCTGACCTTGAGCATCCATCATGCCGATAAGCAACTTGACAGTGCCGCGTTCAAGCCGTCGTTTCATAGACCGCCAATACGCCGTGTTCAATGCCGCAGTGCCAAAAATTGGTATAACACAATGAACAGCGGTACTATCAACGGCGTGTGACCGATAATAGTCCAACTTATCATTTGGGGCTACATGATACTTCGACTCATCGGCAACTGTAAGCCCAGATGACGGAATATATGACCCATATGCGCCAGTATACGGCTTACTCAGCGAGTTCAATACAGCCTCACCGCCAGACCTGCCGTCTGGCACAAGATAATCTGCGTCATATAGCCAATATAGCTCCTTGAGCCGATTAGCACATCCATCTGCATCATCGGCCGTTGGTAAACCCTCTATATATTCTATATGACAATCAAAGTGGTCTTTGCGCCATATACCAGCTATACAGAAGGCGATGCTGTTATCACTCTCATTAGTCCTGCTCTTAGTTTCAGTCCACGCAAAGTCGGACACAATCATACGGATTTCCCGCTCTTTCTTCTTGCGGTTATCGACCTGATTGCCCATAATAAAATCCACTGGCGTTGGCGGCGTAAAGCAACGCTCAAGCACTTGATTCTTTTTTAGCGATTCAAGACTAAAGAACGCATCAACAGATTCACCAACAAATTGATTCAAGTCCTCCATGCGGAACGACTCTTCAGTAGACGACCTTTTAGCCTTGTTAAAATCACCTATGGTTTTCAGTCCATTCTCAATGCTAGTATATATATCGCCCGCAAACACATTGGTCTTTGTTTCAGGAGAATTATACATATCAACCACGCACTTTTTCCATTGTCGATACAGCCATTCAAACGTATAAGATGTAGAACTTAGATATATCGTTTTTGTTTCCTCAAGCCAGCGCGGGTCTTTCCCATACTTTGGATTGGTGAGATATTGCGCTTGTCGAGGATGTGCCATAGGACGAAACACGCTATGAATAATGCTATTTTTAATTAAACGCGCTTCCTCATAGATAAGCATGGTAGCTCGACTACCACGAGAAGAATCAAGCGCCGGTAAGACACGAATAGTACTGCCATTCAGCTTGTTCTCAAATATCCAGCCGTCATCTCTTTGCATCTTAACCCAGTATTCCTTTTCGTACATATAAAGCAATACTGGACTATTACGCTTGATAATTTCGTTAAGTATCTTCTCGGCCATCTTATTAGCCTGACCGACCGTGCTCGACGTAATTACGATCTCAGAACGCGGGTAAAGATTAGCCACCGCCACAGCAAGAACGCCGCACATCCACGACTTAGATAGACCACGCGAACAGATAAACATAAATGTGTCGCTAATGCCAGCTAAATGCAATGCGACACGCTGAAATGGTCTAAGCGGGATTTGTAGATATTCTTCAACATATATTTCAATGTTCCGTCTAAACGCGGTCAGAAGAATGTTATCCAATCGCGCACATTGCCAGTATTCTCGTCAACTATGGTCGAGCTTCTTGCTTCGGTAGTGATAAGCTGAGTTTCAAGAAACTTTCGTCTTAATCCGCCCATTTGGTTTAACATTCTTCTTCATCACCACCTTCATCGCAAGTCGGGATATTCTCTACTGCCACTCACTGCGTTCTTTACTGTTCTAAGAATATCCCTCCACATCGACTCATTTCCAGCATAATCCTTGTATTTCTCAAGGTCAGCACATTCAGCTGGTGATTCATTCTCAAGCCGCCAAGCCCAACGGTCGATGAATTTTTCTGTATCGCTTTGTTTGTTCTCTTTGAAATCGTCCAACTTAAGCATACTCATCAACGTCTTAATTTGAGCGAACACATCTTTGTCACCTTCACCCTTAAACTGCTTCAGTTGTGCCTTACACAGCTCCCTATACAACGATTCTTGAGCTGGCTCCATATCATAAATGGAACGAGTATACTTGTCGAATTGTTCATCAAGCCACTCATAATCCTCGTCATCTTCATATTGACTGCCCCATGTCTTAGCCCATACCTTGCGCTGTTCGGCAATATCAGCATCACGCTTCTCTGCCTCGGCAATTTCATCATCAGTGCCAATATGAATAAAATCGCCAAGTTGCATATCGCTGTCATAACAGCCGCCGTATTTCTTGCCGCAATCCTTGAGCAATGCAATATACGTCAAGAATAAACTCGGCTTACGACCAGCACCAAGCGGCACTTGTTTCAGTTGCTCAATGGTCGCCTCGTATATCTCCCGTATCATCGGCAGGTCATTCGCCATGCACACAGCCCATAATGCCGCACCCTCATTTCCAGTTACCGCAAGAGCATCCTTGAATTTAGTCGTACAGCACTCCTTGCACATGTACATATATCCTGGCTTAATAGGGTTAGAATGGAACGTCTGCTTATCTTTGGGCTTTTGGCAACAGCCGCACAGCCGCTCCTTAGTCCTATTATATTCCATTTATTTTCCCTTTCTTTCCAATAGCATAAAGGCGGGCATGGCAATATACCACACCCGCTCATGCCCAATATTCAATTGTCTGTGATACCCTATTGCTAGGGGCATACGGCGTTACGCCTCACGTGACAGCCAGTATCGCCGTTGCTTCGGCGACTTAGCTGAGATTAGACCACCATCCTTTCATACTTCGACATTTGTCAGTGAATGCAAGTATAATGGCCTCCTTTCAATAATTTGCCACACGCCTATGATTAGTAGCGTGGTTCGCTTTACTGTGCGATACAGCTTTTTCAATGGGGGTCAGTTTATATGCCGCCTTCCCCTCGATAGACGGCAATCTTTGTTGGCTTTCAAAGAACGCCCAAGCATTACTCAGGCATTGGTCTGAATATGCAACATGGCATATCAGATATATTCAACCTTCCCATACTGAGCTATGTGCCCCTCAAGCATACATAGCATCCGCCAACATGGAAAGGTTGTATCCAAACTTGCCCATACCCATCTACCGCCCCACAAGCATGGCAGACGTATTCAAGCGAAATATGGGAGAGAATGAATCGTAAGTTATAATGAAACTTTTACAACAAATAGTATATATTCCGCAATTCCAAAAATAATGCAACTTAATCACTATCATAGACTTCTACCGATGCTATTGCGGAAGTAGGAACAATGTAGAAACGACCTAGACTGTTAACCAAACTGCAACCCACTGAATTCCGAACGCTAGGAATGCCGCTCCAACCAGAGGGTAAAAAATCGACGCCAGAATTCAAAACTGTGTCTATCACTATCGGTAACGAGATTGGCTTATTAGCCATAATATGATGAACCGCACCATCTGTACCAAAATATATTATGTCGACATACTTTGTTCCTGTATAGTCGGTCGAATTGATTGTTAGCGTTACTGGTTGCAAATCCCCCCCCCCCCCGCAAGAATCAGGGGAAAATTGCCAAGTCTAAGTAAACCCATATATTATAACCTCAATTCAGTACATATTTTCTTTGCCACGTCTTTTCGCCATCTTCAAACATCATAAAGATGGCACCAGCTCTTGACATCTTGCGGCATCTTTTGCTAAAATCATCAATGCCGACAATGCTGGGGCAGCGAACAACCTCTTTCTCAGTATTCAGCCCAACGCCCACTGTCTTATTATCAAGATGATGGAAATGGCCCATCAGCAGAATGTCAATGTCAATGCCATGATAATCCTGCCAAAAATTCAGCTCCTCCAAATCGCCCTTAGCATCATCGCCATGATAAGCAAGGATATTAACGCCTTGGATGGTCTTAAATCCACATTCGGCATATGGCGCAACCACAACGTTGGGGTTATCGCGCAGACGCAGTGCCACAAACTCACGGATGATGCGCCCGATGTTCTCCTGCGGAAAATCGCCTTTGCGCCCATTTAGCAACCGCAATTCACAGTGATTGCCGCCAAGACAAATATACTCAATAGGCACTTCCAGTTGTTCACCAAGTTCGACAAGCCAGTTGCTGATATATTCGGCGTACTGCAACGCCGAATCAATCACACCCGCCTTGAGCTTAACAAGGTCGCTCTGCCTGAGCGCGCCCTGGATGGCATCGCCCATATCAAACACGACAAGGTTATCATAATCGGCGATATTGTACTTATCATCCGCCATCTTCCGCATCAGCATATTCATGCGAGCCTTAAAGATGTCAGGACTATACATATTAACCTTCTCGCCAAACAACGTCTCCATGTCGATGATAGTGCCGTAATGCTCGTCGCCAATACATAGAACGCCAGTGCGCTCATTGACCTGTTTGGTGTCGAATATGCGGCTGAACTTGATAGGCTCAAGCCGGTTAATGGCCGCTTCAATTTCCTCGCCAAACATCTCAAGTCTGGCATCAGCACGTCTATTAGCCGCCCATTCAAGATTCTCGGTGCGCAACTTTAGCCGCGATTTATCCAGCTCATCAATAGCCGCCCTAATCTCAGCGAGCTTATCTTTATCATCTACTTGCTCAATATCATCATTTTCGGCATTTTGCAGTAATTGCCGCATGAACAGATAACATCGGCGAAGATTCTCCGAACTGTACCGCACACCGCCAAGCAGAGCTGTTGACCATTCTTCATAGCCAATCAGCCCGTCCTCTACAGCGTTAGTGACCCGTTGAGCAAAAGAGATATAGGACTCGCCTGTTTCCCTTTTTATTTCCATATATTTTCCTTTACTTACTCAGCAATTTAGTCCATGTACCGTTACCAGCAATGCCGTCAGCGCCAAGCTTATATTTTGTTTGAAACTGCTTGAGTGCATATTCCGTCTTAGTGCCAAAATCGCCATCAGCACTGCCACATGCGAAATTATAGCCATTCAGCAGAATTTGCAGAGTCTTGACATCATTGCCCGTCATACCCTTCTTCAGCTGTCGTACCTTCATATTCAGGTAGGTATCAGCAGCAGGTGTAGGCGTCGGCTTAACAGGCTCAGGCTGTTCGGCCTTTTCAGCCGCAGTATATGCAGGTCGACCATAGCCAACAATATTAGCATAATTCAGCGGATAGGATTTTTCACATACGCCGCCACCATTAGCAATCACGCCAGATGCACCGCTGGTATTGCCCTCAACAGTATATACATTGCTGCCGTCTACACCAACGACCAAGCCAGTATGCGCATATGCATAGCTTGCTGACTTAAAGAAAATCTGGTCCCCAACTTGCGGCGTTTTATACCACTGGCCTTTAGCCTGATAATATTGCGCACTATAATTACATCCAGCACCCAGCGATTTAGGCGGTTGACACAACAGCCGCATCGCCTCATCTACACCAAACGTCTTGACAAACAACCAATCATTGAAGGTGTCACAATTATGGACACCTAGGTTATTTACCGTGTATGTATGATCGCCGTCAGTAGATAAGGTGTATACAACATCACTTCTTAGGTATTCACCTTTGAATTTGATTGGCACAAGTACATCTTTATCTCTTTGAATGAAAGGCTGACGCCATTCGTCATCGTTTTGGTTGATACCGCAATTATAAATAACCTCTCGTTGATTAAACGTTCGGTAAGCATTGAGACGCTTATCAAAAATCTTGCCCTGTGCCGGTCTCCTTTGAACGTTAATAGCACAGCCAAGTCCTAAGTCAAACAAAACTCTAGCGATTCCCGTCACAAGCTCGGAAGAAACAGAATTAAAAGTGTCTCCACTTCCATCAGCAGTTAAATATCCATCAAGAAATACGCGCTTAGTTTCTTCGTCGCCAAAGAGTACGCAAGAAGGGACTCTCTTGTTTGCCGCACCAATCCCACAATCTCTTAGAGCTTCAAACAGCTCCTCATGTCCGGTTTTATGAAGGGTGTATTGTAAGCATGTACGAGAATCATAGTCGGCATCTCTACGTGCATCAATATGTTTTTCAAGCTCTATTGCTTTGTCATTGTTTGCACAAACAACAAAAGCGCCTCTACTATAATATCCATCCCCTACATAATAGCCAAGAACCCAAATATCATCATAAGACATGCCATTCTCATAAAGACAAGGAGTATGAGGACTCGATATCACGTCCCCTTTATTAAGAGATGCTATCTCATTAAAGCCCCATTCTTTGAACCCTTTCTTTCTATGCCATTTATCTACACGCTTTTGAGACAGGAACTTATGGTCTGGCGTCACACTGAATGGTAGAGCACCATAAACACGCGCGTCGATAACCTCTGCGTCATGCACGTCAACATTAACAATAGTATTAAATCTATCGCCATGCGCACTTAATACTCTATCGCCAATCTCAATGTCTTGAATACGCTTATAACCATTATCAGTTAAAACCAATGCGTCCTTTGTAAAGCACCAAGCATATCCCTGCTTCTTACCATTATAGAATCCAATGGCGTCAAGGTCGCGGGCATATTTCGTATAATTGGCACCACCCGCATTTGCCGTCTTATCGTCCAGCTGAGCATTGGACGCCTTTTCAAGATATCCAACCTCGCCCTTAGCCAGAGCTACCAAATCTTTAATTGTCGCCGTTTTGCTCACCTCTGTTTTCTTATATCCATTTAATCCCTGCGATTTAATCGTCGCGGGATAATCGACCAGCATATAATCTTGGTCGCATACAACACCAGCCACTTTATTAGACCGGATTTGATTTGTCTCGCCGCCAAATTGCCACATGCCGTATTCGCCTGGATATGTGCAAGATGTCCACCATTGAGCAATCCAGTGCGGATATGCCGCCAGCTCATCATCGTACATATAGTTAGTAAACATCGACTTGCTAGAGTACACGCCAACAAGCCAGCCCTTGGCCGTCAACGTATCAACAAACGCCTTGACAATATCCGTCAAAGCCCGCTTGCCCAATGCCAGCATCGCCTTATTTTCCACGTCCATATATACGGGCAGGTCGAATTGTCGGCCTTTTAGGCATTGCTCATAAAAATAATTGGCCTCTTGTACGGCTTGACCCTTACTTAGCGCCTTACTAAACCAATAGCATCCAACTGGCAAACCCAGCTTTTTGGCGTTATTATAATTGGTCACAAATTGCCGGTCTACATATAGGCTAGAGTCGCCACCGCCTCCTTTGACGATGACGAACTCCACGCCCTCAGATTTGGCCTGTTGCATATTAAAGTCGCCTTGCCAGCGGCTTATATCAATGCCAAATTTTTTCATATTTTACTGCTCGGTCTTAGGGACATTCAGTTCTTTAGACGCCTTGATAATATCATCAATCATCTTACTGACACTGGCCTTAGCGGCATCGTCATAGGGATAATCAATGCTCTTGACAGCCGCCTCCAGTTCGCCCATGACCCATGCCTTCTTAGCAGCGCCCTCACTGAACTTGCGCTCTGCCTCGGTCATCAGGTCGATAACCAACTTCATCAGCTTACCCCAATTCTGTTCCTTGATGGCCTTCTGCACAACCTCAACCAGCTTAACAACCAGAGGAATGCACACCGCCAGACCGCTCAAGATGCTCACAATAGTCTGTACCCAATCCATACCTTATAATCTCCTTTTTTACATATTAACGTTAATATTGTCAGCGTCGAAATCAAGGACGACGCCAAGCTCCTGTTCTTTTCTTGCCTTCTTCACGGCGAGGTCATATGTATCACTTGCCTTAGCCCGCCATACATAAAAGCCCAATGCCGCCGCAATCAAGCCGACGACGCCAGTGCCAATATACGCAATCGGCGTTAGATCGTTCAGCCGATGCATCTCATAACATGCCCATATCAGAAAGGCAGATGCCAAGAACAGCACATATGACACTACACACTTGCTGTATGGCTTCTTAATCAGCCTCTTCGATTTTGCCATGCTGTTCTTTCATCTCCTTCAATTTTGTAGTAAAATCAGCCTTAGCCTGTTCTTTCTCATTGTCGGCCACGTTCTTCAGCCGATTAATAGCATCAGCCTTTGCAATACGCTCAAGGTCGCGTACCGTCAACTGCTTATTCTTAGCCCGCTTGCGGTACTTCTTTGTCACGCCCTTCATGTTGCAGTCATTGACAAATGTATCACACGCCGTAAACACCGGCTTGACATGCTCAGGCACCAGGTATTCCTTAATGTCGCCTTCAGGCGTTACCTGCTTTTGTATATATTCTTTAATCTGCTTGGCATCAAATACGCCCAAATTCGGCACACGACAACAGCCACTCAGATAGACCTCTTTAGCAATAACCTCAACAATGGCATCTACATATCGCCGCGCCGTTTGAGCTGTGCAATCAATCTCACGAGCTACCAGCCGATACAACTCAATATCACTCGTCCTGCTGCTCATCATCGGCCTCCTCGACATCTTGCCATTTCAATCGGCGATTTGTATTAGGATGGTATTCATCCAACCATGCCAACCATTCTTCTTTGGTGCAGCTTTTGCCATATACAGTGCCAGCCTTAATTCCCTGTCTCAACGGCTCTTTAGGCGTCACAGCCAGCGTATAATAGCCCGGGCGGTCAGGAAAGTAATGCCGCGTCTTTGTATATCCATCCCAATACTCACCAGCTGGACGAGGCGGGTGGTCGCGGAAGGTCAAAATGGCCAAATCGGCAATACCGACCTCTACGCCATTACATAGAGCCTCCCGCATTATATCTCTATGTGCATCCATAATCGCCATCACAACTTGGCGGTTTTGATGGGTGCGTTTGATAATTTCATCTCGTATTTCCTTATGC
>OQVL01002179.1_pt1 | contig 11944 bp, 10 predicted proteins | sample 1691501 | NCBI WGS metagenome assembly OQVL01 (sample SAMN03418253, study PRJEB22391) | human gut metagenome | biome: human-gut; feature: organic feature; material: feces | host: Homo sapiens | place: Tanzania | collected 2013-01
ACCCACGACCCCGAGATTACAAATCACGTGCTCTGGCCAACTGAGCTATATCGGCGGTATTTCAATGATGTCCCCTTTCACAAAGGGATTGCAAAGATAGACATTAAAATGGATTATCCAAAACTTTTTCGATTATTTTTGAAAAAGTCCGGCGATTTCTGAATATATCCGCTCGGTGTCAAGCCCGCAGAGTTCCCTTTGCCGCGTCACCGGAGCCTGCGTGATGAACCTGTCGGGGATGCCGAGTCCTTTCACCGTGATGTCGAGCCCGCGGGAGGCGACATATTCACTTATCTCGCTGAACAGGCCGCCTTTGAGACATCCGTCCTCAAGGGTGAGGATATTCCTGAACCGCGCCGCTTCCTCCATAATGCCGGGGTCGAAAGGTTTGAGGAATCTTACATTGAATATGGCAGGCCCCTTTCCTGTCTCCTTTCTCAATCTTTCCGCCGCTTCCACCGCCCTGTTGACCACGGGCCCCAATGCCAGGACGGCCACTTCCTCTCCGTCCGTGATTTTTTCACCCTTGCCTATCTCCAATGGCTCCGGTGTGGCGTTCCGCCAGTCTGTACCTTCGCCAAGACCCCTCGGATAACGGATGACAAACGGCCCGTCCTTTATTCCTTTTCCTGTGTAAAGAAGTCGTTTCAGTTCGATTTCGTCCTTGGGGGCTGCTATCACCGTGTCCGGGATGCAGCGGAGTGACGCCATGTCGAATGCCCCCTGGTGTGTCGCCCCGTCCTCACCCACAAGCCCGGCCCTGTCCAGACACAGCACGACACCGAGGCGCTGGAGGGCAATGTCGTGGATGATCTCATCGTAGGCTCTCTGGGCGAAAGAGGAATAAATCACGCAGTAAGGCTTCATCCCGCCGGCCGCCAACCCTGCAGCGAATGTGGCCGCATGCTCCTCTGCGATCCCTACATCGAAGAACCTGTCCGGGAATCTCTCCGCGAAGCCGCTCATGCCGCTTCCTGTTGCCATGGCGGGAGTGATTCCGACCACTTTCGGATCCTTCTCGGCCAGTTCGCAGAGAACCTGACCGAAAACGTCTTGGTAGCGTGATGCTGAATATTCCTTGACCTGTCTCTCCCCTGTCTTCGGGTTGAACTTCCCGGGAGCGTGCCATGTCGTAGGGTCTGATTCCGCCGGAGCATAGCCTTTGCCTTTGACGGTGCAGGTGTGCAGGATCTTCGGCCCTTTTATGTCCTTCAGGCGGCGAAGGGTCTTGACGACCTCCACGACATCATTGCCGTCGATAGGGCCGAAGTACCTGAATCCGAAAGCTTCGAAGAGATCTCCGCCCGATGTGGTCACCAGTCCGGATTTGGTTTTCCGGACAAGCCGTTGGATTCTGTTACGGAGTTTCCCTGCCCCGAGTTTGTCCCAGATGTGCGTCTTTATCCGGTTGTAGGCGGGATCCGTTGTCAGCCTCAGCAGGTATGAATGAAGCGCGCCTCTATTCCCGTCAATGGCCATCTCGTTGTCATTCAGGACGATCAAAAGGTCGGTCCCTCCTTCTCCCGCATTGTTGAGACCTTCCAGAGCCAGGCCTCCGGTCATCGCTCCGTCGCCGATCATCGCCACCACTTTCTCATCCGAACCTGACAGCCTGACCGCCTCAGCCATGCCAAGGGCCGCGGAGATGGATGTGGAGGCATGGCCTGCGCCGAATGCGTCGTAGGCGCTTTCGTCCCTGTTCGGGAATCCGCTTATCCCGTCCGGCATCCTGTTCTTTTTGAAGGCCTCTTTCCGGCCTGTCAGAATCTTGTGCGCGTATGCCTGATGCCCCACGTCAAAGACCAGTTTGTCCTTCGGCGTGTCAAACACATAGTGCAGACCCACAATCAGTTCCACGGCGCCAAGACTGGACGCCAGATGCCCCGGATTGTCCGCGCAGCACCTGACGATGTAGTCCCGGATCTCGCCGCAGAGCGGTCGCAGTTCCTCTATATCCAGTCTCCTGAGGTCTTCAGGAGAATTGATCTTATCAAGAATCATAAGGACGAAGGTACGACTTTATTCCGACATTTTTCTTATATTCGCAAGTTGTTTGAATATTTTTGCATTCATCGCGAATATATTTTAAAGAAATAATCAAATGTCAGAAAAGATTCAAAAACTGATGAATGACTCGCCGGCCGCAAGATGGACCGCCCTCATTCTTATCGCGCTGATGATGTTCTTCGGCTACATGTTTGTGGATGTCATGTCGCCGTTGCAGGCTCTGATCGAGCAGCAGAGAGGCTGGAGTCCGGATGTCTTCGGCACCTACGCCAGTGCGGAGTACATCCTGAACGTCTGCGGTTTCCTGATCCTGGCGGGTATCATCCTGGACAAGATGGGTGTCCGTTTCACCGGAATCCTTTCCGCCTCGATGATGTTCATCGGAGCCTCCATTAAATATATAGGAATAACCGACTGGTTCCAGACCACGGCTTTCTGCGAGTGGCTCGGTACCTGGTGGGTCTCCATGCCGGGAAGCGCCAAGATGGCCGCACTTGGATTCATGATCTTCGGCTGCGGCTGCGAGATGGCCGGCACGACGGTCTCCAAGGCGATTGCCAAGTGGTTCAAAGGCAAGGAGATGGCCATGGCGATGGGCGTTGAGATGGCAATCGCCCGCGTGGGTGTCTTCTGTGTGTTCTCGATCAGCCCTATCCTCGCCTCTAAACTCGGTGGAGTGCAGGGCCCTGTCGGATTCTGCACGGTGCTGCTTCTCATCGGTCTCATCAACTTCCTTGTGTTCAGCGTTATGGACAAGAAGTTCGACGGGCAGCTTGTGGAGGCTGGAGTCAAATCAGAGGAACCATCTTCTGATGAGGAATTCAAGCTCAGCGATCTCGGCAAGATCTTCTCCTCGCAGAGTTTCTGGGTTGTCGCCCTTCTTTGCGTTCTCTATTATTCAGCGATCTTCCCGTTCCAGAGATATGGCGCGAACATGCTCCAGTGCAATCTGGATGGAATCTCCGCCAAGACAGCCTCTGACATATTCAGGTGGTTCCCGATCGGCGCCGCCATCATCACTCCGTTCCTTGGCAGGTTCCTTGACATGAAGGGTAAAGGTGCGACCATGCTTATCTGGGGTGCCCTGCTTTTGATTGTCTGCCACTTGGTGTTCGCTTTCGCGCTGCCTGCGACGCACAGCAAATTCCTGGCTCTCGCCACGATTGTGGTGCTTGGCATCAGTTTCGCGCTCGTTCCGGCCGCCCTATGGCCATCGGTTCCGAAGATCATCGACGAGAAGATTCTCGGCTCGGCCTACTGCCTTATCTTCTGGGTTCAGAACATCGGCCTCTGCTTCGTTCCTAAGCTTATCGGAAGTGTTCTGGCGAGCGTCAACGCCGACAATCCAGCCGTCATCGCCGCCAAGGCCGCCGGCGCCGAGTTCATCCCTTACAACTACACGATTCCGCTCGTCATCTTCGCTGGATTCGGTGTGGCCGCCCTTCTGATCGCCCTTTACCTCAAGGTCCTTGACGGCAAGCGCCACCTTGGCCTTGAGCAGCCGAACATTCAGAAATAATTTTCTGAGTATCATTTAGTTAGTTGGTTAGTAGTTGTGACAAAAGATTTTAGAAAATATTCCTGTTGGGCAGCGTTGGCTTGTCTGGTAGTGCCGATGTTCGCGTCGTACTACTTCGATGATATGTTCTCCACGCTGTCCCACCTGTTCGAGAACCCGTCGGTGCTCCAGCTCGGTTGGAACTCGGCTGACTACGGCCTCTACACCAGCGGCTACTCCGTGCTGTGTGTGTTCGGGGGCCTCGTGGTCTGCGGAATGCTTTTAGACAAATGGGGAGTACGGATCACCGGCTCCATCTTCGTCACGATGATGGCAGGAGGAGCCGCTCTTGTCACATATTCCTTAGTCTCTGGTCTTCCTCCAAAGACATCACTGTCAGTCGCATACATCGGATGTATGCTCTTCGGCCTCGGCAGCGAGATCGCCGGAGTGGCGGTCACAAGGTCCATAGCCAAGTGGTTCAGGGACGGGAATATGGCCTTCGCTATGGGACTTCAGTTGGCGATAGCCCGGTTAGGGACAGCCTTCGCCTTGGTCATTTCCCCTAAGTTGGTGGCGGCCAAGGCGGCCGGTCAGACATATTCGTTGATGGAGACAGCGAGGCCGGCGTTCCTTGGGCTGGTGCTGATGGTCGCCGGGATGATCCTGTGGGCGGTTTTCGTAGCTATGGACGCCAGGTTTGACCGACGAGCCGGACTGAAGGACACCGTGGACACAGCCGAGGAGGATAAATTTCGCTTCTCCGATGTGCTTAAACTACTGAAAAACAAGCGTTTCATTGCGATCGCCCTGCTCTGCGTGTTCTTCTACAGCAGCATCATCTCGTTCAAGAAATTCGCCTCCGCCATTCTCATCCCGCGTTTTGACGTGCCTGTCGAGGCAGCCAGCTGGATGGTCTCGATGCTGCCGTTCGCGACGGTGGTGTTCGCTCCGCTTTTCGGAATCGTGGTGGACAAGATCGGCCACGGAACCCGCTGGATGCTCATCGGGGCGGCGTTGGCCCTGACAGCGCATCTGATGCTGGCCTTCGCTCCGTCAGGAGTTCCGTTCTACGGCTACTTAGCGATGGTCTTTCTCGGCTTCGGCTACTCCCTTGTCCCGGCAGCGATGTGGCCGTCCGTGCCGAGAATCGTCCCCGACAAGGTGTTGGGAACGGCCTTTTCATTAATATACTGGGTTCAGAATCTCGGGCTTATGTCCTTCAAGATGCTCGCCGGAAAGATTCTCTCGGACTCCAATCTTGATAAAGGAGTCAGCGAGGCCGGAGCCTTCAGGGTGGAAGTGATGTTCGTGGCGGTCTGCGTCGTGGCTCTTGCACTGGCGTATGCCCTCAACCTGTACTCACGCCGTAATCCTCAGATGAGACTGGATTTCCCTGATAAATCATAGCAAGGCTTCCGTCCAATTCCCCGGAATATTCGATTTAATCCCCTCTTGCCTTGACCAAGCGGGGATTAATTGCTATATTTGACAAAACGGCGTATGTATGGACCTTGGAATGCTTTTGGAAATATTGTCTATTCCTTCCACTTCCGGTGAGGAAAGGTCTTTGGCGGAGTTCCTAAAGGGTCGTCTTCCGCTAGGCGACTGTGCCGTCCGCGCGGATGAGGTTGGGGACGGCACGCTGAACCTGCTCTTTGACTGGTCCGGCACGGGCTGCCCGTCCTTTGTTTTCTGCACCCATCTGGACACTGTTCCGCCTTACATCCCACCGGAGGTTGTCAGCGTCAGGAAAGGAGACATTCTTCCGGACGGCAAGGCCGCAGAAGAGGATGACACAATGGTGAAGGGGAGAGGCAGCTGCGATGCGAAAGGGCAGATAGCCGCTATGTATTCAGCCTGCCTCAGGCTTTATGAGGAAGGATTCCGGGATTTTGGACTGCTGCTGCTCGCCGGTGAGGAGACAGGCTCTTTCGGTGCCAAGGCTTACTCGAAAGACCGTCCCGGAGGAAGGTTCGTCCTCGTGGGGGAGCCAACGGACAACTGTCTGGTGACAGCGAGCAAGGGAACCAAGTCGTTCGAGGTCACGATTCCGGGCAAAGCGTGCCATTCCGGCTATCCAGACCAGGGCAGAAGTGCGGTGGATAGGTTTGTGCGTTTTTACAACGCATTGAAAATGACAAGATTCCCGGATGATCCGGTTCTTGGCTCCACGACTTGGAACATCGGCAAGTTGATGAGCGACAATCCCCAGAACATCCTCAGCCCGGAGATCCGCTTCAGGCTTTATTTCCGGACAACATTCGTCACGGACGGTTTTGTGGAGGATATCCTTTCGGGAATATTCCCTCACGACGCATCGGTGACTGCCTTCGGCGGGGACACCCCGCTTCATTATTTCCACGATGTCGAGGGCATCGAGACCAAGGCGGTCTCTTTTGGAAGCGACGCCCCTCGCATCAACGGCTTTCCAATGAAGGCGATCTGCGGTCCGGGATCAATCCTCACCGCCCACACCGACAAGGAATATGTCCTGCTTTATCAACTGGAAAAGGCTGAGGATCAGTATCTAAGAATATTCAAGACTATAAACGAACTAAGTAATCATTAAAAAATAACTTGAACAATTTGTATATCTTTATGGTCTATATTTCTTTTCTCATCAGTCATGTGCCACCGGCACACTCCTTCTTCCAAAAGAAATCTATCCTCATAAATCTGACACAAAATTTAGTCCAACTTATTTTTTAACGCTTACTAAACAGATAGATTGCGATGATTATAATGAAATTCGGCGGCACGTCCGTCCAGGACGCCGAGGCGATAGAGAGGGTCATCTCTATTGTGAGAGACCGGCTGCGGGACAAACCGTTGGTGGTGGTCTCGGCGTTGTCAAAGGTAACCAGATTGCTGTGTTCGATCGCCGAGGAGGCTGAGGCCCAGCACGAGGACAATGTGCGCGGACTGCTTTCCCAGCTCCGTGAGAGACATTTGGGACTGACCAAGAGATTGTTCCTGGACAGTCCGGGGCTGCTTGAGAACGCCTTTGTGGATGTGGAGAATCTGATCAAGGGGCTTGAGACTTTTGTCGGAGGAGTCTGCTTGATCGGCGAGTTGTCCCCGCGCAGCAAGGCGAGGATCATCTCCACGGGCGAGCTGCTCTCTTCCACCATAATCGGCTATGCTTTCAACGCCAAAGGAATATCCTGCCAGTGGATTGACGCTCGCAGGATGGTGATAACGGATGACAACTACCTGAACGCCAGACCGGATCTTGATGTCACCGTGACGAATGTCAAGAGAATCATCGGAGCGGAGTCCAAAGGTGTGGACATCGTCCTGACCCAAGGATTTGTGGCTTCCACCGAGTCCGGTGCGCCTTCCGTCCTCGGCTTTGAGGGTTCGGATTATTCCGCAGCCATCTTCGGAATGGCTCTCGGAGCCCACCGTGTCGAGATTTGGACGGATGTGGACGGCATCAGGACTGCGGATCCGATGATTGTTCCGGACACTGGAAAGATTGACATTATCTCCTACGAGGAGGCGGCGGAGATGGCGGCGATGGGAGCCAGGGTTCTGCACCCGCTTACCATTGAGCCTGCAAGAAAGAAGAACATACCTATTCTTGTCCTCAATTCCCGCAACCCTGAATGCGGCGGCTCGCTTGTGGTGAGGGGCGATAATTCTCCGGAAGGGCCAAAGTCTGTGGCTGTTATGGATGACATCCTGCTTGTGAGGATCGTGTCCTCCAAACAGGAGGGAGTCACGAGGATGTTCGGAAAGGTTTTCGCCGCCCTTTACCCAAGACGTACCCGGCTGGTTCTTGCGAAGGCGACGGAGTCTGAGGTCTATCTGGTGGCTTCTGAGGAGACGAGAGACTTGACCGAGGCTTTGGACGAGATCGGAAAATGGGCGGAAGTCACGGTCTACAGGGACAAGGCGCTTATTTCGGTGATTGGCCGCAACATCGTTGGTTTTGAGGGACTTGGCGACAAGGTCATCAACCTCGCCGGAAAAATCTGTATGGCCGATGTAGGAGCCAATATGATGAGAGAGAGTTTCGTCATTGACCGCGACAGGCTTGCTGCCGCGTTGGGTCGTGTACACGATTTCATATTCAAAAAATAAAAGGATGATCAAGGTTGTTATCAGCGGCTACGGCCGGATGGGACATAATGTGGAGCTGGTTTTGAAAGACCGTGGAATCGAGTGCGCCGGCGCTACCGACGACATCTCGTCGTTCGACATCTCGTTGGCGAAGGAATGTGTGTGCGTCGATTTCTCCACGCCGGAGGCTTTCCGGAACAATTTCAGGTTCATTGCGGAGAATTTCAAGGCCGCTGTGGTTGGGACTACCGGCTGGAACGACATCAAGGACGAGGTCGTGGGCTGCTTCGAGAGGCAGGGAACTCCGATGATATATTCGTCTAACTACTCTGTCGGAGTGAATGTGCTTTCCGCCGCTGTAGGCTTGATAGCCAAGTATTTGGGGCGTGCGGGAGGATATTCCCCGTACATCGTGGAGAAGCATCATATTCATAAGCTGGACGCTCCGAGCGGGACGGCGAAGTCGTTGGTCGCTGTGGTGGAGGAGGGGATGAACGCCCGCCCTGACGTGGCTTCCGTCCGTGTGGGCGAGCTCGCCGGTGTGCACACCGTCGGATTCGAGGGCGGGAACGACCGCATCACGATCGAACACGAGGCGTTTTCCCGGAAGGGATTCGCCGAGGGAGCTGTGGTCGCCGCACTGATGATAGAGGGCCTTAACGGTGTTCACGAGTTCAAGGAATTGTTTTTCAAGGAGGATTAGAAATGAATATCAAAGGTTGCGGAACGGCGCTTGTGACGCCGTTCAAGGATGGAAAGATTGATTTTGAGGCATACAAGTCATTGGTGCGCAGACAGATCGAGGCAGGAGTCCATTTTCTGGTTCCGCTTGGTACGACTGCGGAGACACCTTGTCTGGACGATGATGAGAAATGCGAGATCCTTCGTTTGACGAAGGAACTTTGCCCCGACAGGCCGGTGATCGCGGGGGCGGGGACGAACTCTCCGTCCGCCACGATCCGCAACATCCGCTTGCTGGAACCTTACGGACCTGATGCGTTCCTCATCGTCGTCCCATTCTACAACAAACCGACGCAGGATGGAATTTTTGAATATTTCAAAACTGTCGCCGCCGCCACCGACCGTGACATCGTCGCCTACAACGTGCCGGGCAGGACAGGAGTGAATATGTCTGCGGAGACGACGCTTCGTCTGGCTGAGATCCCGAACATTGTCGCCGTCAAGGAGGCTTCGGGCAATCTGGAGCAGGTAGGAAAGATTCTCGTCGGAAAGCCGTCGGACTTCAGCGTCTTGAGCGGCAACGATGACCAGACCTTGCAGATTATGGAGGCCGGAGGAGAAGGAGTGATCAGTGTGGCTTCGGACATCGCTCCCGAATTAATGGTGGAGTTGGTCAACGCTTTGTCCGACAAGGATTTCGAGACTGCGCATAAGATCAACGACCGTCTTGATCCTCTCTTCCATGCCTGCTTTGTGGAAAGTAATCCTATCCCGGTCAAGGCCGGACTGAACCTGCTCGGACTCTGCTCCCCGGAGATGCGTCTGCCACTCACCGAGGCCGTCCCGTCTACTTTCGAGGCGATGCGCAAAGCTATGGAGGGGCTTGGAATATGATGGATTTTCAGACGCTTTGCCACCAGCTTGAGGCCGGAGAGATCAGGGTCGCCGAGAAGGTCGGTGGCCAATGGGAAGTCAACGCTTGGATCAAGGAGGCGATCTTAGAAGGATTCCGGATCGGGAAACTGAAGGATTTGAGCGAGGGAGGATATTCATTTTTCGACAAGGATACCCTCCCGCTCCATCGGTTCTCCTTGGAGGACAGGGTTCGCATAGTTCCCGGTGGCAGCAGCGTGCGTTGCGGGGCCTTTCTCGCTCCGTCGGTCATTATGATGCCGCCGTCCTACGTCAACATCGGGGCGTATGTGGATGAGGGGACGATGATTGACTCGCACGCTCTTGTCGGTTCCTGCGCACAGGTCGGGAGGAACGTGCACATCTCGGCGGCGGCGCAGATCGGTGGGGTGCTTGAGCCTGCCGGGGCTTTGCCTGTCATCATTGAGGACGGTGCGTTCATCGGCGGAAATTGCGGAATTTACGAGGGTACGATAGTGGGGAAGGGGGCTGTGCTGGCCTCCGGCGTGATTCTGACAAAGGGAACGGCGGTTTATGACGCTGTCGCCGGAGGGTATGTTCCTCGGAGCGCTTCCGGACAGACGGTCGTGCCTCCGGGAGCGGTCGTGGTGTCGGGTACTCGTCCTGTGATGTCAGGGCCGGGAAAGGATGCCGGGATTCATCTCTATACCCCTGTCATCGTGAAGTACCGTGACGGCAAGACTGATGCTTCCGTCGAGCTTGAGTCACTGCTCAGGTAGCCTCCGGTCACAGTCGCTTCGACAAGTTCAGCGACCGGTCAAAGCGGTATTATTAATAAATAATGATGTACAAGTTCTATAAATACCACGGTGCCGGCAATGACTTCCTGCTGGCCGACAACCGTTCCGGCGATCTGGCATTGTCCCCGGAGCAAATCCGTCATCTTTGCGCCCGCCACACTGGTTTCGGGGCCGACGGCGTGATGCTATTGGAAAACAGTGACGAGTCCGCTTTCCGGATGGTCTTCTACAATCCTGACGGCAGCGGCGGAATGATGTGCGGCAACGGTGGACGCTGCATCGTCGCGTTCGCGGCTGATTTAGGAATAGTCAAGGCCGGAGAGCCAGTCACTTTCGACGCTCCCGACGGACTTCATCAGGCCGAGATCCTTCCAGAGAGGACTATCCGTCTGAAAATGAAGGATGTGACCCAGACCAGATTCTTCCCTGAGGACGGTACCGTCTTCCTCGACACCGGCACCCGTCATCTTGTCAAATACGTCAGACACCTTGATGAATATCCTGTCATCGACCAAGGACGGATTCTCCGGAACGATCCGCGTTTCGCCCCCGCCGGGGTCAATGTGGATTTTGTCGAATGTTCTGACGATCCTGATGACAAGACCCTCAGGATCCGCACGTTCGAGAAAGGAGTCGAGGACGAGACCTTGGCCTGCGGCACAGGAATCGTTGCGGCTGCTCTGGCGGCATATTCACAAGGCTTTGTAGGGGGATGTCGTTCCGACGGACGGGTGTCCATCGTCGTCCGCGCGGCGATCGCGTCCCTCACCGTTGATTTCATTCCTGAAATAATCGGGTCTCGTTTCACCGCAAGCGAAATTTGGCTTACAGGATCTGCTGATTTTATTGGAACTGTTGAAATTATGTTGTAAATTTGGCAGATCAACTTTAATTTCAAAATTTTTTATGAAAAACTCAATCAAACTCTTCATTCTGGCGGCCATCATCATTGTCGCCGCTTCCTGCGAGAACAAACCTTCCACTATGAGCTACACCTTGACGGGAAATTTCTCCTATGTGCTCGATTTACCTAAGGCGTATCCGACAGTTGACAGCCTGTACTATAATAAGTATATTGTGCTTGACAACTATTCAGCATTGTGCACCAGCTGCAATGATGTGAATTCAGGCTTCAGCGGCGGTTGGAAGGTTTCCGCGAAAAAAGGAGGCGCTGAAGACACGGATGAGCTTCTGATTTTCACATCCGCCGGGAAATATGCCGGTTACACCGATCCGAAAACGGGTTTTGCCAACAAGACATACGCGGTGTTCTTTCCGTCGATGTCGTCAGGCTATGACATCGTGTTCAAGTACAAGGACTATTTTACAAAATCCACCTGTAATGTGCTTGGATTCTACATCAACAACACCAAGTACACCGAAAAACTGGCTGACGAGGGAAAGATCGCTGACGGCGACTACTTTAAAGTGACCGCAACGTTCTTCAAGAACGACCTGCCGGTCTGCACTGAGGAGTTCTATCTGGTTGACTACACCGGTGCCGAGCATAAGATTGTGAAGGATTGGACGGCTTGGGACATGAAGACCGCAAGAGGGTACGATGTGGATGCAGTGAAGTTTTCCGTGTCTTCCACCACGCTGCTTCCTACATTCTGTCTTGACATTCTCCTTGCGTCCGTCGCTGTGGAGTACTGACATCGGGTTGACATTAAGAAGCTGTTTTGCGCGTCCCCTTTGAATTTTCGATAGTCTAAATAATTGCCGTAATGAAAGAGAACCAGGAATATAAAAACGAAGCTCTGGCCGCTTTGAAAGGCCGGTGGGCTCCGTCTGTGCTTGCCGTGCTGGCATATATGGCTGTTTTGGCAGTTTTCATCGCTCCTTATGAGATAAAGGCCATGCAGCTGTCGTACGATCCGACAAACCTGCAGCTTGCCGCCGACATGATGAAATGGTATCCGGTCTTCATTCTGGGCTGTATTTTTGTCTCGTTCCCGCTTTTGGTCGGACTGGTAAATGGTTTCAAGTCACTTTTCACGGATGGTGACGACAAGGT
>OQVL01002182.1_pt1 | contig 11942 bp, 7 predicted proteins | sample 1691501 | NCBI WGS metagenome assembly OQVL01 (sample SAMN03418253, study PRJEB22391) | human gut metagenome | biome: human-gut; feature: organic feature; material: feces | host: Homo sapiens | place: Tanzania | collected 2013-01
GAGGCAAGTTGCCGCCGCAGCGGAGCCTGGCGTACATTTTAGTCGACCTCTTTTTTGAGTTTTCGCCCCTTTGCAAAAGACCTGTAAAGTTTGCGGAAGAGTATTATATTTGGTGTTGTATATTAAATATTAATCGCTATATTTGCCATATAATGATATGGAATAAGTCCCATTATAGTGGGAAATGACATATTATATTATGAAATACACATTAGATATTTATGCCGAACAACCTGAACAGCTTATGGCAATGATGGCCAAGTACTGCAAGGAGCGACGACTGGAGAGGGGATACAGCAGAAGAACACTTGCCGAGAAGACAGGTGTTCCGGCGCCGACTATCGAAAGGTTTGAAAGAACAGGTAAGATTTCTTTCGAATCTTTCTGCGCCATTGTTGTGGAGTTTGACTACTTCCAGGAGATGTCCGAGATCCTTTCCAAGCCCAAATACGCCACCGGCAGCGAGCTGGCGACCATCAACAAGAACAAGAACAGAATCAAGGGAAGATGATACCACAGGTAAACAAGATAACGGTATTCCACAACAGAGACCTTGTGGGAACCATTCAATCCTGCAAAAGACCTTGTTATCAAGGCGGGTACCCGGATCCGGATTCCGAAAGCAACTTGTGAAGCAATCATAGACACGGTGGAGACTGTGTGTAGCGAGAATCTTCCTCATGTTGTCAGACTCAAATAGACCATCAAGTGTTCGACAACGCCGGGGCTCCAAAAACTTTCGCGGAGGATGTGTTGAGCCTATAGGATAGTTCATCGAAAATTCATAACTTTGTAGAGATGCGGTCTTTTTCTGCATCCCTGTTTTAATACCACATCTTTTAATTATGCGATTGTTAACATCTATGCTTTTGTCCCTGGGAGTTGCTGCTGCAGCTATGGCCCAGGACAACACTCCTATCTATCAGAACACGAACTATTCGTTCGAGGAGCGTGCGGTGGATCTGGTCTCAAGGCTTACCCTTGAGGAGAAGGAGAGCCTTCTTGGCAACAATATGGCTCCTGTGCCGCGTCTCGGAGTCCGTCAGTACAATGTATGGAGCGAGGCCTTGCACGGAGTTCTTTCGGGAGCCAATCCGTCTGTGGGTCTTCAGGGGCCTACATCCTATCCTAATAGTGTGGCCCTTGGTTCGTCTTGGGATCCACAACTTCTTGAGAGAGAGGCTTCTGCAATTGCAGATGAGGCTCGTGCCATATTCCAGACCGGCACCAAAGGACTTACTTTCTGGTCTCCGGTAGTTGAGCCTATCCGCGACCCGAGGTGGGGAAGAACCGGTGAATCATACGGTGAAGATCCGTTCCTTTCTGCAGTAATGTCAGGCGCTTATGTACGCGGACTTATGGGAAGCGATCCGAACTACCTTAAGGCTGTTCCTTGTGCAAAGCACTATTTCGCCAACAACAGTGAGTTTGACCGCCATGTGAGCAGTTCGAATATGGATTCGCGTGATATGAGGGAATTCTACCTCTATCCTTATAAGGAACTCATCGAAAATGACAATCTTCCGTCCATAATGTCTTCCTACAATGCGGTGAACCATGTTCCTACATCAGCAAGTGAGCTGTATCTTGACACTATCGCCCGCCGTACATACGGAATGAAGGGATATGTGACAGGAGACTGCGCCGCCATCGAAGATATCTATACCGGACACTATTATGTGGAGACAGCTGAGGAAGCAACTGCCGCCGGTCTCAAAGCCGGTGTGGACTCTGACTGCGGAAGCGTATATCAGAGATATGCCATCAGCGCACTTGAGAAAGGACTCATCACCATGGCCGATATTGACAGAGCTCTGGTGAACGTGTTTACCGTACGTATGCGTACGGGCGAGTTCGATCCAGACATGATGGTCCGTTACGCGCTTTATCCTGCTTCTATGGTCAATGCCGTAAGGTATCAGGCTCTTGCAGAGGAAGTTGCTACCCGTACTCCTGTCCTTCTCAAGGATGAAATTGTAAAGGGAACATCTTCCCGCGCGCTTCCTCTCGATGCTTCAAGCATCAAGAGAGTGGCTCTTATCGGCCCTCAGGCAGACGAGGTGGAGCTTGGTCCTTATTCAGGACGTCCGGAGGAAAGCAGCCGTATCAGCCCATATAAGGGAATCACCGACTATCTTGCAGCCAGGGGTGCAGATGTGGAAGTTAAACTTGCGTCCGGTGGAAGCACCAAGAGCAAGAGCAACCTTCTCTATGTGGCATACTTTGAGCTTACCAAGGCGGACGGAACCGTGACCCGTCACGATGCAACCAAATACTCCGCTTCCTCAGAAGGTATCACCGTAGGTTCCGGAATGGGTACCGAGGAGCAGGTCCGCTCAATTGACGATGGTTCATGGACAGCATACAATGACATTGATCTCATCAATGTAGATAAAATCACGATTGGTGTGAACATCCCTACCGAGGGCGGTATCATCGAGGCGCATGTGGGCTCTCCTGACGGAAACCTCATCAGTACTCTTGAGGCCACCAAGGCATCCGGAAAGAGAGTAGGCGGCGTATATGGCGCCAGCACCCCTATGGAGTCCAAGGTCAACAGACTTGGCTACAACGGTCTTCAGACTCTCTATCTTGTGTACAAGGCAGCAGAAGATGACCAGATTGACCCGTCCGTACTTGAAACTGCCAAGAATTCTGACGTGGCTATAGTATTTGTCGGTACCGATGAGAACACCGCCACTGAAGAGGCTGACCGTCTTACCCTTCAGCTTCCTGGCAATCAGGTTAATCTCATCAAGGCCGTAGCATCTGTCAACAAGAACACAATCGTGGTGATGCAGACTCTCGGATGCGTTGAGGTAGAGGAATTCAAACACCTTGAAAATATTCCTGGTATCCTCTGGACCGGTTATAACGGACAGGCACAGGGTGCCGCTATCGCCAAAGTTCTCTTCGGCGACGTCAATCCTGGTGGAAAGCTCAACGCTACATGGTACAAGACAGTTAAGGATCTTCCGGCTATCACCGATTATACCCTCCGTGGGGGAGAAGGCAAGAACGGACGTACGCTCTGGTATTTCACCAAGCCTGTTTCCTACGAATTCGGATATGGTCTTTCTTATACCAGCTTCGAATACAGCAATTTCCGCATTGACCGCACTTCCATAACTCCTGCCGACAGGGTGAGAGTGAGCGTGGATGTGAAGAATACCGGGAATTTTGACGGAGATGAGGTTGTTCAGATTTATGTGAGCACTCCTGACAGTCCGGCTTCCGCACAGAGGCCAATCAAACGTCTCAAAGGTTTCCAGAGAGTTACCATTCCTGTAGGACAGACCAAGACAGTCAGTGTGGACATTGACTGCAACGACCTCTGGTTCTGGGACATGGACGCTGACAAGATCAGCTATGATGCCGGCCGTTATGTATTCGAGATCGGTTCATCTTCAAAGGATATCAGAGGCACTGTTACCGCAACGATGACTTCTACTGAGTTGAAGCCGGAATTGAAGGTTGTGGTTGCAGACTGCGGAGTTTCTGTACTTAAAGTAGGTCAGACCGTCCAGACCAAGCTCACCGCATCCCTTATGGATGACACTTTCCTTGATCTCTCCAAAGCTAAGATTACATATTCAAGCAACAATTCATCAGTACTTTCAGTGGACGCTGAAGGCGTAGTATCTGCGAAGTCTCAGGGCGTGGCTACCGTTACCGCTACGGTTGAATACAACGGCAAGAGCGTGAGCGGAAGCTACTCATTGAAGGTTATGCCTGATCTTTCACTCAGCGAACTGAAGGTGGCTGGCAAGTCTATACTCAAATCCGGCCTTAGGGAGTATTCATTTATCCGCAAGGCTTCTTCCAAAGCACCTCAGGTGAGCGCAAAGTCTGTTGACCCTTCTCTTCGCGTCGTGGTTGAGCAGGCTCCGGCTGTCCCTGGTACTGCTGCTGTAAGAGTCATTGATGATATTACCTCAGACGAGTCTGTATATTATGTTCATTTCGGAGTGAAGGCTGCATCGGACGAGTTTAATGGAAAGAAACTTTCTTCCGCATGGAAGATTGTCCGTGAGAATACTGCGAATTATACTCTTGCAGACGGCTCTCTTACCATTACGACCGATGCCGGAGATATTGACGGAGCCAACAACAATGCTTCCAATATCTTTGTGCAGAGCGCAAATAGTGACTGGACTCTCAATACCAAGCTTCACTGCTCGGCTCTTCCAGGACAACCTTCCCAGAATGCCGGACTTGTGGCTTATCAGGATGATGACAATTTCGTGAAGTATGTATATGCCGCACCGGGATTCAGACAGGGCGGCAACGGCATTCCTACGGCAACGCTTCAGCTTAGCTGCGAGGCTGATGGATACAATAAGGCCAGCGTTACTTTCCGTCTTGACGATGTGACGGTAGTGGATAACACTATCTGCCTCCGTCTTGTGAAGAAGGGCTCTGCATATACGGCTTATTTCTCAGTGGATGGGAAGAAGTTTGAGCAGGCAGGCAAGGTTGATATCGTTCTTAAGGATATCAATGCCGGACTTATCGCATGTGACGGTGTTCTTCCTGCACGCTTTGCGGCATTCATGAGACCTGGCACGGCTGCTCCTGCGAAGAGTGAGCCTATTAGAGCCTCATTCGACTGGTTCAGAATTGCACAGTAGTATCTTACATATTCTTATGATGGTTTCTCTGGCCGGGATTATCTCTCGGTCAGAGATTCATTATATAGATGTCTCCGCTTTCGAAGATGGCTTTGCTCTTCTGACATCGGACCGGAGGGTGGAGTTCGTCGATTCGGACGCGGGCAAGGTCTCGGAGTATAGTCTTGGGTCAGATGACATGCCTGTGGCTATAGATGTGATTGACGGGTTTTTGGCAGTTGCGTACAAAGACAGGATAGTGGCCTTGATTCAAGGACAGGAGGTTACGGTCCCAATGCCTGAAGATATTGACATTATTGATTTGGACGTATATTCTGGCCGCTGTTATGCGCTTACGGACTCGTCCCGGATAGTCTCTTTCGATATGGATTTCAATCCTTCCGTATTTGATTTCAATGCCAATTATTCCAAGTATTACGGGGAAGTCAGACTCTCTGCGATTGCTGTTTCCGATGATGCGTTATGCGTATGCGGGGTGAGACTCTCTGACGGTGCTCCGGTAGCGTTCTTGTCATCGCACGGCAATGTATGGAGCCAAAGGGATCTTACTTATAATCGCGACGGAAGCGTGTATCTTCTCGATAATGAGCCGATAAGCGCTACGTATTCGCCGTCTCGGCAGGCTTTTGTGCTGGGATGCATCGGGGGTGTTCTTTTCACAATTCCCGGGTGCTCGCATTGCAATTATCCCGAATATACCCGTTCCGGGGATGTGAATGGCATTGCTTTTAACGGGGAGTCTTATCTGGCTGTCGGCACAGAAGTTTATTAGATGAAGATTAAATATTCCCGAAAAGTCTTGCGTTTGTCATGAACTATTGCTACCTTGCTGACAGATTTGACAAGATATGAGATATTCAAGCAACAACTGGTGGTGGCACTTATTACAACTAAAAAGTCGTAGTAGGTAAGGTGCCCGCGTGTGTGCATATTAGAAATCGAATTCCCTGCCGCGACTTTGCGGCGGGGAATTTTTGTATGTAGAGAGTATAATCAACCAATAATATAAAATCATGGAAAAGAAAATTCCTTACAAAATCTATCTCGCTGAGAATGAGATTCCTACCCAATGGTATAATGTTCGGGCCGATATGAAGAACAAGCCTGCGCCGCTTCTGAATCCATCTACCGGCGAGCCTCTTACTGTGGATGAGTTGAAGCCAATCTTCTGCGAAGAGCTTTGTCGTCAGGAACTGGACAATGACACAGCGTATTTCGATATCCCTGAGGAGATTCTGAATTTCTACAAGATGTATCGTCCGTCTCCTTTGGTGAGAGCGTATTTCCTGGAGAAGGCGCTCGGCACCCCTGCGAAGATATATTATAAGTTCGAGGGCAACAATACTTCCGGAAGTCATAAGCTCAATTCTGCCATCGCCCAGGCGTATTATGCCAAAAAACAGGGGCTTAAGGGCGTTACTACGGAGACAGGCGCCGGACAGTGGGGGACTGCCATGAGCATGGCATGTGCCTATTTCGGACTTGACTGCCAGGTATATATGGTCAAATGCTCTTTTGAGCAGAAGCCTTTCAGAAGGGAAGTGATGCGCACTTACGGAGCCAAGGTTACGCCTTCCCCGAGCGATACGACTTCCATAGGAAGAAAGATACTTGCAGAGCATCCGGGAACCACCGGCAGTCTTGGCTGTGCAATTTCCGAGGCTGTGGAAGCCGCCACATCCCAGCCAGGATACAGATATGTGCTGGGCTCCGTGTTGAACCAGGTGCTTCTTCACCAAACGGTGATCGGACTTGAGACCAAGACAGCTTTGGACAAATACGGAATCAAGCCTGACATTGTCATCGGATGTGCGGGCGGCGGATCAAATCTTGGCGGTCTTGTGAGTCCGTTCGTGGGAGAGATGCTTCGAGGAGAGGCCAAATATAGGATTATTGCTGTGGAACCTGCGTCCTGTCCAAGTTTTACAAGAGGTAAGTATGCGTATGATTTCTGTGATACCGGAATGATATGTCCTCTTGCGAAAATGTACACCCTGGGAAGCCAGTTCATCCCGTCCGCCAGCCATGCGGGAGGGTTGAGGTTCCATGGTATGAGCACCATTCTTTCACAGCTTTACCATGATTCCCTGATGGAAGCCCGTGCTGTGGAGCAGACATCGGTGTTCGAGGCCGCGGAACTGTTTGCCAGGGTTGAAGGTATCCTGCCGGCTCCGGAAAGCAGTCATGCCATAAGAGTGGCGATTGACGAGGCTCTCAGATGCAAGGAGACAGGGGAGGCTCAGACGATAGTGTTCGGGCTCACCGGTACAGGTTACTTCGATTTGAAAGCGTATGAAAGCTACAATGACCACCGGATGACCGATGTGATTCCTACTGACGAGCAGATAGCCGAGAGTCTTGCCAAACTTCCGAAAGTGAAGTAATGACGCTTCTTCGCCCTGGACCAGGGGCCGGATCAAATATATACTGATTATTTCAAACTGCGTATCGACTTGGCCACGTTTATCAAGTGGTCGGCGATACGCTCTGTATCTGATGACAGCTCAAGGTAATGGACTCCGACGGATGGTGTGCATACCCCGGCATTCATTCGGGCTACATGGTTGTCTTCCATCATCTTGGTGAAGTCATCGATCTGCTCCTCTATGACATTGGCTTGCGCCATCTTGCCCATATCTTCATCAGTGTATGCTCCCATGACATTGCTGAACAGATCTTCAATCATCTTCTTCAGGCGATATATTTCGTTGCGGGCATCCGGACTGAAGCTGCTTCCAGTCTCACTGAGGTCCCTTGCGTATTCTACGATGTTCTCCGCGTAGTCACCTACACGCTCAAGATCACGAATGGAACGGAATGTAGTGGAGAGGTAGATGTGGTCATGCTCGCTGAGAGCTGTCTTGTTGGACAGTTTGACAACGAAATCCACCAAAGCGCGGTTGATGAAGTTGAGTTCTTCCTCCGTCTGGTTGAATTCGTCGTATTCTTTGAAATCAAGCGTGGTGATGATGTTTATGGCTCTGTCGAAATTGTCCATGGCCAAATCGGCCATTCTGATGATTTCCCTCTTGGTCTGTGCAACTGCCAGAGGCGGGGTGCGCAACATGTTGTCATCCACATATTTGAGACGGAATCCTCCGACTGTTTCCACCTCTTTGGAATCCGGGATGGCCTTGCATACAAGGGATACCAGAAAATCGTTGAGAGGAAGGATTATCAAGACTGTGATTACGTTGAAGAACGTATGGAACATGGCAAGCTGGGTCTGCGGCGCAGCCGGGAACATCCGCTCGAACATCACTCCGAAATTGAACGAACCGCCGCTCACAAGATTCAGAATCCATCCCACAAAGAGGAATATTACCACGCCGGAGCAGTTGAAGAGCAGGTGTATGAGTGCCGTTCTTTTGGCATTCTTTCCGCTCGCCAAACCTGCGAGGATGGCCACTACGCAGGAACCGATATTGGAGCCCATGGTGAGGAAAATACCCTGTTCGAGATTGATAAGCCCCGTCACGACCATTGTCAGCGCGATGGACGTCATTACGGACGAACTCTGTATGATAGCGGTGAATATCGCTCCGATGAGGACCAGAAGTATAGGATTGCTTATTGCTGCAAGGAAGGTCTTGACTCCGTCAAGAGACGCAAAGTCGGACATGGAACTGCTCATCAGAGACAGACCGACGAAGAGCATACCGAATCCGGACAGAATTCCGCCCCATGTCTGCCCCGTGCTTTTATTCGAAAAAAGCGCCATGAAGGCGCCTACGCCGGCAAAAGCCGAGAATACTATGGTGGTGGAAAGGGAATTGCTGCCGCCGAACATACCGAGAGCCACAATCTGCGCCGTAATGGTAGTACCGATATTGGCTCCATATATTATGGTAGCGGCTTGCGAAAGCGAGATAATACCCGCATTGACGAAACCTATCGTCATGACCGTAGTCGCACCCGAACTCTGTATCGCCGCTGTTCCGAATGTTCCGATGCCCACGCCGAGCAACTTGCTCTTTGAGGCCTTGGCGAATAGTTTTTTGAGTTTGTCCGAACTGGCGGATTCGAGATTGGTACTCATCATCTGACAGGCGATTAGGAATATACCTATGCCTGCGAGAAGGGTGAAGATTGCAGATAGAACGGCTGTTGTTCCCATTAAAATTCTTTCTTTGTGTTAGGAAGTGCAAAATTTTAGCGAAGATACTAATTATTTGCGGCTTAGGCAAAAACTATCTTCGCTAAACATATTATTTTATTGCATCCAGTCCGCTTTGGAGGAAGGCGATGAAGCCATCTACGGACAAGTCATAGCCTCTTACCGGGACGAGCTGCTCGCCGGACGGCGAGAGCAGAATGTAATTCGGCTGGGCGTTTACGCCCCAGCGCGTCCGGGCTATATAGGAGTTCGCCCTTCCGAGGTCCTTGTAGACTTTCCCCGTCTGCGCGTCTGTAACCCAGTCACTCTGGTCGAGCTTCTGCTTGTCGTCGTTATAGAGTGCCACTATGATGTATTTTTCTTTCAGTATTTTCAGAACGCGAGGGTCGCTCCATACTCTGGCTTCCATCTCGCGGCAGTTTACGCATCCGTGTCCCGTGACATCCACGAATATCGGTTTCCCTTCCTTTTGTGCCGCTTTCATACCGTCTTCCAGCGTGAAATAGCCGGACAGTCCGAGTGGCAGTTCAAGATTATACCTGTTTTCTTTGCTCTGGTCGGAAACCATAGATACGGTGGCGGTCCCTTGTGCTCCGAGCACGAAGTCCTGGGTCGTTATCGGCGGCAGGTATCCGGAGAGAGCCTTGAGAGGAGCTCCCCACATGCCCGGGATGAGGTAAACCACGAAGGAGAATACTGCTATTGAAAGGGCAAGCCTCGGTACGCCTATAGTTTCCACCTTCTCATCGTGGGCGAATCTTATCTTGCCGAGAAGATACAGGCCGAGAAGAGAGAAAATGACTATCCAGAGAGCCAGATAAACTTCTCTGTCCAGAATACCCCAGTGATATGTCTGATCCGCCGTACTCAGGAACTTGAGTCCGAGAGCAAGCTCTATGAATCCGAGCACAACCTTAACGGAACCGAGCCAGTTGCCACCGCTTTTCTTGACCTTCTTGATAAGGGAAGGGAAGAATGCCAATAGAGTAAACGGAAGTGCAAATGCTATCGAGAACGCCAGCATGGTCACCATAGGTGCCCAGAATTCTCCCTGGGTGGATTTGATGAGCACTGTGCCGACTATAGGGCCCGTGCAGCTGAAACTTACCAGAACGAGTGTCAATGCGAGGAAGAAGATGCCTCCCAGACCGCCCTTGTCACTGTTCTTGTCTGCTGCGTTGGTCCATTTGGATGGAAGAGTGATTTCAAAAGCACCGAAGAAGGATGCGGCGAATACCATGAATACCAGGAAGAAAATGATATTAGGAAGCCAGTGTGTGGCAAGCCAGTTGAAAATATCCGCAGTCACTGCATCTCCACCGATAATTCGGGTAAGAAGTATGATTATCGAGATTGGGACTGTGTACAGAAGCACTATGAACAGTCCGTACATACTTGCCTTGAAGCGTCCCTGGGCCGGTGTGCCTGAGCCCTTTATAAAGAAGGATACCGTCATCGGTACCATAGGGAATACGCATGGTGTGAGCAGCATGGCGAATCCCCAAAGCACGGCTTCCAGGATAAGGCTCCAGATACTGCTCTTTTCCTGCTGCGAAGAGTTGTCGTCTGACTGTGCGGGTGCTGCAATCCCGGTATCGCTACCGGTGTCCTGTGTCGAAAGCGAAGCTGCCGCTGCGGCGGCGTTGTCGTTTACAGGGGTCGCAGAGGCGGAGCCTTGCTTAAGATCCTTTGGCTTTGCCGGTGCGGCTTCGCTGCCTTTATCGGATTTTGCAGGGGTCGCGACAGCCTTGCTGTCCTTTGTTATAGTGATCTCAAAATCGTAGTATTCCGGCTTGCAATTGCCTACGTTGCAGGCATTTGAGAAAATGGTTCCGCTATATACTGCCGTATCTGAAGTGAGTCTGATATTCTGTGCAATCTGCATCGAACCTTCGTATGCCAGAGAGCCGTCAATGTCTTTCGGTGTGCCTATTTCCTGCAGAGCTCCTATCAAGGAGCCGCCTTTTACCTCTGCGTCCAGAATTTCGGTAGGGGAATACTCGTCTTTGGTGGAGTAACTATGAAATCCACGTGCGATGTTGGCGGTGAACAAGACCCTGTATGAGTCTTCCGTTGCTTTTTCTACTGTATATGACCATTTGACGGTCGGAGTCTGAGCCAATGCCGCAATAGTACACAAGGCTGCAACTATTGACAGAACGAATCTTTTCATCTCTTATGTCGTATTTTGATGTAATGTGCAAAGTTACATTCTTTTTTTGATTGCGGAAACCACATTTGGTGGGAATACGTATTTTCCTTATTTTTGTTATATTATGAATGATAAATTGATAGATATAAAAGAGGCGTCCGTGAGTGATGCCGCGTTCGTTGCTGATTGTGTGCTTTGTGCACTTGGACTGTATGATTTCGATGTGCGTCCAGAGGAATATCGTAGGTTTGCAGAGGTGTGCAGGATGGAAGATACGCTCTATTCTTATCGCAATGCGTTGATTGTGAGAGTGGATGGAGTAGATGCCGGATGTATTGTGGCATATCCTGGCGATAATTACAAGGAAGTCCGCGAGAAGACTTTCAGGGAGATTGAGTCCAAGTGCGGAACTAAGATTTCCATGAATTATGATATGGAGACCGGTCCTGGAGAGTATTATTTCGATTCCCTTGCCGTGGTTCCGGCTTTTCGTGGACACGGTCTTGGCCACGTGCTGATGAAGGCCCAGATAGAGCGGGGACGAAATCTTGGCTATTCCAGACTGTCGCTTATCGTTGACAAGACTCACCCGAGGGTTCGGGCATACTACTGCGAACTCGGATTCCGCGATGAGGGCGAAGTAGTTTTCGCCGACATCGCGTTTGATAGGATGGTGCTGGATTTCTAGTACCGATATAGCCTGAAGTGCTGAATGTCAAACTGACCCATCGGGATGCGCACGTGCCGTCCCTGGTGGGTCTGGTCTCCGTTAAGACGCCTTGTAGCCTTGAGGTCGGTGCCGTGTACACTGACGGATTCACACAGAGCCAGGCCTATTCTCGGGTCTCCCTTTTTCCATGTTTTCTCATGTTTGGCATCTGAGTATGTGATGACAACTCCACTTCCGATGACAAGATAGTCTTCTTTTCCGAGCCTTAGTATCATGCAGGCCGCTTCAGGCCAAATATCGTCTCTGGCTCCGGCTTCCCAGCCGAGTGAATAGCTGTGCTTTATGGTAAGCCTTATTCCGTCCGGAGTGATA
>OQVL01002183.1_pt1 | contig 11942 bp, 7 predicted proteins | sample 1691501 | NCBI WGS metagenome assembly OQVL01 (sample SAMN03418253, study PRJEB22391) | human gut metagenome | biome: human-gut; feature: organic feature; material: feces | host: Homo sapiens | place: Tanzania | collected 2013-01
AGACTATGAAGAGGTCGATGTCTTCGGCTTTCAGTCCGGACATCTCAAGAGCCTTTCGTACGGCTTCGGTTCCGAGATCCTCCAGATTCTCGTCTGTGATCACGTGTCTTGTCTTGATTCCGGTGCGAGGGTAGATCCACTCGTCGCTGGTGTCCAGAAATCCCGCAAGCATATCATTGGTCACGACCTTTTTTGGAAGCGCGCTTCCTGTACCGATGATTTTCATAAATTCACTGTTATTAAGGTATTCTCAATGCAAAAATATGAATATGCCGGTGCCGCTCAAAAATTAAGTGGCGAAGATACCCAAAGCGCCGTTTTTGTGGTGCGAATGTGGCGATTTCGCTGAATTTGTGGCGAATTTCCGTCATCCTGGACTATGAAAAAGGCTCTTCCCGGCATATTTCCGCCAGAAAGAGCCATTGAATCCTAACGCGCGTTTCCGTCTTGTTATTCCTCGGTGACGAATGGTTTGGAGAGAAGCTCCAGCCCTTCCACCGGCTTGTCGGTTGTGATGAGGCTGACACCTTTCGCGATGAAGTTGAGCATATCGCTGACATTGTTGACCGTCCAGACATTGACCGTCATCCCGAGTCCGTTCGCCTCCTTGATCCAAGCGTCCGTGAGCTTGCTGTAGGAGTAGTCTATTCCCTTTATGCCATCGGCGAAGACAGTGGAAGGTGCCTTGTCTCCGTTGAGGTATTGGACAGTCGCCTCAGGCGCGAGCCCAGCGAGTTTTTTGCAGACATCATAGCTGAACGCGATATATTCAACCTGATTCTGCAATCCTTTCGCCTTGACTGCGTCCACGCAAGTCTGCGCCGCCCTCATAGTCTTGTCGGTGGTGTTGTGGTTCTTTATCTCAATGATCAGTTTAACATTTTGATAAAGCTTCGCCTGGTTCAGATAGTCGTCAAGCGTAGGGAGCGGCTCACCGTTGGCGAGTTTATAGTCCTTGATCTCTTCGTAGGTCCTGGAATCCGGTCTCCAGCCTTTGTATTTCGCATCCTCCGGTACCTCGTTACCCTTGAAGGTGGAGTTGTGATAGATGACCGGCACGCCATCCGTGGTGATGTACACATCGAACTCGGATCCGTAAACCCCGAGCTTCTGTGCCTCTGCCAGGGATGCCACCGAGTTTTCCGCCGCGTTTCCGTAATGGTATCCCCGGTGCGCCACGATCTTCGTGTTGTAAAGATTCTTCAGGTCGCTGACAACATTGAACTCGGATGAGCCCAGAGGGTACTGCGTCTCTCCTCTGCCGAGGACGAGACGGTATTTCCCGGCCCGGAAGTCATCCGGAATACGTATCTTCAGGAATCCGTCCCCGTCAGCCGTGGTGCAGGAATATGACAGCGACTCGCTGCTCATTGATTCCAGCTTGATCCGGTCGCCACCCTTGAATCCCTTGGCGTACACGTAGAACCAGCATCCCGGCTTGACATTGGCGTTCGGCAGCAATGTAAGGTCGCTGATCGAGATCACTTCCGGTTTTATGTCGTTCTTGACAACTTTGTAAAGTTCCGCGACATCCTTGGCGGTGAGCACATCATCGTATATCCTTGCGATGACGACATCCCCGTTGAATCCGCAATGCGCACCGGAGGCTCCGTTTGGATCGCCTCCGACACAGAACCACGTGCTGCCTTCCGTAGGGAAGTTCAGGCTTCCCGCTGCCTCCGTCTCACCCTTCAGTTCACCGTTGACATAGATACAGGACTTCCCGGCCTGTTTGCTCCAGACTCCGACAACGTGGTAGTACCGACCCACTTCCGGGGTTATATTCGAATGAGTCCATTTCCAGCTGGACTTCCCGTTCGCGCTGACATTCGGAAGGAAGGTTATGTCCTTTCCCCTGCTGTTGTCTGTGATAAGAAATCCGGTTCCACCGCTTTGCATAGAGCTGAACGGCTTGATCTCGGAACCGTTGGCCGGAGCGTCCATCCTGAATACGATCTCCATCGAGTGCCCGTCGGCGAGCGCGTTCCGGAATTTCTGGTCCTGGGTGTAGTCAATCTTATAGTACCCGGCGCTCATCGCGCTTCCGAGCGTGTGGTTGAAGTGTGCCGCGTATCTGGAATATGCGTCGCTGAAATAGTTGACCGAAGCGGAGCCGGAGACTGTCGTTATGGTCATCTTGGAATCGGAATTGTCAACCGCCGTTCCGTCGTTCTTGAATATCACATCCAGAAGATCGGCCTCCGGCACATCGGATGGAGTCGGTGGAACAACGATCTCTCCCTCTTTCGAACCTTTCTTCTGTGTGATGACGATCGAGACTGATTTTGTCTTGCAGGTGAACACAAGTCCTCCTGTCCTTGCCTCAAGCGTCTCGTTCTTGGCGATGTTGACCTTTACCTGCCTCGCGCCTTTCTCTCCGGACAGAGGACTGGCGGCGATCCAGTCAGAACCGTCCTTTATCTCAAGGCTCCATTGGGCGTTCGACATCACGCGCAGAGAGTATCCATTCTTGCCTTTTGCCTCGAAGTCAACTGATTTCGGAGTCTCTCCGGATTCATCATAGACGGAAAACTGCACTTCCTCTTCGTTCTTTCCTGATTCGGTGCAGGCCACCGCCAATCCAAGGATGGCGAAGACACAGACGCAGAATCTCCCGATAAAATTTTTCATTATAATATGTTTGAGTATAAATGGCCGATCGCGGAAAGCCTGAAAATATTCAGCGATTGATTGCCGGCCGGCAAGTTTATGAAGAGCAGGAAGAACAACCGTCTTCCTGCTCTTGTGAAATCGAATCTGTTAATATCCAGGGTTCTGGACAAGATTGCCGTTGATGGTGAGCTGTTCCTGCGGGATCGCCAGCCAGTAGTTCTTAGGAGCGGTGAACGTTCTGGAGTCCGTCTCATAGGCCTCGGTGATCTTGTAGTAGTCCTCGGCTGTCTTGCCGGCGATGTTCCAGGAACGTGGCCTGTTCTGTAGAATGTTCTGGACGACTTTGTATCTCCTCAGGTCGTAGAACCACCTGCCTTCGAACGCGAACTCGCTGAGACGTTCCCGGAGGACAGCGTCAAGCAGTGTCTTTCCGGTAGGAAGGCCGCCGACCAGCGCCCAGGAATCCTCGAAGTCCGGAAGTCCGGCGCGGTTCCTTACCTTGTTGATGTAAGTCAAGGCCTCTCCGTCGATCTTGCCGTAATATTGTACGTATGCCTCCACGAAATCCAGATAAGGCTCCGCGAAACGGATGTACGGGAATGCGAATTTGTGGTAGGTGAACGTCTTGGAGGTGTTGTCGAAGTTGTTGGACTTGTGGATCCACTTCTTGACGTAATAGCCTGTGCAGCCTTGATATTCATTACCGGTGTTTCCATCGTTCTGCTGCTCTTCCCCACGGCGGCACTTGAGCATAAAGGTCTCGCCGTTGAGGTCGTATGATCCACGGTCGTAACCGACTGATGCGTAGAATCTTGGCTCCCTGTTGATGTGGAGGATGGAGGTCTTCTCTCCTGGGTAGCCCGGAGCGTCAACCAGCTTGGTAGGATTCTGGATCGCCTCCTTGGTCTCAGGATCGACCTCCATCGGGAGACCGTTCTTGGAAAGGAAGCACTCCACGGCCTCGAACGTCGGCACGAAATATCCACGCCATCCCTCACGGCTGTAGGACGAGTAACCTGTGCGCGGAGCCATATTCTTGATGTTGTAGGAGATGTTGCCCTGCGCCGCATAGCAGAAGAGATGCTCGTACTCATTGTAGAATGCGTTGGCGTCTCCGCCGAGGAACGCCGCCCTGTAGTTCTCGTAACCTTTCTCGAAGGTGTCGGTCTCCTTGCTCGGAGCGTAGAGCTGGAATCCGTCCGCCTCACCCTGTTGGATAGCGTCCTTGGCGGCGTCCATAGCCTTCTTCCAGAGCTCTTTGTCATATTCAAGAGGCATCAGCGGCGTGCCGTCGTTGTTCTTGAAGTCGGCGTACCACTCTGCGTTGCCGTTGACCATCGGAGAAGCGGCCTGAAGCCAGAGACGTGACTTGAGCGCCTTGGCGGTAGTCTTTGTCGCGCGGCCGAGGAAGTTTGATGAATATGACGCCGGAAGGTACTCCGCGGCCTTGTCGTACATGTCCGAGATGAACTGCACGCACTCCAGATAAGGCTTGCGCTCATAGTTGATGTCCTCCTGAAGGCCGATCAGATGATCCACAATGACAATCGGACCGTAATATTCAAGAAGGGTCTGGTGCATATAGGCTATGTTCCAGTAGGCCTCTCCTCTCCAGCGGTTCCTTTCATCCTCGCTCGCGTCAGGCACCTTGTCGATGTTCTCAAGAAGGAGATAGGCGTTGCGGATTCCGCCCCACACATTATAGGACACGGCTCCGGAGGCCTTGTCGCAGGTCGTTGACCACATCGCAACATAGGTGTTGGACGGGGTCTCCTGATTGTTGAACACAAGGGACTTCCACTTGAAGTAATACACGGAGCCGTAGAAACTTGACACCATGTCACCACCTCCGCACATCTCAAGCGATGACTGGAAGTACCATCTGTTAGGCATATAGTAATAGAGCGAGGCCGCGAAGTTGTCGGCCTGCACGTGGGTCTTGAAAAGATCGTCCTCCGTGGCCTTTCCGCTTGGAATAACATCGAGGAAGTTGCAGGAGGTCGCCATTCCCAAGACGCAGAACAGTATGATAAAAATCTTCTTCATATTCATAAATGATTAGAAAGTGAACTGGAAACCTGCCTTGACCGTGCGCTGGAGCGGATATGTCAGACCGTTGCCGCGGCCTTTCTCCGGATCCCAGTACTTGAACTTGGAAATGTAGAACAGGTTGTTGCCCTGAAGGTAGAAACGGACGAACTTGTAGGTGAATCCGATCTCGGCGTTCTTCAGACGGACGAACGAGGCGTCGTGCATATACAGCGTGGAAGCCTGTGTGTTGTTGTCCGAAGGAACGGTCGTGAGCCTTGGATACTTGGCGTCCTTGTTATTGTTGTCCCAGGACCAGTGGTCGTCGGCTATGTACTTGACGATGCCATAACCGAAATGCTGGTTGTCGCAGAACGGGTGGTTGTTATACGTCGTGATGTCGTACCTTGAGCTGCCCTGGAACATTATGGAAGCATCCCATTTCTTGTATTTCACAGAACCTCCGAATCCGAACTGTATCTCAGGGAAGTAAGGCTTGTCGCTCCAGACGAAGTCATTGGAGTTCACGACACCGTCATTGTTCACATCCTTGTACTTCACATCACCGACACCATAGGCGCCGAAGTCCTGCCTCGGGCTGTTGTCGATCTCCTCCTGCGAGGTGAAGAGTCCCTCGGCGATGAGCACCTTGTTGGAATTGATAGGCTTGCCGATCTTCGAGAGATGCGGGTTCTTTGAATAGTCAGGCTCGTCCATCGCCTTCACCTCTGAATGGGCGTAAGTGAACGTGCCGCGCAGAGAGTACTGGAAGTCGCTGTTCACCACCTTGTTGTAGTTGATGGAGAAATCAACTCCGGAATTGGAGGTTTCTCCGAGGTTCGCCCAAGGAAGCGATCCGCCCACACCGCCGTTCGACGCGAATGACTTGCGCTGCATGAATATGTTCGTGCGGTACTCGTGGAACCAGTCCGCGGACAGTTTAAGGTCCTTGAACAGTTCGATGTCGATTCCGACATTGAGTTTCCTGGCGATTTCCCAGGTGGCGTTCACATTACCGTAGTTGGAGATGAAGCCGGCTCCGATCTTCGCGAAGTTGGAACCGAAAACGTATGACCTGTCACCCATATCGACCTCCGTGATGTACGGGAATCGATGGTTGTCTCCGAGGGAGTCGTTACCGACAAGACCGTAGGACGCGCGGAGCTTCAGGTTGGTCACCGCGCTCTTCAATGGTGAGAAGAACTTCTCGTTGGAGATGTTCCATCCGATGGCGGCAGACGGGAAGAAACCGAACCGCTTGCCGGCGATGAAGTTCTCGGAGCCGTTGTAACCGAAGTTCCCTTCGAGGAAATAGCGCTTGTCGTAGTTGTAGGTGACACGTCCGGCGAGGCCCTGCTCCCTGAACGGAAGAAGCTTTTCCTCGGAGGATCCGGTGGCGTTGTTCACCTTCTCCTTCATATGGTACACGAGGTCGGCGCTGACATCGTGCTTCCCGAATTTCCTTGCATAGTTGATCTGACCCTGCAAAGACCACTCGTGGTAGCCGCTGGCGGAGACAGAACTCTCAAGGTATGTCGTGCCCTCGGCGCCGATGGAGTTGGCTGTCCATGTGTAGGTTCCGTCGTCGTTGAGCGTGACGCTGTCCGGATCAATCTTGTAATATGCCGGAATATGGTAGCGGTTTGTTGCGGCGTAGGAGTAGTTGTAGAAAGAGACCAACGCCTTGGCTGAGAGCCCCTTGGTAATGAAGTTCAGGTTCTGGTCAACGTTGAGGGAGGCGGTCATCCAGGACCTGTATTGCTCCTTGTAGCCACGGCTGAGCAAGGCGTAAGGGTTGAGGTCGTTGGAGCCGGTGTCCCAAGTGTCGTTGTTACCGTACCTTACGAACGTGTCACCATCCTCGGCTGGAAGAACGGCCGGGAAGCGCACCGGATTCGCGCGCATGGTGTAGTAGAAGAGGTTGGACGTGGACTCGTAAGGGCTGTCCTGATACTGAAGCTGCATATTCAGTCTCATAGAGACCTTGGTCGTCTTGGTCGCCTGGGCCGTGACGTTGCTCTGGAACATATACTTTTTGTTGTTGAGGTTCACGTCCAGAAGAGCGTCCTTAGGCTCCTTGATGATACCGTTCTCATTGTAGATCGAGGCGTTGAGGAAGTAGTTGACCTTCTTTCCGCCGCCACGCAGCGAGACATTGAACCTCTGGTTCATGGCGAAGTCCTTGAACAGCATTCCGTACCAGTCGTTGTTCGGATAGACGTAAGGATCGTGATGGTTTCTTGTGCCCTCGATCTTCTCGCTGGAGTAGAACGGCACGTATGCCGCGCCGGACTGGCGGGCCACATTGTAGAGAGCCTCGTTGTAGAGTTCCATATACTGCACGCCGTCAGCGACTTCCTGAACTATTGTCGGCATAGAGACCGTGTTGTCGAACGATGCGCTGATGGCGATCTTCTCTGAATTGCGTCCTTCCTTGGTGGTCACGATGAGCACACCGTTGGCACCTCTGGAACCGTAAAGGGCGGTCGCGGTCGCGTCCTTCAGGACGGACATCGACTCGATGGCCTCGGTCGGGATGTTGTTGAGCATCGAAGATGTGATCTCGACACCGTCAAGCACGATCAGCGCGCTGGAGTTGGCTCCGAACGTGGATATTCCTCGAATATAGAAGGCCGCGCCGTCGGCTCCCGGCTCACCCGAAGTCTGGCGGGCGATGAGTCCCGGAATATTTCCGGCGAACGAGGTCGTGAGGTTGGAGGAGGATGTCGCGAGATCCGCCGGCTTCACCGCCTGGACGGCACCCACGAGGGATTCCTTCTTCTGGGTACCGAATCCGACCACGACTGACTCTTCGAGGGCGTTGGCCTGTACGATCATTGTGACTAGGGTGAACAGATAGGTGTCGGCCACCTTGATCTCCTTGGTGTCGTACCCCATCATCTCGAAGACTACCGTCTCGGTGGTAGGGGAGACGGAGAATTTGTACTCTCCGTGCGCGTCCGTCATCGCGATCTCCTTAGGGTTTTCCTTGGAATGGATCACGACTCCGGCCAATGGTGTGTCGCCGTCGGAACCGATGACGATACCGTTAAGTATCTTGTCCGCCTGTCCTGTCTTCGCGTTTTGCGCCAGCATCGGAAGAACACCGAGGCAAAGCGTGACGGCAAGCGTGAATATCCTTTTGATTATCTTATTCATAAGTTTGAATTTTTTCTGGTGTTACTTCACGATCTGGATCTTGCCTTTCAATGCGGTCTTGGCTTTGATCTGCTCGGCTGTGAGCGGATTGTCGTAGAGTCGGGCGACCACGACGGTCCCGTTCCAGGATCCGTTGAACTTGGTCTCGCTGTTGTAGTTTCCGGCGACACCCATACAATGCAGACCACTCTTGTGCTTGAGGGTCGTCACTCCGACCGTGGCCTTGAGCTCACCATTGACGTAGCACTTGATTGTCTCTTTGTCCCAGACTCCGAACACGTGGTAGAGCTGCCCAGGCACAGCCTGAACGTGGCTCACGGCGAAGTTCCAGTTACCGTTGCCGTGCTGGATGAATTCGATCGAACCGTCTCGGGTGACTTTTGATCTGTCGCCGGCGTTGGTCTTCTCACCCGGCGCGCCGAGCATCAATGCGAATCCACCTGACTGCGTGGCTCCGAACGCCTTTGTCTCGACGTTGGTGTGCGCCGAAGGAATGGAGAACACAGACTCGATCGTGTACCCGTTGTTGAGCCTGTCCTCGAAAGCTGTATATTCACACTCCCAGAAAGCGTAGTCGGCCTTGTTGAAGGCCTTGTTCTGGGCACGTGTCACTGACGGACCCCAGGCGGCATAGTCCTCGTAGAAGTTCATCGTGGCTCCCTTTGTCCAGGAATTGACTTTGTTCTTAAGAGGGGAGATGTCCTCGGCCGTGCCGTCCTCACCGAACTTGAAATCCATCAGGTCGGCGGCGGCGTACTGGGTCAGGGTGATCACACCCTTGACATCCTTGTCTTCCTCGGAATCAGCGCAGACCGCTGAAATGAGGGCGGTTCTGTCTTGACTGTCCGGATTGGCCTCGACCACGAAATGAATCTTCCCGCCGGCTTTCGACACTTTCACCCAGGACTGGTCGGACTCGGCCGTCCAATTCGTGACGTTGAGAAGATTTACCGAAAGGTCTCCTTCTGCCTCGTGTCCGTCTGAAATGACCTCTTTGGCGTCTATCGAGACGGCGAGGTTCTTCTGTGAAAGGTCAAGGACAGCGGAGACTCCTGGATCCTCGATGCAGGTGAAGGTGATCTCAGCCTTGTTTTTCACGGCTGTCTCGGCGATAGGCTTGGCGTTGAGCACGACCTTGTCATCGCTTTGGGAGACAATCGAGAGCCATTCAGTTCCGGCCGCGTCGATCTCGCACTTGAACGTGCCGTTCGTGCTGACGTTGACTGTTGTCTCTCCACCATTCTTAGGAAGCACATTGGAAAGGATCGTAGGCTCCAGGAAGAATCTTTGGAGCTGGGTCACCTGAAGCAATGCCTTCTGCTCGATGTTGTCGCAGACGAAAGCGACCTTGGCGGTTCTTGGAGAGGTGGCGTCATAGACGGTTGTCGTGAAATTGACCGTCGCGTTTCCTGTGCCGGTTGACGGTGAGACGGTCAGCCAGTCACAGTCCTTAGGGATACGGATGTACCAATCCCCGTCCGCCGTGAAGGAAACTTGTTTTGTTTCGGAACGATTGCTGAAAGTAATGGTGCTCAGCCCCATCTCATCAGCGTTTTCCAAACTCATCTTGGCTGGAACGCGTGTGGTTTCCTCGGAGGCGCAGGAACATAATGACAATGCGCTCCATCCGACAATGAGAAACGACAGCATCAGCTTTGAAAAACTAATTTTCATAAGCAGTGAATCAATAAGTTATTAATAATTATTATGGTTGATATTTGTCTTGTCAATTGTTCTACGAGAGTTATGTTTTCCCGTGTCCGTTCATAAACCAATACGCAAATATATGTTTTTCCCCGGATTTTTACTCCTGAAAAAGTGAAAATTTTAAAAAGTGTTATATTTGCCATATAAAAGAGGAAAGGATGAGTTTTTTCAACAAGCCTCTGCCCGGCTATCTTCGTGGCAAGAACCAACTTATCTACACCGTGACATTCACGGCGTTGTTCTCCATCGTGTTCCTTCTGGTCAGCCTGCCGTTCTCGCAAAAGCATATTCTCCGCTTCCCACCGTGTTAACAAGATAACTGTTCGTCCATAAGCTTGGAAGTCTCGACTTTAGCCATGGAAACTCATCTCTGAGATGATGCGCGGTTTCCTTCTTTAATCGCTTCACAACCTTATGTACCCCATACTGCGGGGGTACATCAAGCAGCATTTCCACCATGTATGTGTTGGTTCTTAGAAATAAAATTTGAACTGCCTGTTCTCTACAGATGATATGAATCCATTCCTTGAGTTTTATATCGACATCATCTATCAAGACACTCTTTTGCTGCCTTGTACACCATATAATATGATATCGGCAGCAATGAACTACTTTTTGTGTGATTCTAAGTTTCATAAGAAATCTACCCCCGAAGAAAAAGAGGCCTTATCAGACTAAGCTGATTGAGGCCTCTTTTCTCGCTTATAATTGTATTACGCCCGACCAATCAAGCATTTGACCGCACCGACTACAAAAGTCAACACAATCCCTTTCCACTGTGACATTGCACTGTGGACAAATATAATACCAATCGGTCCCCAGCAAAATACCATCTCTCACCAGCATCGGCCGTCGATATGTCAGCTGTTTCTGCCGGGCAACGAATGATATGATATATGTTCGGATAACTCTATTAGTCAAAATATCCGTATACTTCAGAGAACTCACCCGTTTCAAGGTGCGTATTACCCTTATATGCATCTAAGGTAACATAGACACGATAGGTGTAGCCATGGGCTACCGCATATTTTTTTGTTCCCACGGCAGCGGTTCTGCTATTCGAGGTGGTAGACCAGGATTTCAAGGTTACCCACTTGCGATCCTTCATCTGCTGCAGATGCACTGTGCAGACTACCTTGTCTACGCCAAGGGTTGATGCGCTGCCATGGCCGGCGACCTCCGCAATTCCGAGAATCGAAGAGGGAATGTCAATACGACCCCCTACAACGGTCACGTAGTTCCAACACGGGCTGATCTGGGAAGCACCGGCGGCCAATACCGCCGTACACAGAACAAGCACCATTGCTACTGCCAAACGAATTTTCTTTTTCATAAAAGATTTCGCCTCCTTTACCTCTTAAGACGAGATAGGAAGGCGAAATCTTATGAGTTTTGTCTTATATTGAAGAAAAGATTTTTTCTATTTCATCTTGTGTGATATTCCCCGATATAAGATATGTACAATCATCGGAATAACAGACAGCCAAAACACGCCCTTTTTTCTCGCAGAAATACGCCTTCCTTCCGTTGAGTGTTACCGTTTCATAGGAACTATCCTCCGTATCGATTGCGTTGCTTTCAATATACAAAGAACAGGTCAAATCATAGTATAACCCTTCACCATTGGCGTATTCAATGCAAATGTAATCATCCGGATACTCTTCCTTTCGGCTAATCACAAAGCCTTCTGGAATATAAGAGGGAAGCGCCGATTGAAAATCGGGCGATATTTTCGAGTAAGCTTCATCAGATGCAATGATGTTAGAATTTGAGGCATCCAAATTCAGCAGGAAATTGATGACTGGGATCCGTATCGCTTCTACACTGCATACTACCGTCCCACTGATAAATAAGCAAACAATGATGGCGGCGACAATCTTACCTCCATGGCGATGCGTCCTTTTCGGTTTGGGCAATTCGCTCTTCATTATTCGAGACATCTTTTCCTCAAACTCAGCCGAGAACTGATGCTCAGGGATACCTATGGCCTCCAGTTCCTCATCGGTTTTTACAGCATCTTGTTTCTCCGAGATATTGACCATCGCCGCGCTGATCAGCTTATCAAGATCGTTCTCAGTCATAGCAAGCCCTCCTTTGCCAATGTCTTCTTCAGCATCTTTTTCGCTTGAAACAGACGCTGATATGCCGTATTCGCAGTAATACCCAACGCAAAACAAGCCTCATCAATTGAATGGTCGTAATAATAGACTAAAAGCAAAATATCTTTATATCTATCTGGAAAACTAGAAATGATGTTTGCAATTTCATCAATCGTGATTTGACCAACGACTGTGCTCTCTGTTGTCGTAATATCGGCTACTTCGGTTATATCCTCGTAGGCCTCTTCCGAGCTGCTTCTCTTGCGAATCTCATCAATACAGATATTGTGAATGACCATGTGCAGGTATTTGGGCATTTTCTTAGGAGAAATCTGC
>OQVL01002185.1_pt1 | contig 11941 bp, 8 predicted proteins | sample 1691501 | NCBI WGS metagenome assembly OQVL01 (sample SAMN03418253, study PRJEB22391) | human gut metagenome | biome: human-gut; feature: organic feature; material: feces | host: Homo sapiens | place: Tanzania | collected 2013-01
ATCCAGACTAAAGGCTGAGCTGAGGACAGTCGAAGCACAGAGAGCGCAGCAGAGAAAGCAGAGACAGCGCAGTGCCGTTCCTGTTGCCGGTATAGTTGGCTATACAAATGCCGGAAAATCCACTTTGCTGAAGCACAATTATCCCGGCGTAAAGTATTATACTTTCGATGATCAGGTTTTGTTGGCATCCGCAACAGAAGATCCGAAACTCTTTTTGAAAAATATACCCAAGCCCTCGATTCTTGATGAGGTGCAATATGCAAAAGACCTTTTTCCGTATATAAAAATCGAATGTGACAAAGACGAAAGATACGAAAACTATTACCTGACCGGATCGCAGCAGATGAAGCTGATGGCGAAAGCCAAGGAATCGCTTGCCGGCAGAGTCAGTATTCTTGAGCTTCAGGGGTTGTCCATGCGGGAGATCTGTGGCATCGGTTTCAATCGTCACTTCGTTCCGACCGATGAATATATCACCGCGCGCGAGCAGGAACTCAAGCCTTACGAGAACATCTGGCAGATCATCCACCGCGGCTCATATCCCGAGCTGTATGTCACCGAAAGGGAGTGGGTGGACTTCTATTCCTCCTATGTGCGCACCTATCTTGAAAGAGACATCAAGGATGAGATTGAAATTCGGGATGAAATTACTTTCACAAGATTCCTGACAGCTGTCGCCGCAAGAACCGGACAGCTTTTGAATTACGCAAATATTTCGGAGGAGGTCGGCGTCACCCAGGCGACAATCAAAAGTTGGGTTTCTGTTCTTGAAAAAACGGGAATCGTATATATCCTTGAACCGTACTATTCGAGTCACCTGCCTCACTCGCTTCATCGATCGTCTCAAATCCGGAAAGCAGCGTATTTTGTTTATTGATCACATAGTACGGTTCTAAAAAAACCGTGTTGATAAACCAGCACAAAAGAAGTGTTCCCGTAACCAGACAGATACTGATCAGGATCAACTGGTGTGTCAGTGAACCAAAATATTTTCTTTTAAATTCTTTTTTCCTGCTTTTCATCATTACTTATCACTGCCATTTTCTTCTGCTTCGAATTTGTAACCCATGCCCCAGATGGTTTTTATGTAATCTCCTTTTTCACCGATCTTGGCACGCAGTTTTTTGACATGTGTATCGATCGTTCTGGCGTCCCCGAAATAATCATAGTTCCAGACATGATTAAGAATCTTTTCCCTGGAAAGTGCAATGCCTTCGTTTTCCATAAAATAGGTAAGCAGTTCAAATTCCTTGAAGCTTAATTCGATCTGTCTGCCATCCACCGTCACTGTATGTGCAGTCTGATCGATCACGATGCCGCCGATGGAAAGAAGTTTTCCCTCCTCCGGTGCCTTTCCGCTTCTTCTTAAGATTGCACCGACACGCGCAACTAAGATCTTCGGAGAAAACGGTTTTGAGATATACTCATCAACTCCAAGTTCGAACCCTGTCAGCTCGTCCTCCTCATCGCCCTTCGCCGTCAGCATGATGATTGGCACTTTCGAAGTCTCCCTGATTTCCCTGCAGACCTCCCATCCGTTCATCTTTGGCATCATGACATCTAAAATGATCAATGCAATATTTTTTTCCTGATAAAAAATATCGAGTGCTGCTTCTCCATCTCCCGCTTCTAACACCTCATAATCTTCCCTGACCAGAAAATCACGGACTAATTTTCTCATTCTGCTTTCATCATCCACAACTAATATTTTAATCTTTTCCATCTTTGTTCCTCATTTCTGCGCTGCTTTTTGCACATCTCAAATTTGTGCCAGAGTACAAACCTGCATGTTATCCTAACAGATAATTATGAAATAAATGTGATGTCTTCTATGGTTCTTCCACCGTCTGTTCACGTTCCTTTAACGCGGCTTCCCTCTCATCAAGTTCCTGCTCCCACGCCGCATATTTATCAATCAGCTTATTTTCGTAATTGATGATCGTCGGACTGTCGCTCGTCGATGCAACGATAAACATTCCGATCACGCTGACTGCCAGTATCACAGATATAAATAACGTAATCTCATATTTTTTGCGGTATCCATCCGTTTTTTTTGACGCCTTCTTTTCGCTCACCCTGTTTTTTGCAGAAATCCTTAATTTTTTCCGGAGGCTCTCCTCTAACACCGGATGTGTCACGGAAATCGGAAGAATATCACTGTTATTAATGGACGGATTCTGAATCAGATATTCCTGTAGTTCTTTTAAGTATGTAAATCCAACCGCTGTTTCAAACAGCTCCTGCTTCACCATTTTATTGTATATTTCAAGCACCGTTTCCGGATGATGCATATCTGCGCGTTCTTCCACATAATGAATCCCATGTGCTTCCTTTTTCGCCTGCTCTGCTTCCGCTTCATCCGTAAAAACAAAACCGTTTATCTTTACTTTTTTCTTTTCGGACATGATTATTCCTCTTATTTTTCTTATTATCGTGATATGTCTTTTGTCATTCTGATTTTAATAATGTCAGAATCAAATAACGGTTCCAACATTATTTTTATTATAAAAAAATGTGAAAAGAAATGCAATGCGTATTGTATTGTAATTTCTATATAGTATAATCGGCTTAGGAAATCAATTCTGGAGGGTTTTTATGAACAAAAATAATTTTGCACCGCTGCCGCCTATGGGTTGGAACAGCTACGATTACTATGACACCACGGTGACAGAAGATGCCGTGAAAGCAAATGCAGATTACATGGCTGCACATTTAAAGGAGTTTGGATGGGAATATATCGTCGTTGATATCGAATGGTACGCGATCGGTGCCGGTTCCATGCGCGATCAGTTCCAGTATATCCCGTTTGCGGATGTTGCCATGGATGAATTTTCAAGACTGCAGCCGGATCCGGCACGTTTTCCATCTTCTGCGGACGGAACCGGTTTTACCCACCTTGCTGACTATATCCACAGTCTCGGTTTAAAATTCGGTATCCATATCATGCGCGGAATCCCAAGAACTGCTGCGCATAACCATTGTAAGATCAAGGGCAGCAACGTGACTGCCGATATGGTCGCAAATCCTTCCTCCATCTGTGGATGGAACCCAGATATGTACGGTGTCCGCGATACGGAGGCAGGACAGGCTTACTATGATTCCCTGATGGAACTTTATGCTTCCTGGGGTGTTGATTTCATCAAGTGCGATGATATCTGCAATACCAATATCTATCCGGCCAATCCTTATTCTGCACGCCATGAGATAGAAATGCTCGCAAAGGCGATCGCACGCTGTGGCAGGCCGATCGTTTTATCCCTTTCTCCGGGACCTGCACTGATCGAACACGCATGGCACTATGAGACTTATGCAAATATGTGGCGTATCACCGATGATTTCTGGGATAAATGGGATCTGTTAAAAGATATGTTCCACCGCTGTGAGCTCTGGCAGAACCATGTGGCAAAAGGATGTTACCCGGACTGCGATATGCTTCCGCTCGGCTGGCTTGGAAAAGGATTCGGTCATGAATGGTACACTAATTTTACACCGGAGGAACAGCATACCATGTTAACGCTCTGGTGTCTCTTCGGTTCCCCTCTGATGCTTGGCTGTGAACTGACAAAGTTAGATGACGCCACACTTGCCCTTCTTACGAACCGCGATGTGCTGTCCATGTTAACCCCGGACTGCAAGCCGCATCAGGTATGTCTTGACGATGAAAAAGCCATCTGGTGTGCACACAATGCAGTTACCGGTGAACACTTTGCCGCCTTCTTCAACCTATCAGATGAGACACAGACGATCCACTGTGACATCGAAACGCTCCATGTCGGCGATGAACCCTGTGCCCACAAAGATGCCAGCCTGACGGAACTTTGGAGCAAAGAAAAAACATCCGTATCCGGCAGTGCCATTTCTGTCACACCGCCGGCACACGGATGTCTGGTATTTCGTGTAGAAAACTAGTCGGAAAGATCACTCCTCCGGCATCCAGACACGCATCTGGTTTTCTCCCCGGTTCGCCCACGCATAATAAGGAATTGCGGTCAGCGTCACATCTGTCCGCTTCGGGCGTTCCTCGGAGTAAAGTGCATCACTGCTCTCCATCCGGTATCCCGGCAGATGGATCAATACATTTCCTTCTAATACACCTTCCCTGCAAAGTTCTGTCTCCGCTTTGATCTCTCTTGGAATCCGTAGCGCCTGAATACATTCGCCATTGTCAACTCCCTCAAAACAGTAAACAACCGGACCACGCATCAGGGCGACACAGCCTTCATCTTCACGCACGTTTGTGTTTGCATAAATTTTGCGTACCGGAAGATCAAATGTAAGCTCAATCACATCATTTTCTCCCCAGTTTTGCTTCAGATAAAGATATCCGTCTTTTATGCAGGATGCTGCATCTGTCTTTTCTCCATTGACTGTCACGCAAAGTGTATCCATGCGGATATGGGACGGAATGTGGATTGCCAGTTCAAATGCGTCTTTCATCTTCGCCTTTACCTGATAGGTTACTTTTCCCTCCCACGGGTAACTGCTGTCTACCTTGACAACCGCTTTTTCAAAATCTGCTGTCTGTCCCAAAAAAAGATGGGAATAGAGTGTCGTATCACTCTCGCTCCACGCATAGGTGCCAAGCGAAGTCACAAGACGTACCAGGTTTGGAGGACAGCATGCGCAAGCATACCAGCCCGGACGGGTCGGCAGCACATGTTTGTAACCGAAGATCGTGCCGGAAGTTCCCGGATTGGTCTCAAGCGGATTGACATAGAAAAACTGTTTTCCGTCTAACTGGATACCACTGATGGTTCCATTGTAAAATTCCCGCTCCATGATATCCGCATAAATTCCAAGCGGCCTGATCTCCAACATTCTCTTCGCAAAAAATATCATTCCGATCGAAGCACAGGTCTCTGCATATGCCATATCGTTTGGCAGATCATAGTCAATCGTAAATGCCTCGCCCTCAACCGTAGAACCGATGCCGCCGGTGATGTACATTCTTTTCTTTACAATATTATCCCACAGAGTCTGACACGCCTCATAAAGTCTCTGATCTTTATCTTCCCCGGCAAGGTCTGCCATCGCCGTGTACATATAAACGGCACGCACACTGTGCCCAACCGCCTCTTTCTGCTCATAGATCGTGGCATGTGTCTGCGTATATCTCTGATCTAACGGCTCTAAGCTGTACTGCCCCCAGTGCTGCCAGCCTCTTTTTTTCTTTTCCTCGTAAAAGTAATTTGGATTTTTTCCGCGCTCTTCCAAAAAATACCGTGCCATATCCTTATATTTCTCTTTTCCGGTCGCACGGTAAAGTTTCATCAGTCCGATCTCAACTTCCTGGTGCCCCGGAATCCCCGGCTCTTTATCTTCCCCGAACATGGAAATAATATGGTCAGCAAGACGCTCCACCACATGAAGCAGTTTTTCTTTTCCGGTTGTCTGATAGTATGCGACACCAGCCTCCATCATATGTCCGGCACAGTACAGTTCATGGCACTCCTGCAAATTCTGCCAGCGGTGTTCCGGTTCTTTTACAATAAAAAAGGTATCAAGATAGCCATCCGGCTGCTGTGCCTTTTCGATGATGTCAATGATCTCATCCGCACGCGCTTCCAACTCATTGTCCGGCTTTACCGCAAGCGAATAGGCGACACCCTCTAACCATTTTGCGACGTCACTGTCCTGAAAGACCATACCGTAAAATTCTCCTTCGCTTAAACCTGCGGCAATACGAAAATTTTCAATGGCATGGCTTTTTTCCACGCCTGGCACTTCATCATTTAATACTTTCTCCTGAAACGGAATGACGGTGTCTGTCATGCGGTGCTGCATGGCAGACCAGAATGGGTCGTGGATTTTTATCTGGTTGATGTTGATTTCACGAATATTTTTTGACATGATTTCTCCTTTAGTTTGTGGCTCCCGCTTTGTGCTTTACCACCTAACCCTTATACTCAAAATTAGGTATCTCTCCCCATCTCTCTTTAAAGTAATGCGCCGCCATTTTCGGTCTGCGCTCTCTCGTAAACAGTCCCTTTTTATTACCATCGACTCTCATGCATCCCTGCACAGTCGCAAAATCCGCAAAGTTCCAGACATGTTCACCGATAAAGAACTTCCTCTTATCAAACTGCGCATTCTGTCTCTTGTAAAACTCCACCTGAAATTCCTCCGAGAACATCTCTGGCACACACTCATGGATACCGGCTACGGCATCAGCGCCGTACTCGGTGATCATGACCGGTTTATTCTGGGACTCCCAGAAGTCGAGTTCAAGATTTAATCCATAGCAGGCAGCGTCAAGATCTCCGGACAGGTTGTACCATCCATAGTAACGGTTAATGCAGACGACATCCATGCTTCTTGTGACAATGTCTTTTTCATAATTGTTCTGACAGCAGACTAAAGTGACTGGACGGTCAGACGGGTCTGTCTCATGTGCCAGCTCGTAGAGTGAATGCCAATACTCGTATGCTGACTCCGGGAAATTCTCCGTATCAGGTTCATTTCCAAGTGACCACATGACAACGCATGGATGGTTTTTGTCACGCGCGATCATGTCCTTAATGACCTGTTCATGGTGTTCACGGATAGGAAATGTCTCATAAGGATTGATTCCTGATCCGGCACCGATCCCGACTGCCGGAACCTCGTCGATGATCACGATTCCTTCACGGTCGCACAGGCGGTACATTTCTTCCGCATATGGATAATGGCTGGTACGGAAAGAATTTGCATGCAGCCAGTGAATCAAATTGACATCTTTAACATCCAGACAGACATCCATACCCCGTCCATGAAATGCCGAATCCTCATGTTTTCCAAACCCTTTGAAATAAAACGGTTTTCCATTGATCAGAAATGAAGTCCCCTCCACGCGCACCGTACGCACGCCAAACGGCTCCTCATAATAATCATCACCGAACGTGACTGCTGCCGTATACAGATACGGTGTTCCCGGATATGGCTCCCACAGTTTTGCATCCGGTATCACGATCTCCCCGGAAGTGCCTTTTGCCTGTGCCACTTCATTTCCATTGGCATCTAAGATCTGCAGTACAACTTCCTGTCCATCTGTATCTGAAGTCTTAACCTGATAATTCACAATGCCATCTGTTCCACGGATATCTGTCACAAGCGTTACATCTTTGATATACGCCTTCGGTGTCGTATAAATTCTGACCGGACGGTTGATCCCTGCATAATTAAAGAAATCAAAATTAGGAAGATTCTGTGGTTTTCTCCAGCGTTTTGCAGCTTCAACTCCCGGCACTCCTGCATTGTCTGCTCCCATAAATGAGGTTCCCTCCTCATTTCCAACCGGAAGTGTGCTGTGATTAATGCGGTTATCCACAGCAACGACCAGTTCTGCACTCTCCCCTGCACATAATTTGTCAGTGATATCCACTTCAAATGGAAGAAATCCTCCTTTATGCTGTGTGAGCAATACCCCATTCAGATAAATTTTTGCAAAATGTGTTACCGCATCAAAACGAAGCACCAATCTCTGTCCCCTGTAATAAGAAGGCACTGTAATATTTCTCCGGTAATACGCATAACCGTAATGATTCCGGTAAGCAATATCATCTTTCTGATCATTGTAAGATGCCGGAACTGCAATCGGCTCCATCTTATCCGGAAGTGTTACCGAATCTTTCGGCTCCTCTGTTGTCCCAAGTGCAAAATCCCATACTCCGTTTAAATCGATCATTCCACGAATCTTATTTTCCTGTGGATATAACATGTTACCCCTCCATTTCTGCCTTAATTAATCTCTCATACTCTGCGTCACTTAATTCCAACACCCCGCCGTGTCTTTTTTTCGTCCTGCCAAGATCATATTTTTCTTTTTCCAAAATCGTGAAATCACCCGATGACAGATCTTCCGTGATCATCGGCAGATACCCTTTTCCCTCGGCAAACTGGTCTGCGATCACACACCAGCTCCTGCCCTCCGGCAAAAGATAGCCCTCCGGGCCTTCCACGCCTTTTAATTTTTCAAAAACCGGGCAGGAGATCCGCTTAAAATCCCCGCGGAGACTGTCTGACTCCTCTAAGATCAGCCTGCTGTCGGTCTCATCCTTTGAGATCCGGTAATATTTTCCGTTACTCCTTAAAATCGTGGTATCGATCACATCCCGCTCACGTTCCATATACAAAAATGTATCCGAAAATGTGACAAAATCCTTTGTATAAGCGGCATAGATGCGGTGTTTTGCAGTCTCTTCCCCATCACATTTTACTTTGGATGCAAAAAAGACTAAAAATGCCTGTTCTTCCTCGTCAAACACAGCCTCCGGCGCCCAGACACAGCCAGCCTCACGGATGCCGACTGTATGGGCGCGCTCCTTTTCCCAGTGCACGAGGTCTTCTGATTCCCAGATGATGATATCCCTGCTGCCGCGCTCCTGCGCTGCCTGCCAGCCCTCACCCTTTTCGATTCGAAGATCGGTTGCGATCAGATAATAACGTCCATTCAGCGGATTTTTTACCGGAAACGGATCGCGCACGCCGCACTCGCCGATATGCGAATACAGTACCGGTTTTCCATCGTTTAGATCCGTCCAGTGCAGTCCGTCCCGGCTCACGGAAAAATAGATCTGCTCGCCGTCCTTCTGTTCCCCTGTAAAGTGTACAAATAAATATCCTGCCATACCCTGCTCCATTCATATTACTTGATTTTTATTTTCGTGGACACTCAGCCAATATCCGGCTCATCCTTCAACACGATCGTATCGCGGGTCTTTCCCTCCGTCTCAAATACGATGATCTCGTTTTCCCCCTTTTTCAGCAGTGGTGCCGGGATATAGAGTCTTTTCTGCGGTCCGATCTCCCAGAATCTTCCGATATTAAATCCGTTTACAAAGACACAGCCCTTTCCCCATCCCTCAAAATCCAGGAATGTATCTGCTGTCTCGTCGATATCCACCGTAAAACGATAAAATCCCGGCAGCCCTTCTTTGTATTCTTTGGAAAAGTCAACTTTTTCGATATTGTCGAGCGGCAGCGTGTACTGTTTCCAGTGGTTGTGCATATGTCCGTTGACCTGCACGCACTGACCGATGCCTTTTCTCTGGTGCTCCATGCGCGGTCCGAAATTGACACGCCCCATATTTTCCATCAGGATATCAAAATCTGCTCCCCTTTCAAATGTGACATCCAGCTCTTTTTCTTTTAAAAGTTCCAGATCGTACAGTGTTGTGACCGGTTTTTGATCCACAAAAATATTGGCACGGTCGTTTGCCTCCCACAGGCGGAGTTTTTCGAGTTTCTCCTCCGTATCTAATGTAGAATGATATAAAATATAGCCGTAATTCTGCCCCAGTTTTTCCATGCTCTGCGGAAAACTGCTCTCCACCGGAGCACTGAGGTCATCCAGCACCGAAAGCAGGCTTACCTTTTCTTTTACTGGCAGTGTTCCATATGCCTTCCTTTTGATCTCAGTCGTAAATGTGACTTCCGGTATCTCTCTGTATTTTGCAATGACGTCGCGGTATCTGCGGTATTTTTCCGTGATCTGTCCATCTTCCGTCAATAGCGCATCATAGTCATACGATGTCACATCCGGGGTCAGCTCATCATAGTAGTTCGAGCCATTCATAAATCCAAAATTCGTACCGCCCTCAAACATATAAATATTGACATGACCGAGTTCTAACATTTTGTCGAGGTCCTTGACGCTCTCCTCCAGATTGCCTGTCATATGACCGCCATTTCCCCAGTGATCGAACCAGCCTACCCAGAACTCCGTGCACATTAATGGCCCGCCGTCCGTATATTTTTTCAGGACTTCAAAACGCTCCTCTGTCTTAGATCCAAAATTTCCGGTCGGCAGCGCGCCTTCTAAATGACCTCCGTTTAAGTTTTCTTCAAACGGTCCGTCCGAGGTGACAAGCGGGACAACGACACCGCCTTTTTGCATTTTATCTTTCATTGCAAGCAGATATTCCCTGTCGTTTGCATAATATCCGTATTCATTTTCGACCTGCATCAAAATGACCGGTCCGCCGTAATTGATCTGATACGGCACGATTTTTTTCAATAATACATCATAGTAATCCTGCACATGTTTTAAAAACGGCGGATAGGAAACGCGCAGTTTCATTCCATCTTCCGCTAACAGCCATGCCGGCAGTCCGCCAAATTCCCACTCCGCACAAATGTACGGCGACGGTCTTAAGATCACATATAACCCTAAATCCTGCGCAGTTTTTATAAAACGTTCTATGTCAAGCATGCCCTCAAAGTGGAATTCCCCTTTTTTCGGTTCATGCATGTTCCACGGGATATACGTCTCCACCGTATTGCATCCCATTGCCTTTAATTTTTCAAGTCTGTCCTTCCAGTACTCCGGAACGATTCTGAAATAATGAATTGCGCCCGATATGATCTGAAACGGTTTCCCATCCAGATAAAAATTGTCTTTGATCTCAAAATTTCCCATGTCATCTCTCCTCTTTTTCCAAAATGTTCCTTTTGTATCAGTTCCTTCCTATAACAAAAGGTGTTGATCCCCTATTTCTTAGAATCAACACCTTCTGTTCAATAGCGGCACATCATGCCTTTATTGTATACCTATTTGTATAATGCATCAAACTGTTCCTGCAGTGCTGCGGTTACCTCTTCAATACCAGCCTGTTTTAATGCTGCCTGCATCTCTGCAACGATCTCCTCTGCAGTTCCCTGATATTTACCATAAGAGATCTGTTTTGTATAGTTGGTATATACTTCGTTGATGTTATCGATCTTAGACTGGATATCATCAACTTCCGGTACAAACTGTCCATACGGATAATCGATCTTTAAGGAATCATACTCGCTGTAAAGTTTGTCAATTGCATCCCAGTTTCTTGTAGCGTCCCTGATTTCAAGATCGTCGTTACGTCCCCACCACCAGTTGGTCATACCGTTGATGTTGTCTGTATCTGAGTTGTATCCCTCCGGAGTTGTGCGGAGTCCCTCATCGTTGATTTCGTAAGATACGCCTTCAATACCATAGCAGAGTAATCTATAGCATTCTTCGTCATTTCTTAATAAATCATATACCATCAGTGCTCTTTCCGGGTTCTTGCTTGCTGCGGAAACTGCCATTGCACCGTGTGTGATGGAAAGTGCTACCACGTTTCCGGTCTCTTCTCCGAAGTAGAAGAAGCCTGACTCTGCATCCGGATCATCCTGATAAATCGTATTTGACGGAGTTGCACTGCAAAGATCTGTCCAGGTCTGTGTGTGGTGCTGCTCTGCTGCAACACGACCGATACGGTAATCATCACGGTTTGAGGAAGCAGTATTGTTTAATACATCTGTCTTCCATACGCCGATGTTATCCCATTCTTTCATTAATTTTGCATACTCAACCATCATATCTGTGTCTGTGTATGCAGGTGTTGTGATCGTGTAAAGGTCATCTTTTGTACCGCCCCATAATGCGCCGGAACAGATACCGTCGATTGCAACAAAATTGCTGTGGGAGGTGATCCAGCCGTTTGCCATCTGTGCATACTGTGTACCGTCAGAATCCCATGGAATGATATCCGGGTAAGCTTCTTTTACATATTTAAAGTAAGTTGTAAGATCTTCCCAGCTCTTGACACCATCTGTCAGTCCTGCTTCTTTTGCCCAGTCAAGACGATAGATAAATCCATGATTGGTCCACTGTGCGTAATTATCCTCCGGGATCAGATAGATCGAGCCGTTATATTTACACAGATCCCAGTGATCCTGGCTTACGCTCTCCCATGTCTTTGGTGCGTAGGTCTTTAACATATCCTCGGAAAGCTCTAAGAATGCTCCGTTCTTTGCGTTTGGCCAGGCATCGAGCCAGTCAGATGCAGTTCCGACAAGGTCGACAGAACCATCCATCTGTGCCAGTGTCAGGTTGTAGTTGGAGAGATAATCGGTCCATCCGATGTAATAAATCTCAAGTTCTGCATTTACTTTTTCGGTCAGGATCGCAAAAGTGATTGGAAGCAAGAATTCGTTGCCAATC
>OQVL01002186.1_pt1 | contig 11939 bp, 6 predicted proteins | sample 1691501 | NCBI WGS metagenome assembly OQVL01 (sample SAMN03418253, study PRJEB22391) | human gut metagenome | biome: human-gut; feature: organic feature; material: feces | host: Homo sapiens | place: Tanzania | collected 2013-01
CGCCGCCTTCGGCGACGCCTTCTTGCTTTGGCAAGCGACAAAGTCGAGCGCGGCGACGCTCGCTTGAGATGATAATCGTTTGAAGATGTGCTTTTTATGCACTTACGAAAATTCGATCAGCAAGCCGTCTTTACTTCACGTTAAATCCTGTAACATCGACCACAGGGTTGCCCTTGCGCATGTCCTCATTGTTCCAAGCCACCTTGATGGTGCGCTTCTCGCCGGGGAGGAGATGGAAGTAGTTGTCAGAATAGTCGACAGGCAGAATCTGGTCACCGTCGCCGTCAAGGAGGTTCAGGCGCACCATCATGGCAGGAGTCTTTGAGGTGTTCTCCAAGGTGATGATGCGACGGCTCTTGTTGCAGCCTGCAGCCTGAGCAGAGCAGCTCTTAGCCTGTGCCGAGCAGCCCTTAGCCTGTGCCGAGCAGCAAGCCTTCTTTGCGTCCTTGCAAGCCACCGTCTCCACGCTGACCTTTATGTCGTTCTCGCCGAGCACAGGCAGAGCGTTGAGGTCCTGCAGGTTGCCGTGGTCGTTAGAGTCGACATAAGTGTTGGTCGAGAGCACCTTGCCGTTAGAATCGCTGAGGGTCAGGCGCACGATATACACGTTCTTGCCGCCGAGGTCATAGCGGTCGTCCACATGGAGCACCTGCAGCGGGGTCGTGGTGTCGTCGTTGGTGTCGAGCGTGGCCACATCCTCCTTCACGGTCTTGCCGTCGAGGCCAATTACCTCGCGCTTGGCGGTGAGCTGCTTGTGCTCTCCCGCAGCGAGGTTCACCACCTCGGGGTTGCGTGTAGAGGCGTTGAGCTGTATGTGGAGCGGCTCACATGCCTTCTTGCTTCCGAAGAAGGCGGCGGTGGGCTCAAAATAATAGTCGTAGCAGCACCACGTCATGCTTGGCCAGCAAGAGTGGCTCATCCAGATGATCAGACCCATGCGGTCCTTTGAACCCGACTCATACATGGCGCGGTAGCCGTCATAGTTCTCCCACTGTGCGAGCGCCGTAAACTGGCGTGCGTCGGTCACCTTGCCGAAGGCTTTCTCTATGATGCCGTTGAAGCTGGCGCCGCGCTGTGCGCCCTCCATGCCATAGTCGTGCTCACCCCATGCGTCGCCTTGCGGCCACAGGGCGTTGGGAGCGAGTGTGCGTGACAGGCCCTCGAAGGTCATGACGTTAGGCATGCCTCGCTCCGAGTGGAGCTTGCCTGTCTGGTGTTCAAAGTAGAACTTTGGTGTGCAGGCCCAATAGGGACCGTGTCCGCTCACGCCGTCGTCAGCCGAACTTGAGATGTAGCCCATGCCGGGGTTCATGGCTGCCACATACTGGCGCAGCGCCTTGTCGATGGTTGCTGGCGGGTAGCCCTCGTTGCGTCCGCAGTAGAGACCTATCGATGGGTGCTGGCGCATGCGCAGGGTGTAGTCGCGTGCGTTGGCAAGGAACATGTCCTCGTTCTGTGGGTCTGGTCCGTCGCAGGGGTTGGCAAGCCAGAAGTCCTGCCACACCATGATGCCATATTTGTCGCAAGCCTCGTAGAACTCCTCGTCGCCGGTCATGCCCACCCAGTTGCGTATCATGTTGAAGTTCATGTCGCGGTGGTAACGCACGGCGATGTCATACTCGCGGCCTCTGTAGAGCAGGTTCTGCTCGCTGAAGCCCCAGTTGCCGCCGAGCGGAATGAAGCGTTTGCCGTTGATGTACATCGTCAGGCGTGTGTCGATGTCCTTGTATGTCATCTGTCTGATGCCCGCCTTGTAGCATGTGCGGCTCTGCACGCCCTCGTCGGTAGCAAACTCGAAGCCCGCCTTATATAGATAAGGTGTGCCGTAGCCGTTTGGCCACCACAGCTTCATGGTCTGCTCCTTGAGCTGTGCAAACTCGTCGGGCGAGAAGCTCACCTCCTGTGTGGCGTTGGGTGCAAGGGTGACGGTCTTGCTGAAGCTTATGTCGCCGATCCATCCGTGGAGCTCGCCCTTCACCTCGCGGCCCTCGTTGTTGGTGAGCACGACGGTGGGTGTCATCGACGCCTTGTTGTCGGCACCTGTCAGCGTTGTCGTGACGACAGGGTCGCTCAGGCTCACGTCGCCGGCGGTGGTCAGCGCCACGTCGTTCCAGATGCCTATGTCGCGTCCGCGAACGGTGGTGATCCAGTCCCAGCCGATGGTGGCGTGGAACGTCGGGTTGTCATAGCCCAGGATGCCGCCGTTGAAGTCGGTGTTCTTGCGGTTCTTCACCTTTATGGAGCCGGGGTGAGCGTTCTTCACGATCTCCACCGCCAGGATGTTGGCACCGTTGGCGTTGAGCAGGTTCGTGATGTCGACCTTTGAGCGTGTGAACGCACCCTCTATGCGGTCAATCTTCTTGCCGTTGAGGTAGATGTTGGCCTTCCAGTTGATGCCGTCGAAATTGAGGAACACATGCTTGCCCTTCATCTCTGTGGGCAGGTTGAAAGCTGTGCGGTACCAGAAATTGCTGTTGAAGAACGACTCGGAAGCGTTGTTCCAGTTGTCTGCCAGAGCGGGGTCAGGCAGGGCGCCTACGTTGACATAGCTCGTGAGCACGGTGCCCGGCACGGTTGCCGCCACCCATCCGTTGGTGTTGAAGGCCGCCTGTGAGATCTGCTCGCCTGTGCCTTTCACCTCCGATGCTCTCTGCACCTGCCATGAGCCGCCGTTGAGCAGGTAGCGGCCGCCCTTCATGCCGCCGAGCGCATGAGGCTGTGCCACCAGTCCGCCGCGGCCCATCACCTCCATCTCGCTCATGATGTAGCGGCCGGTGGCGGTGGGCTGTGTCATGAGCACGCGCACGAAGCGTGCCTTCACAGGCTCAAACATGACGTTGTCGGCCAGGGCCTTGCCGCCGGGGAGCTGTGCCACGGTGGTCCAATGGCCCATCTCCGTTGCCACATCAACGCGGCCCTTCACGGCCTTCTCTATCCATGACAGCTTCACGTTGTCGATCTCGGCAGCGGTGCCAAGGTCCACATAGGCCCACTGCTGTCCACCCTTGTCGCTCATCCACGCGCTTGTAAAGTCGCGTGCGGGCTGCAGGTCGGTGACCGCCTGTCCGTTGTTGAAAAATTTTATCTCCGTCACGGTCCAGTAGGCAGCTCCCGCCATGTCGAAGTTGAAGCGCAGGTTGTCAAACTCTACCTTGCCACTCTTGCCGATGGGCAGCTCCATCTCCACAATGCGCAGAGGCAGCTCACCCGAGGCGGTCTGCTTGTTGGGATCGCTGCTCACGCGCTGCTTCGACTCCTTGCCGGGCAGCTCTCTGCCTGTCTCCTCTGCCAGCACATGGTTGTCAACGCTCACCTTCACGCTGTAGCCTTTCTTGGCCTCAGCAGGTTTGTAAGCCACGGTGCAGATAATCTTTACCTTGTCGGCCTTGATGAGCATGTTGTTCCAGCGATACTGGAGCCATGCCTTGGTGCCCATGAGGTTCATGTTGGTGTACTCGTTGCCGTCGATGCCGCTCTCGCGCTCGCGGTTCTGCAACACGCCGCTGTTGGTTGTTGCCACGAGATACTGTGGTGAGTTTGTGGCTATTATGCCATCTGTGAGGAGTTGCGGTGTGAGGTTCAGGTCGTGCTGCGACGATGTTCTCACGATGCGGTGCAGGGCCACGTTGCGGTAGGCGTTGTCGGTTCTCAGCGACGGGGCGTAGCTCTCGGCTGGGTTGCCGGGATACACACCTATGCCGCGCGTCTTGCCGTCGGTGAAGCTTGTCAGCGTGAGGGCTGTGAGGGCCACGGCTGTGAGCTTCAGGTTGGTGATAGTGTTCATTTTGGTTTGGTTTTGATTGCTTATGATGCAAAAATAATAATATTTTCGCGATGTTTGACTAACGAGGCGGTTAATTTTTTCAAAATGGCAAGAATGTGTCAGTATCTGCAAACAAAAAGGGCGCAGACTCGTCTCATCATGAGATCGGTCTGCGCCCTTTTTAAAATATAGAAAATAAGTAGCCTTTTTTTCTGTGTGCTTTACATTTGCAATTATTCATTATCAAGCAGTTACAGCCGTCATGAAAAATTTAGAGGGCTGTTCTGCAGGTTTAGAGGGCTGTTCTGCAGGTTTAGAGGCCTGCAACCTTCAGCCCGCTCACCTCTATGGTGCCACTGTAAGAGTTGATGCTCCAGCAGTTGCGCTGAATGCCGTAGATGCGGTTGGTGTAGCAGCACACATCGTTGACGTACATCGTGCAGACGCTGTTGTCGGTGGTGATGACGATGTGGTAAGTGTTGTCGGCGGGGCGCTGGAACACATAACCGTCGTTGTCGGCAAGGAATCCGCTGCCCTTCTCGCCCTGCTGCTCAAGGTTTATCTTGCGGGTGTCGTCGCCCTCGTCGTTAACGATGAGCGAGTAGAACACGTCGGCATCGGTGCCGCGCACCAGCGAGATGCCGAACTTGTCGCGGTTGCCGCTGGTCTTCACCGTAAACTCGATGCGGTTCTGGTAAGCCAGACGCGGGAAGAGCGCCCATGCGTTGCCCGTGAGCTTGAGGTTTGAAGCGTCGCCCTCGACGGTGCCGGCATCGCTGTTCTCGCTCTTGGCGGCGATGGCAGGTGTGGCGGCGTCAGTAAACTTGGCGGCTATGGCAGGCACCTCACCGAGGGTCAGCGTGCCGTCCTCATGCTGTATGAGCTTATGGGCAATGAGGTTGCCGGCCCACTCTATGGCCTTGGTGTTGTCCTTGCCTGAGCGTGTGGCGCACCATCCCCAGATGTAACGGTTGGTGCCGTCAGATGCTGTCTTGCCGGCATACAGTCCGCGGCCGTCGAGGTAGCCCTCGTGCGAGTCGGGCCACAGACCGGCGTCGTTCTGTGTGCAAGCCTTCAGCTCATCGAGCGTGCGGCCCTTGAAATACTGTACGCGGCGAATGGCGCTGTGGAGCTCGCTGTAGACGAGATACCACCAGTCGCCCATCTTGAACACGTCGGGACACTCGTAGAAGCGGTCCCACATGCAGCTCATGAACACGCCCTTGTGGTCCCATGCCTTCATGTCTGAAGAGGTCCACTCTGCCAGCACACCCTTGCCGCCCTTCTTTGCAGACACGAGCAGGTGGTAGAGGTTGTCGTCGCCACGGAAGACGAAGGGGTCGCGGAAGTCGTGCATCTCATAGCCATAGTCGGCACCACGGAGATAGAACGTGCGGCTCTTTGTCCATGTCTTGAAGTCGGGGCTTGTTGCCATCATGACCATCTCGCGGCTGTCGCCCTCGTTCAGCTCATACTTATGTGCTGTGAAGAAGGTGTAATAAAGCTTGTCGCTCTCGTTGTAGACGGTCGATCCTGTGCCGAGGGCCGCATCCTGCTCGTTTATGCCACCGCACGGAATTATTTCTCCCAGCGAGGTGTAAGAGGCAGCGTCGGTGGTGCTCACTGCCCAGATGGGGTGATAGGTGCCCACGGGGTTGGGACGGTAGTCTTGCAGATAGAGGATCTTGAAGTCTTTGGCCACCGGGTCGTAGAACGGCATGGGGTCGCCCACATATCCGCTCTGCGGCTTATAGTAGATGTCTTGCGCTGCAACATCAGACGAGGCAAAGAGCGTGGTGGTAGACCAGTCGCGCTGCTCCACAACATCGTCGTTGTCGCTGCAGCCCACCAGCGGTGTCACGGCTGCAGCAGCCATAAGGAATGAATATATCATTGTTTTCATTGCTTTCATTTTTCTACTTGTTCATAAGATAATTAATTGCGTTCATTGTCATCGTCTCCACGTTCTTGTGGTAGCGGTCGCTGCTTGTGTCGACGGTGGTGTGCCAGTCGTAACAGCCTGAGCCAATGCAGACGATGCCACCCTTGCTCTCGGTAGCAGGGAACTCCCAAACCACGATGGCACCGTCGCCGCCGTAGCCCAGATCCTTGGCACCCGTCTCGTTGCGCCATGTGGCATAGTCGGCATAGCCGCCCCAGTCGGTGCCGATGTGCCACTGAGCGGTAGAGTTGGTTATGCCGTAGCCTGTGTCGCAGGTGAACACGGCGTTGGTGTCGTCGGTTCCCACGAGGTTCTGGTAGATGGCGTGGCTGTCGTTGCCGTTCTTGAAGAAGCTCCAGGGTCCGCCTGTGATCTCCGGACTGCCCTCTGCTCCACCCCAGCAGTTGTTAGGCACGCGACCGTCTTTCTGAGCACCGATATAAGCGGGCAGGTTGGTAGCGTAGCGTGTGAGGAGGAATGCGCCGCCGTTATTATAGAAATCGCGCAGTTTGGCAGCGGCGTTTATTGCTTCGGGAGCAGCCTTCTCGAAGGCAGCGGCCTGGTCCACGCCACCGTCCTGGTGGAAGTGCCACCACATGAGCTTACACTCAGAGAGGTCTACCGATCCGTTCTTTATGGCGTCGAACGACACATAGAGCGAGTTGGGCACGTTCTGCAACATCCAGTTGCAGGCGTCAGCCTCCTCAGCGTTCAGGCCGCTCATGTCCTGGGCAGTGCCCACGAACACCATTGTCGGCTTGCCGATGACGGTCACGGTGACGGTGTATGTGGCCTTGGCTGTGTTGTTCTCAACGGTAAACTCGACAGGGTTGGTGAAGTCGACCGGTGTGTTGCTCTGCGGGGTCACGGTGGCGTTCTCGCTCACGGTGACGGTGGGCACGAGCTTGGTCACGTCGGCATCGGCAGGCACGAACACGCTGATGGTCTTTGCAGCCTCATCGACGCTTCCCACATAGGTGCCGTTGAGCTTGAACGACAGGATCTTGGCCTCGTCGCGCACAGCCTTCACGGTCCAGTCGAGGAACACGTCATCGTTTGTCACGCGCACAGCGTGGGCCACGGTCATGTTGAGCTTGTCGCCGGTGGCGATGTCGGCCTTTGCGCCATCGCTCAGTTCGAGCTTTGTCACAGCCATCTCCTTGGTGTCGTAAGTCTCGGGCACACGCACGGTGACGGTGCGCGAGGCGGCATCGACGATGCCTTCATACTGGTCGAGGGCCAGTGAGTTGACGTTGCAATCGCCGTTGAGCAGCAGGTCCGACGTGTTGTCATCGGAGCACGCCGTTGTGGCTCCTGCCATCACGACCACTGCCAGGGCTGCATATATAAAATGTGCAATCTTGCTTAATGTTTTCATTGTTGTTGTCTTTTTTGTTGTTGTAGGAGCAGGGCGATTGTCCCGCTCCTGTAAACCTAAACTTTTTTAGACGCTCTGGTGCTTACCAGTTGCCTATGTTCTGTGTGTAGTGGCCGTTAGAAGCAGAGATCTGACTGAACGGAATGGGCAGATACTCGTTCTTGTTCTTCGTAAACTTGGCGTCCTTGTAGATAGAGCAGTCGCTTGCCTCCTCAGCATAATACTTGTTGAGCACGTCGGCAGCCTCGCCCCAGCGCACGAGGTCGAAGAAGCGTTCGCTCTCCATGCCCATCTCCACGCGGCGTTCCATCTTCACGATCTTGAGAGCCTGAGCCTGGTCATAGCTGCCCTTGTAGGTAGAGATGTTCATGCGCACGCCATAGTCGGTCTCATAGTTGGAGATCACGCCCAGGCTCTGCTTGGCGCGTGTGCGGAGCTTGTTGACCAGGCTTATGGCCTCGTCAATGCGTCCGTCGTTGAGCTGCACGAGAGCCTCGGCACGCTCCAGCAGCACGTCAGCATAGCGGAAGACGATGCGGTTCTCGGGGGTGCCCCACCAAGAGCCCTTGATAAGGTAGCCACAGTCGGGGTCTACGTTCTGCTTCAGCGTCACATAGTAGCCATAGAGACCGTGTGAGCGGCTCCATGTGTCGGTCTCGTCCATCATGTAGTTAGAGTTGAACTCGTAAGGCAGACCCGGTATGCCGACGGTGAGGAAGAGACGTGGGTCAGCATAATCGGCCGACTTGTCATAGTCTTTGTCGTTGAAGGTGTCGAGCAGTGGCAGACCCTCGGCGTCGGTGCGGAAGGCGTTGACCATGTTCTGCGACGGCTTGTAGAAGTCGCAACCGCCGTCGGTCACGCCGGCAATGTTGGGCACGATAAGACCGTAGCTCCAGTTGAGGTTACCCAGCTTTGTGCCGTCGTTCATCGAATACTGGATGGCCCAGATGCTCTCCACGCCGTTCTCATACTGTGTCTCGGGGCGGAAGTTGTTATGGAAGTCGGCCTCAAGGTCGAAGCCTCCGGCCTGGTAGATGGCGGGGTCGCTATACTCTACCACCTTCTTCAGGTCGTCGGCAGAGATAGAGGTCACCTCGTTGCTCTGTGCGTTGTCCTGATGATAGGCCTTGTAGAGATATGCCTTTGTCAGGAAAGCGGCAGCGGCAGCCTTTGAGGGGCGTCCCACCTCTTTCTGCTTTGCGGGCAGCACCTTGTAGGCATCTTCCAGGTCGTTGATGATGAGCTGCCATCCCTCGTCGTTGGTGTATTCGGTGTTTGAGAGGTTGTTATAGTCCTCGATGGTGAGGTTGGGGTTCATCACGAACGGAATGTTCTTATACAGACGCTTCAGGAGGAAATGGCCGTAGGCACGCAAGAACTTCATCTCTGCCACGCGCTCATCTTTCAGCGCGTAGGTCTTCGAGTCGAGCTGTTCGAGCTGAGCCAAGGCGGTGTTCACACGCGAGATGCAGTTGTAGAGGCGTGTCCACATGTCGCTGATGTTCCAGTTGGTCGTCAGGATGCCCTGCGAGATCTCCAGCTGATGGAACACATCGCCGTCGCTCGTTCCGTTACCGCCCTTGTAGGCATCGTCGGAACGCACGTCGAAGTTCCACATTGAGAACGAAGAGTTGATGTCTTCGGCAGACATATAGACGGCATAAGCCGAGATGACCAGATTGTCGATGCGGCTGGGGTCTTTCACCTGTGTCTCGTCCAGGGTGCCCTGCGGCTTCTGATGGTCAAGAAAATCGTCGCAGCTGCCCAGTGAGAGCGCACCTGCCGTGAGGACGGTGGCAAGGGCCAAGCGGCTAAATATTTTGGTTTTCATTGTTGTTTTCTTTTTTAAGTTTTTTCTTTGTTTCGGAAGAGAAGGAAGTTATGGAAGGGAAGGAAGTGAACGGGAGTTAAGGGAAGTTAACTCGCTTCGCTCGTGAAGTTAACGGACAATAGCCTTGGCTATAGGATTTTTCACTTTTCGTTTTTCACTTTTCACTCTTCCCTCTTCACTTTTCCCTTCTTAAAAGGTTACATTCAGTCCGAAGGTGATGTTCAAAGGAATGGGGTAACCATAATTAGGATTCTCGGGGTCCACACCTGTGAAGCTGCTGCTCTTGATGGTGAACACGTTCTGAGCGCTGAGGTAGAAGCGCAGGCGCTCCATGGCGAGCTTCTGTGCGAAGCTCTTCGGTGCGTTGTAGCCGATTTGCACGGTGCGCAGCTTGAGGTAAGAACCGTTCTCCACCCAATAGCTTGACACGCGCTTCTCGTTGTTGTTGTCAGAGAGCGACACAGCGGGGATGTTGCTGTTGGGGTTGGTAGCGCTCCAGGCGTCGAGCAGACGACGGCCCTTGTTCAGGTAGCCGATGTTCAGACCTGCCCAGATGTCGGTCTCCTTCTTCAGGTCAGAGATGATGTCGACACCCTGCACGCCCTGGAAGAAGGCGGTGAAGTCGAAGTTCTTATATTCGAGGTAGATGTTGAAGCCGTAGGTGAAGTCGGGCGTGGGGTCGTAGATCCACTCCTGGTCGGCCTCTGTGATCTTGCCGTCATTGTTGAGATCCTTCCAGCGTATGCGTCCGAGGGCTGCACCCTCCTGTGTGGCGTGGTTGTCGATCTCGTCCTGCGACTTGAAGATGCCGTCGGCCACATAGCCCACCTGCGATCCCATGGCGTGACCGATAACGCTCTTCACGCCGTTGCCTCCGAAGGTGCCGTTGGCAGCCACTGTTGTAGGCAGCTTGGTGATTTTGTTGCGGTAGGTGCCGATGTTGGCGTTGATGTCGTAACGCAGTCCCCACTTGGTGGTCTTGCGGTAGCCGATGTTAAACTCGAGACCCTTGTTCTCCATCTCGCCGGCGTTGATCCACTGTGACGAGCCTTCGCCCATGGCAGCGATGCCAGCCATCTGAACGAGGATGTCCTTGGTCTTCTTGAAATACCAGTCGAAGGTACCGTAGAGCGAGTTGTTGAACAGCGCATAGTCGATACCGAGGTTGGTCTGTGTGGTGGTCTCCCACTTGATGTTGTTGTTGCCCAACTGGTTGCGCTTGAAGCCCGAAGCGAGGGTCTGGCCGCCGTTGGTGCCTGCAATGTCGTAAGAGGTGCCGTAGCTCTGGCCGCCGCTCTCGTTCACGCCATAATTGCTTACATAGACGGTGTAGCGGGCGAGGTTAGAGATCTCCTGGTTACCTGTCTGGCCCCATGAAGCGCGGAGCTTCAGGTCGTCGAGCCATGACTTGGTCTGCTTCATCCAAGGCTCGTCGGAGATACGCCATGCAAAGGCTGCTGATGGGAACCACTCCCACTGATGACCTGGAGCGAGTTTTGAAGAACCGTCACGACGGAGGGATGCCTGGAAGAGATAACGGCCTTTCCAGTCGTACATCACACGGCCGGCATAAGAGAAGTTCTGTGCCTGCTGATAATAGCTTGAGTGTGAGAGTGCACCCTCACCGCCATCGTTGCTACCCATGTTCCACCACAGGTTGCTTGCCAGTGTCTGGCCATTGGATGTAGCGCTCAGATTGTCGGCTACCTTCTTTCCCCATGTGGTGAGGAATGTCAGTGAGAGGTGATGGTCTTCCGGAAGGAGCTTCTTGAAGTTGTATGTCAACACGTTGTTCCACTCCACGTATGTAGAAGAACCCTTCGACATGTTAGACTGGCTTCTTGTCTTGCCGCTCTCGATAAGCGTAGAGTGGTTCTCGGCAATGAAGTCGCCTGAAGAGGAGTTGGTGATGTGGGTGTTGAGTGTCGAGCAGCAATGGAGCAGCAAGGATAGAGTCACGGCAGAGGAAGTTGATCTTAATCTGCATTGGGTAACCCATCCAGCCAAAGATATCGATATTATCCCAACCCTCCTTGTTATCGTTGCGAGGTGGATAATAGTTGATACGTACCTTGTGATAGTACTGAGTATCTTCATCGTTACCATGACCATAGAGATCTGGCTGAGCTTCCGGTTTCAGGATTGTCTCAAGAGTAGAGAGTTTACTTACCTCCTTGGTATGGAAATTAGCTGGTTCATCGAGAACGAGACCATCACGGTTGCCGAGAATATTAGTAGAGAACCATCCATTCAGTCCGAGGCATCGGGTACCGATAATAGGAGCAAAACCACTCTTTACAAGAGTCTGTCCCGTCTTGAAGTCCTTGCCGGCAATAGGCATCTTGGTCTTCTCTGCGAGTTCCCACATAGCAGGAATATCTACAGTAGTATTAGGAGCACCCATAATAAAAGGAGCACCCTCGGTCAATGCAGCATAAGCGTAGCACATAGAAGGAGCGATGTGCTCACGGTCGTCTGCCTTCATTGCAGCCTCAAGAGCAGCCAACGTGCCATGGATTTCCATATCTACAGGCACATAAATCTCAGTAGAAGCAGCCCAGATAACAACGATACGTGCACATCCGTTCTTTTCCTTGAAGTCACGAATATCCTGACGCAAAGCCTCTACCATTTCCCAACGGGTCTTGCAGTCCTTCACATTGTCACCATCAAGGCGCTTTGCATAATTCTTATCGAAAGCCGCCTTCATAGGAACCACCTTTTCCAGTTCCTCACGAACCGGATTAATATCCTTTTCCTTCAACACTTCTGCATACATAGCAGCCTGATACGCATTCTGAGGATAAACATCCCAGGTTCCAAACACGATATCATCAAGACTTGCCAAAGGAACAATATCCTTATAATGCAGATACTTCTTGTCAGCACCACGGCCCACTCGAATCTTATCATATTGGGTCATTGAGCCTACTGGCTTGGCCAAGCCCTTACGAGCCATAAACACACCTGTCATAAAAGTTGTGGCAACTGCGCCACAACCTACGACCATAATACCCAACTT
>OQVL01002187.1_pt1 | contig 11938 bp, 8 predicted proteins | sample 1691501 | NCBI WGS metagenome assembly OQVL01 (sample SAMN03418253, study PRJEB22391) | human gut metagenome | biome: human-gut; feature: organic feature; material: feces | host: Homo sapiens | place: Tanzania | collected 2013-01
TATGATGACTGCATCATTGATTTTCACAGATTTGATCCTTTCGGCCAATTCCTTCCACATCCGCTTCTGCACGGCAGGAAGTAAAAACGCAGCTCGTAAACCTTACACGAAAAATAAACAGACTGCTGAAGCAGTTGGAGGAGGATTCAAATGACAGATGAACAGCAGACAGCAGAACAGACTGACCTCATGCAGTATGTTCCAAAAGTACACTTTGAGCAGATTCCCATAAAAAACCTTGTATCCAATCAGGAATATCAGCGCAACCTCTCACAGCACCATGTCCAGCGTGCTGCTGCGAACTTTGACCTGTACCAGATAAATCCCGTAAAGGTCAGCCGCCGGAACGGCATCAACTATGTATTCAACGGACAGCATACCATTGAGATCGTGGCACTCGTCTCCGGCTCAAGGGAGACGCCCGTGTGGTGCATGGTCTATGATGACCTCGTATATGAACACGAGGCAGATATTTTTGCCAACCAGATGAAATATGTAAAGCCCCTGCTGCCCTATGAAATATTCATGGCAAACATCGAGGCCGGCAACGATAAGCAGCTTATCATCCGTGATCTGGTGGAATCATATGACCTCTCCATCACTTCTTCATCTGTTCCCGGCGGTATCTGTGCCGTTGCCACGCTTGAGAACATCCACGACAAATACGGCTACCACATGCTTGACCATGTGATCCGTCTGATCGTTGCAACATGGGAAGGTGCATCCCAGTCCTTCAGTGCAAATATGATGAACGGACTGGCACGCTTCCTGAATGCTTATGGTGATGCCGTCAAGGATGATGTGTTTAAGGAAAAACTCGGAAGGATATCCATTACTACGGAATGCTCCTGCAGGTTGTGGCCGATACCCGGGATGTAAGCGGAAACTTCCATACCGTTGGTCAGCTTAACACGGGCTACCTTACGCAGTGCGGAGTTCGGCTTCTTCGGAGTCATGGTCTTAACAGTAGTGCATACGCCTCTCTTCTGCGGAGAAGACTGCTTGGTCTCCTTCTTCTTCAGAGAGTTCAGACCTACCTGAAGTGCCGGGGCAGTGGACTTGTACTCAGTTGCCTTTCTACCCTTGCGAACGAGCTGGTTAAAGGTTGGCATTTAACTTGCACCTCCTTCAAAAGATTGAATAGATTTATATTTCAGCGGGAATTTGTCCCGTTAAAATCAGTCGATAACGGTGACGACTGCTGCGCCGACTGCAATGCCGACCGCGCTTCCGAGTTCCTTCATTGTCGAAACTTCTGTCACCGGAACATTGTGTGCTTCACACAGTTCATAGATTGGTGCGGTAATCCGGCGCTCTGCGTCCGCCGCAATGAATGCATGTGTTGCACTGCCGTCACGGATGACTTTTTTTGACTGCTTGACGCCGACGACCTTTGCCGCCGAGGACAGCTGAGAGAGCATAGATATACCTCCTTATCGCATACCCGTTTATTTTACCCCATAAGTCACATCCTGTCAATGCTTTTTTTCCGAATTCTACGAACCTGAAAACAGGATGTCCTTCTTTTCGGAGTTTATGCGTAATATTGCACAAACGACAAGAAACTTCCTATGAAACGGCAAAATTTTCCGGTTTTTCGCATATGCAGGACACACTCTCTATTCCTGCATATGGTTATCGAAAGAGACCCTTCAAATCGTAGAAAAGTCCTTTTTCATACAACAATTGATATTTTTTCTGTGCGGATACCGTCGAACGCCGGTAGACCTCTGCATGATAGTCCTGATATCCCGCAGCCAAAAACGCACAGAGACACACCGCAAGCACCATCGTGCACGCGATTTGCTTTTTCTTCACGGCCTCCGCAATCCACAGCCACACGGCATACAGCAGCAGCGCCGCGGCTGTCAGGCAAAACAGATACAGGCCATACGTTGCGAACCGGCTGTAATGCAGCTGCTTTTTGCACGCGCCGTGCAGCACGGCATCTATGCGCGCGAGATGCACACCGTACAAAACCAGCGCCAGCGCCACGAAAAAGCACGTGTATTTCCAGATTTTCTCGTGTTTCATAACAAAAAACTCCCTCTCGGGGATTGTGTTTACTTGACACAGTATAGCACACCGTGCCGAAAATTTCATCTGTGAAAGTTGACAAAAATCCCCTCAGATTTCTCCGAGGGGATTTTCATATCTATAAAGATCGTTTAGTCCATGTTGTGGATTTCTTCGTAATGACCGTTGCGGTATTCCTTCAGACCAGAGCCTGCCGGAATCAGCTTACCGATCAGAACGTTCTCCTTCAGACCGGTCAGCGGATCGATCTTACCCTTGATTGCAGCATCGGTCAGGACACGCGTGGTCTCCTGGAAGGATGCAGCGGACAGGAAGGACTCGGTAGCCAGTGCAGCCTTTGTGATACCCATGAGTACCGGAGAAGCGGTTGCAAAGGTCAGGCCGGTTTCGCCTGCGTCCATGCGCTCCTGTACCTTCTCGTTTGCATCTTCCAGCTCGAGAATGGTCAGCATTGCGCCCGGCAGCAGATCCGTGTCGCCTGCGTCCTCAACCTTGATCTTGCGCATCATCTGGCGAACGATAACTTCAATGTGCTTATCGTTCAGATCTACGCCCTGCTGACGGTATACCTTCTGAACTTCCTTCAACAGGTAATCCTCAACGGCACGCGGATTCAGGACGCGCAGGATGTCATGCGGGTTGAGCGCACCCTCGTTGAGCTGGAAGCCCTGCGGGATGACATCGCCGTCGTGTACGCGGATACCGGAAGAAGATGCCAGCTGATAGCTCTTGGTCTCACCGGTCTGCTGGTTGACAACGTTGACGGTACGAACCGTGGTACGCTTGGATTCTTCGATGGTAACAACACCGCCGATTTCAGCCAGCGTTGCAACCTTCTTCGGCTTTCTAGCTTCGAACAGTTCTTCAACTCGCGGAAGACCCTGCGTAATATCGGAACCTGCGATACCGCCGGAATGGAAGGTACGCATGGTAAGCTGGGTGCCCGGCTCGCCGATGGACTGTGCTGCGATAACGCCGACAGCCTCGCCCATTGCGCACTCTGCGTTGAATGCCAGGTTGGAGCCGTAGCAGTGTGCACAAACGCCCTTGCGTGCACGGCACTGCAGAACGGTACGAATCTGTACCTTCTTGATGCCAGCGGCAACGATGCGCTCTGCGTCCTGCTCGGTCATCATGTCTTCCTTGTGCTGCAGAACCTCGCCGGTCTCCGGATGAATAACATCATCAACCGGATAGCGTCCAACCAGACGCTCAGCCAGCGGCTCGATGCAGGAATTGCCTTCCATGATGTCCTCGACCCAAATACCGATCTTCGCGCCGCAGTCCTCCTCGCGGATGATAACTTCCTGCGATACGTCAACCATTCGACGGGTCAGGTAACCGGAGTCGGCGGTACGCAGTGCGGTATCCGCCAAGCCCTTACGAGCGCCTCGAGCGGAGATGAAGTACTCCAATACCGACAGACCCTCACGGAAGTTCGACTTAACCGGAATCTCGATGGTACGGCCGGCAGCGTTTGCCATCAGGCCTCGCATACCTGCCAGCTGACGGATCTGGTTGATAGAACCTCGCGCACCGGACTGCGCCATCATGTGAATCGGGTTAAAGCGGTCGCTTTCCATCTTCTCCTGCAGCGCGTCGGTTACAACCTTGGTGGTGTCCTCCCACTCCTTAACAACCAGACGATAGCGCTCGGTGTCCGTGATGAAGCCGCGCTTGTACTTGCGGTCAATGGCTGCAACCTTCTTTTCAGAAGCTTCGATCAAGCTCTGCTTCTGCTCCGGAACAGCGATATCAGAGAAGGATACGGTCAGCGCACCCTTGGTAGAGTACTTATAGCCCATTGCCTTGATGGCGTCCAGCACCTCAGCGGTGGTGTTAAAGCCATGCTTGCGAATGCACTTGTCAATGATCTTGCCCAGCTGCTTCTTGCCGCAGGTCTGCATGATTTCCAGCTTGAGCATATCTTCCTTGGTATGTCTCTCGATGAAGCCCAGATCCTGCGGGATCTTCTGGTTGAAGATCAGGCGGCCTGCGGTCGCATCAACGATGCCGGTAACGGTCTCGCCGTCTACGACAACGCTTCTGCGCACCTTAATCGGTGCATGAATGCCGATGACGCCCTCATCGTATGCCATCAGAGCCTCGTCCTCGTTGCGGAATACCTTGCCGGAACCCTTTTCGGTGTCGCGGTCGATGGTCAGATAGTAAGAACCAAGCACCATATCCTGAGACGGTACGGTTACCGGCTTGCCGTCCTGCGGCTTGAGCAGGTTGTTGGCGGACAGCATGAGCAGACGTGCCTCGGCCTGTGCCTCAACGGACAGCGGCAGATGCACAGCCATCTGGTCACCGTCGAAGTCGGCGTTAAATGCGGTACAAACCAGCGGATGCAGCTTGATTGCCTTACCTTCTACCAGGATCGGCTCAAATGCCTGGATACCAAGTCTGTGCAGCGTCGGTGCACGGTTCAGCAGAACCGGATGACCCTTGATGACGGTCTCGAGTGCGTCCCAAACCTCCGGCTTGCCGCGCTCTACCATCTTCTTGGCAGACTTGATGTTGGAAGCAACACCGGTCTGAACCAGACGCTTCATGATAAACGGCTTGAACAGCTCGATTGCCATTTCCTTCGGCAGGCCGCACTGATAAATCTTCAGATCCGGACCTACGACGATTACGGAACGGCCGGAGTAGTCAACACGCTTGCCCAGCAGGTTCTGACGGAAACGTCCCTGCTTGCCCTTCAGCATATCGGAGAGCGACTTGAGCGGGCGGTTGTTCGGGCCGGTTACCGGACGGCCGCGGCGGCCGTTGTCGATCAGCGCGTCAACTGCTTCCTGCAGCATGCGCTTCTCATTGCGAACAATGATGTCCGGAGCGCCCAGCTCCAGCAGGCGCTTCAGACGGTTATTTCTGTTGATAACGCGACGATACAGATCGTTCAGGTCGGAAGTCGCAAAACGACCGCCGTCCAGCTGTACCATCGGACGAATTTCCGGCGGGATGACCGGAACAACGTCCATAATCATCCACTCCGGACGGTTGCCGGACTGGCGGAATGCCTCGACAACCTCCAAACGCTTGATAATGCGAACGCGCTTCTGACCCGTTGCATTCTTCAGCTCAGCCTTCAGCTCTACGCTCAGCTGCTCCAGATCCAATTCCTTCAGCAGCTTCTGGATTGCCTCAGCACCCATAGCAGCTTCGAAATCGTCCTCGAACTTCTCGCGCATGTCGCGGTACTCGCGTTCGGTCAGAATCTGCTTCTTAATCAGACCGGTGCCCTCGCCCGGATCGGTTACGATGTATGCTGCAAAGTACAGCACCTTCTCCAAAAGACGCGGGGACATGTCCAGAATCAGACCCATGCGGGACGGAATGCCCTTAAAGTACCAAATGTGAGATACCGGAGCTGCCAGCTCGATATGACCCATACGCTCACGGCGTACCTTAGACTTGGTAACTTCAACACCGCAGCGCTCACAGATCTTGCCCTTATAGCGAACCTTCTTGTAGCGTCCGCAGTGGCACTCCCAGTCCTTCTGCGGTCCAAAGATGCGCTCACAGAACAGACCGTCGCGCTCCGGCTTCAGTGTTCTATAGTTGATGGTTTCCGGCTTCTTGACCTCGCCGTAAGACCACTCGCGGATGAGCTCCGGCGAAGCAAGGCCGATTTTAATTGCATTAAACGTATTGTATCCCATGCTTACTCCTCCGTATCGCTGTCAAAACCGTCGTCGCTGCCGAACAGATCGTCTGCATCTGCACTGGTGTCGGTGTAAGCCGCGTCATCCTCCATCAGCGGATGATCGCCGTCTTCTGCATCGGAAACACCGTAGCCGGCTGCTTCAAACTCCTCAGCGGTTGCATGAGAGCGGTTCTCGCGCTCAACCTGGCTGAAGTTGGTGGTTTCATCATCGTCGTCGGTCAGAATGATTTCCTCACCCTGCTCGTCCAGTACACGAATATCCAAGCACAGGGACTGCAGTTCCTTGATGAGTACCTTGAAGGATTCCGGAATACCGGCTGCCGGGATGTTGTGACCCTTGACAATTGCCTCGTAGGTCTTGACACGGCCGACAATATCGTCGGACTTGACGGTCAGGATTTCCTGCAGGGTGTAAGCTGCGCCGTATGCCTCGAGGGCCCAAACTTCCATCTCGCCGAAACGCTGGCCGCCGAACTGTGCCTTACCGCCGAGCGGCTGCTGGGTTACCAGAGAGTACGGGCCGGTGGAACGTGCATGAATCTTATCATCAACCAGATGATGCAGCTTCAGATAATACATGTAACCAACGGTTACTTCGTTGTCAAACTTCTCGCCGGTACGTCCGTCATACAGAACAGACTTACCGTTCGGGTTCTTGCCTGCTGCCTTGAGGGCATCGGCAATGTCCTGCTCGCTCGCGCCGTCAAATACCGGCGTTGCAATCTTCCAGCCCATGCTCATCGCAGCATAGCCCAGATGTACTTCCAGTACCTGTCCGATGTTCATTCGGGACGGCACGCCCAACGGGTTCAGCACGATGTCCAGCGGAGTACCGTCTTCGAGGAACGGCATATCCTCCTGCGGCAGAATGCGGGAAACGACACCCTTGTTACCATGGCGGCCTGCCATCTTATCGCCGACAGAGATCTTTCTCTTCTGTGCGATATATACGCGAACCGTCATGTTTACGCCAGGAGACATGTCATCGCCGCCCTCACGGGTGAATACCTTGACATCGACAACGATGCCGGCCTCACCGTGCGGTGCACGCAGAGAAGTATCACGCACTTCGCGTGCCTTCTCGCCGAAGATGGCGCGCAGCAGGCGCTCTTCTGCGGTCAGCTCGGTCTCGCCCTTCGGGGTAACCTTACCAACCAGAATATCACCGGAATGAACCTCGGCGCCGATGCGGATAATACCGCGCTCGTCCAGATCACGCAGGGCGTCATCACCGACGTTCGGAATATCACGGGTGATTTCTTCCGGTCCCAGCTTGGTGTCACGGGACTCGGATTCGTATTCTTCAATATGAATCGAGGTGTATACGTCGTCACGAACCAGACGCTCGTTGAGCAGTACAGCATCCTCGTAGTTGTAACCTTCCCAAGTCATGAAGCCGATCAGTGCGTTCTTGCCCAGAGCAACTTCGCCGTTGCAGGTAGCCGGACCGTCAGCCAGTACATCGCCCTTCTTGACGCGCTCGCCCAGATTGACAATCGGACGCTGGTTGATACAGGTGGACTGGTTGGAACGCAGGAACTTGGTCAGACGATAGGTCTTTTCGCCCATCGTGTCGTAGTTTACGGTCACTTCACGCGCGGTAACGCGGGTAACGGTACCGTCACCCTCTGCCAGCGGAACAATACCGGAGTCTACGCAAGCCTTGTACTCCATACCGGTACCGACAGCCGGAGCTTCGGTCTTGAGCAGCGGCACAGCCTGACGCTGCATGTTCGCGCCCATCAGTGCACGGTTTGCGTCATCGTGATCCAGGAACGGAATCATAGCAGTAGCAACCGATACCATCATGCGCGGAGATACGTCCATCAGATCGACGTCCTGACGGTCTACTTCGACGATTTCTTCGCGGCAGCGGCAGGTGATACGCGGGTTTGCGAGGCAGCCGTTTTCATCCAGCGGCTCGTATGCCTGGCATACGGTGTATTCGTCCTCGACATCAGCGGTCATGTACTGAATTTCATCGGTAACACGGCCGGTTGCCTTATCAATGAAACGATACGGTGCTTCTACGAAGCCGAAATCGTTGATGCGTGCGTAAGTTGCGAGGTAAGAGATCAGACCGATGTTCGGACCTTCTGGGGTCTCAATCGGGCACATACGGCCGTAATGGCTGTAATGTACGTCTCGAACTTCGAAGGATGCGCGGTCACGGGACAGACCGCCAGGGCCCAATGCGGACATACGGCGCTTATGCGTCAGCTCGGACAGCGGGTTGTTCTGATCCATGAACTGAGACAGCGGAGAAGAACCGAAGAACTCCTTGATTGCCGCAGTGACCGGACGAATGTTAATCAGGGACTGCGGGGTAACGATGTCCAGATCCTGAATGGTCATGCGCTCACGAATGACACGCTCCATACGGGAGAAGCCGATGCGGAACTGGTTCTGCAGCAGCTCGCCAACACAGCGCAGACGACGGTTGCCCAGATGGTCGATGTCATCGGTGTTGCCGATGTCGTGACCCAGACCCAGCAGATAGCAGATGGATGCCAGCATATCATCAACGATGATGTGCTTCGGAATCAGATCATCCTTGGCAGCCTTGATGTCGTCAATCAGCTCGTCCTCGCTCTTGCCCTCGGTCTGTGCATTTTCCAGCAGCTCCTTGAGCACTTCAAAGCGAACCTTTTCCTTGATGCCGCACTTTTCCTGCGGGTCAAAGGAAACGAAGTCCTTCATGTCAACCATGCCGTTGCCGAATACCTTGACCTTGGTGCCGTCATTTGCTTCGATGATGGTGCCGTGTACGCCGCGGCGTGCAATTTCATTTGCCAGCTCGCGGGAGCACAGCGTGCCTTCCTCTGCAATGATTTCGCCGGTCATCGGATCGGTGACGGTCTCGCACAGCGTGTGGCCTGCCAGACGGCGTGCAATGTTCAGCTTCTTGTTGTACTTGTAACGACCTACCGCAGAAATGTCGTAGCGGCGGGTGTCAAAGAACAGCGCATTGAGCAGGCTGCGGGAAGAATCCACCGTTGGCGGCTCGCCTGGACGCAGCTTCTTATAAATCTCAATCAGTGCTTCCTCAACGGTCTTGGACGGATCCTTGTCCAGCGTTGCGAGAATGCGCTCGTCCTCACCGAACATCTCAATGATCTCTGCATCGGTCTCTACGCCGATTGCGCGGATGAAAGAGGTAATCGGAATTTTTCTATTCTTATCAATGCGGACATAGAATACATCGTTGCTGTCGGTCTCGTACTCGAGCCAAGCGCCGCGGTACGGGATAACCGTTGCGGACAGCAGCGGCTTGTCGGTCTTGTCCAGCGTCATGCCGTAGTATACGCCCGGGGAACGGACGATCTGGGATACGATAACACGCTCTGCGCCGTTGATAATAAAGGTGCCGGAATCTGTCATCTTCGGGAAGTCACCCATGAACAGCTCCTGCTCCTTGATTTCGCCTGTCTCGCGGTAACGCAGACGCATGCGAACGCGCAGCGGGCAAGCGTACGTTGCATCGCGCGCCTTGCACTCCTCTACGCTGTATTTCGGCTCGTCATCGAGCTTATAGTCGATGAACGACAGTTCCAGATTGCCTGTATAGTCGGTGATGCTTGCGACGTCCTCAAAGACCTCGCGCAGACCATCGGTCAGGAACCATTCGTAGGATTTTTTCTGAACCTCGATCAGGTTCGGCATTTCCAGAACTTCCGGAATTCTGGCAAAGCTCTTTCTGGTGGTGCGTCCATATTGCACATCATGAACGTGTACGCCATTGATCGTTGCTTCATTTGCCATATTGTACCCATCACTCCGTTTCTCAAGTATTCGATACGCCCGGCTGCGTAGTGATTATTGCCTCTTCGTTTCTTGCATCTTTGGTGAAAAAATGCTAGAATATCTTTAGTGAACGTTTCCACCGTCCTATGTGGAAACTAATTTATAATACCACAAAACACCCATTTTGTCAAGAATCGGATGGGTGTGCTGTCCCGTCGCTTCCGCCAGTTTTCGGCGAAATGCGGCGTTTTCTTTTATCCACATTGTCGGGTGTGTCTCAAATCCGGAAAAAAATTTTGCCCCGCTTTTGCTGCGCGCAGCAAGCGGGGCATTGTTGTCTGTCCTGTCAGATGTGCCATATTTATATCCAAAAGGCAACAGATTGCAGTCATCAGACGTTTGTGCTGATTTTTTTCGTCTCTGCTTCCTTCCAGAACGGCGAATGAAATTGCAGCTGCTCTGGCAAATGGCTCTGGTCATTCCAGAGCACCACGCGATAGCTGCCGTCTTGGTCAAATTGAATGCAGCTCACAGAAGCATTTGCCAAAATCTGCGGCGGAAGCGCATCGAACGGGATGCCCAAGCTGCCAATGCTGCACAGCAGCGCGAAGCCATGCGACACAATCGCGATGGTTTTGTCTCGTTCTTTGCTGACAATTTTTTCAATCGCGCCCAGCACACGCGCATGCACCTGCTCCGCACTCTCGCCGTCCGGCGGGTTAAATTTTGCCGGATGCTCACGGAAATTGCGCATGACATCGGGATAATCCCGTATATTTTCATCATTCGTCCTGCCTTCCAGCACGCCGCCGTCTATCTCCCGCAGCCCGTCGCAGCAAATCGGCTGCACAGGCAGATGCGCGCACACGCCCTCCGCGGTCTGATACGCGCGCCGAAGCGGGCTGGTGTACACGGCATCCAGCGGAATATGCGCAAATCGTTCGCCCAAGCATGCCGCCTGCTTTCGTCCCTTTTCTCCCAGCGGGATGTCTGACCGTCCCTGAAACCGTCCGGCAATGTTATTCTCTGTCGTGCCGTGCCGGATAAAATACACGGTCGTCATATCACAATTCCTCCTTGTTTGCACAAAAGGCGACCTCTCGGCCGCCTTTGTCCCATTATTATTGATCTTTTTTCATCGGCATGCACTGCAGGTATTGTCCGTACAGCGTCTTGCTCAGCTCATCGCCCAAGCTGTGCACCTGCTCCACCGTAATCAGTCCCTGCTCGCAGGCAATTTCCTCCGGACACGCAACATACCGTCCGGTGCGCGCCTGTACCTCGCGAATCTGATTGCCGGCCTCCAGCAGACTCTCTGCGGTTCCCGCATCCAGCCAAACAAAATCGTTGTCAAGCGGTGCAACCTTCAGGCTGCCGCGGCGCAGATATTCCAGATTGACGTCAGTGATTTCCAGCTCGCCGCGCGCCGACGGCTTGAGATTGCGCGCAATGTCCAGCACATCGCTGTCGTAAAAATACAAGCCCGGAATGATATAGTTGGACTTCGGAAAACGCGGCTTTTCCTCAATGCTCAGCGCATTGCCGTCTGCGTCAAACTCTACAACGCCAAACGGGCGCGGATCTTCTACATAGTAGCCGAATACCAGCGCGCCTTCCTTCAGCTCTCTGCCCTTCTTGAGGAACAGATAATCGCGGCTCTCATCATAAAAGATGTTGTCGCCCAGCACCAGACAAACCGAATCGCCCTTGATAAAGTCCTCTGCAACAAGGAATGCATCCGCAATGCCGCGCGGCACTTTCTGCACCGCATACGAAATATGTGCGCCCCATGCGCTGCCGTCGCCGAGCAGCTTGCTAAAGGTTTCTTCTTCTCCCTCCGGAATAATGACCATAATATCCGTGATACCAGCCTGAAGCAGAACGCTGAGCGGGTAATAAATCAGCGGCTTGTCATATACCGGCAGCAGCGGCTTGCAAATCATACGGGTCATCGGATACAGCCGTGTACCCTTGCCAGCTGCCAGAATCAATCCTTTCATGTAATAACTCCTTCTACAATCCTATTTTTCAACTAACTTTCCTATGATGCGCATTTTTCTATGTATATGCGCAAACAGTTCCATTTTTATTATGGCACTGGTCTTATCACTTGTCAAGGAAACACAGCGCTTTTTGCGCGCTCTTTCTTACATCAGCCCCATGCTGCGCAGCAGGAAAATCCAGCCCGTCAGTGTGACAGAGGAAAGCAGCGTTGTCAGCACAATGATACTTGTGGAAAGCTCTCCGTCGTTTCCCATATTGGTTGCCATGACATAACAGGAAACCGTCGTCGGAGAGCCCAGCATAATCAGGACGGCGACCAGCTCCGCGTTCTGCAAGCCGAGCGCAACGGCGAGCGGCAGAAAGACCGCCGGCAAAAAAACCAATTTGATTGCGGTTGCCCAGAGCGTCGGTTTGATTTTTGCCAGCGCCTTGGTTCCCTCAAATCCGGCGCCGACAACGAGCAGCGCGAGCGGTGTCGCC
>OQVL01002190.1_pt1 | contig 11929 bp, 8 predicted proteins | sample 1691501 | NCBI WGS metagenome assembly OQVL01 (sample SAMN03418253, study PRJEB22391) | human gut metagenome | biome: human-gut; feature: organic feature; material: feces | host: Homo sapiens | place: Tanzania | collected 2013-01
GCAGAGCCGATTTTGAGTTATCGAGTTTTGAATTTAGATTTTTTACGCAAAACTAATTCAAAATTCAAAATTCAAAATTCAAAACTCAAAATTCAAAATTCAAAATTCAAAACTCCCTTTGGCAAGCGTGTCAAAATGGGTCAAGGTCAAAATGTGTCAAAATGATTTTTCGTTTTCCTCTTTAAAGAAGGTCAGAATTTTTTCACTCTTCACTTTTCGTTTTTCCCTTCCCAAGGCGCCAGCCTTTTTTTTACCTTTTTACCTTTAAAATGCAACCCGGTTGCAGCAAACATGTCGTAACTTTGCAAGCGATAAAGAAAGAAACGATAAAAGGAAAAAAAATAAAGCGAAGAAACATGACAGAAAAATTGCATAGACATTGTTGCTGCTGCTCGGATGAAGAGCATCAGCATGAGATTGGGAATCAGCATCAGCATGAGCATGAGCACGGGCATGAGCATCATCACCACCACGAGCATGGAGGTTTGAAGGGCAAGCTATGGCTTATCATCGCCACCACGTTGCTGCTCATCGGAGCTGTGGCTGTGGAGAAGTGTTGCGGTCTTGCCACATGGCAGTTGCTGCTTGTTTACCTTGTGCCTTACCTCCTGATCGGCCACGACACGCTGAAGGAGGCGGCAGAAGGTGTGGTGAAGGGCGAGATGTTCAACGAAGATTTTCTCATGACCATCGCCACCCTTGGCGCCCTGACCATCGGGTTCCTGCCCGGAGCAGAGACCGAGTTTGCAGAGGCGGTGTTTGTGATGCTCTTCTTCCAGGTGGGCGAGCTGTTCGAGGGCTATGCCGAGGGCAACAGCAAGCGCAGCATCTCACACCTCATGGCCATTCGTCCCGACACGGCAGAGGTGAAGCGCGGTGAGAAGGTGCTCACCGTGGCGCCCGACGAGGTGAAGGTGGGCGAGACCATCGTTGTGGCCCCAGGCGCAAAGGTGGCGCTCGACGGCGTGGTGACGAAAGGCTCGTCGGCCCTTAACACGGTGGCTCTGACGGGCGAGAGCGCGCCGCGCGACGTGACGGTTGGCGACACCGTGGCATCGGGATGTGTCAACCTGACAGGTGTGCTGGAGATGCGCACCACACGATGCTTCGGCGAGAGCACGGTGTCGAAGATTATCAGCCTGGTTGAGAGCGCCGACAAGAACAAGTCGCGTAGCGAGGCGTTCATCACACGGTTCGCCAGAATCTACACGCCCATCGTGGTGTTCTTGGCCCTCGCCTTGGCGTTCATACCGCCGTTCTTTGCCGACGGCGGCTACGCCGACGGGTTTGCCACATGGCTGCACAGAGCCCTCATCTTCCTCGTGGTGTCGTGTCCCTGCGCCCTGGTCATCAGCGTGCCGCTCACGTTCTTTGGCGGCATTGGAGGCGCCTCGCGCCACGGCATCCTGGTGAAGGGCAGCAACTACATTGACGCGCTGGCCGACATAGGCACGGTGGTGTTTGACAAGACGGGCACGCTGACCTACGGACAGTTTGAGGTCGAGGCTGTGCACCCCGACCATTATGACAAGGAGCAGCTGCTGCACCTCGCCGCTCATGTGGAACATTACACCACCCACCCCATTGGCGCTGCCCTGCGCAACGCCTTTCCCAACGAGGCGTGCGACGGGTGCCGCGTGGAACAGGTGGAGGAGATTGCGGGCCAAGGCGTGAGGGCTGTGGTCAACGGCCACACGGTGTGCGTGGGCAACACGAAGATGATGGATGCGCTCTCTGCCCGTTGGCACGACTGCCACCACGCTGGCACGATCATTCATGTGGCGGTTGACGGCGTTTATGCGGGCCACATCGTGGTCAACGACAAGATTAAGGAGGACAGCGCCAAGACCATTGCCGACCTGAAGGCTCTTGGCGTGGAGCACACGGTCATGCTCACGGGCGACCGCGAGGCTGTGGGCAAAGAGGTGGCTGAGCGTCTGGGCATAGACGAGTGGCACGCCGAGCTGCTGCCCACAGACAAGGTAGCGCACATCGAGCGGTTGCTCGGCGAGGAGGCTCAAGGCGAGGGCGCTCAGCTTAAAAACGCTCAAGGCAAGAGCTATCAGGGCAAGAGAGCTCACGGCAAGAGCGTTGCTTTTGTTGGCGACGGCATAAACGACGCTCCTGTGCTTAAGCGTGCCGACGTGGGCATTGCCATGGGAGCTTTGGGCAGCGATGCTGCCATCGAGGCTGCCGACGTGGTGCTGATGGACGACAAGCCTAGCAACATTGCCGTGGCGATAAAGATTGCGCGCCACACCATAGCGATAGCACGTCAGAACGTGTGGTTCGCCATTGGCGTGAAGGTGGCTGTGCTGCTGCTCGCCACCGTTGGTCTTGGCAACATGTGGATGGCGGTAATGGCCGACGTGGGCGTTACCGTGGCGGCGGTGCTTAACGCTATGAGAAGCTATTTAAAGGTAAAAAGGTAAAAAGGCTTCGCCTTGAAAGTGAAGAGTGAAGAGTGAAGAGTGAAAAATCCAATAGCCAAGGCTATGCGAGAAACAAGCACATGGATTTTTCACTTTTCGTTTTTCACTTTTCCCTTTAAAAGTCCTTTTTTACCTTTAAAAGATATTCCGCAAAGATGCGTGCCGCGCTCTCTACCTTTGCGGCACAGGGGCGCGTCTTGTAATATTCGGCTGTGCGGGCAGAAGCCTCGTAGCTCGACTGAGCCTTGACGTTGCCCTTCAAACCAAGAATTTCGGCACAGATGAGGGAGCCGTTTTGAGCCTTCGACTGGGCAAGCAGCTCCTGCACAACCTTGTAACAGGCCGACTTACCCTCGCGGTCGCTGCCCTCGGTCTGACCACAGTCTAAGCCCACAAGGACCACGATGCCCGACACGGCACCACACATCATCCTCATGCGGCCGACACCGCCACCAAAGCCTGCTCCTATGCGCTTGGCCATGGTGTCGTCGAGACCGTAGAGGTCGGCAAAGGCTGCCACTACCGATTGGCAGCAACCGTAGCCTTGCATAAAATTGTCTACTGCGCGGTCTACACGCGCTTGTAAGTTGGGAGGTAACATTGTCTTTTTATTTGATATTTAAGTTTCGCAAGTGCATAAGTAGGTGTTCAAAATTAATTTAAATGATTCTATGCCAAAAGAGGGCGTAGAGGCATTTGAAAGCATAACCTTTTTTATAAGATTCATATATGCGATTAATTATGAACGCCTACTTAACAATCAGAAGACCGCTCTCATGGCCTTCTTGCAGCGCTGAAGCTCACGGTCGCCCACAGGCTTGCCGTTCTTGGTGCCGCCCTTCTGTATGGTCTTGACAAGGCGGAAGCCGCTATAGCGTAGAATCTCCTTGAGGGCGCGTTTCACACCTCGCGTCTGGTTGGCAAGGATGTTGAAAGGCCAGATGGTGGTGCAGGTTGTCACCACCACCGCCTTCTTGCCCTTGTGCAACGGCACGGGGATGCCGAGACGGTTCTCGCCCATCATGCCGTAGACCATGCGGTCGAAAAGCAGTTTCAGAGAGCCTGGAATGTTGCCCCAATAGCACGGGGCACCAATGACGAGGACCTCGCACCACCTTATCTGCTCCAGCACACGCTGCGCATCGTCCTCGGGCAATACGCAACGGAGCTTGCTCCTACAGGCCATGCAACCGCGGCACGGAGCCACATGGAGCCGGTCAACACGCACATTGTTCACCTTGTGGCCAAGGCGCTCAGCCTCGTCTTGCATGGCTTTAAGCATGCGGTCGATGTTGCCGTTCTTTCGCGGACTGGCATTTATTATCAGAACATTCATTTTTTTAAAGGGAAAAGGGAAGAGGGAAGAGTGAAAAGTGAAGAGTGAAGAGTGAAGAGTGAAGAGTGAAGAGTGAAGAATTCTATGGCCAAGGCTATGTGAGAAACAAGCACATGAATTCTTCACTCTTCGTTCTTCACTCTTCCCTTTTAAGGGCGTCAGCCCTTTTTTACTTTTTTACCTTTAAAACATAGAGCTTCGCCATTTCTCCCTCGGGCTCGTTGCCAAGCGAGTCGGTCATGACGATGCTGCCTGCGTCCTTAACCTTATAGAAGGTGTGGTCGCCGCTTGACGGACGCACGAGCATGAGCACGCCGCCATCGAGCACCTGGAACACGCCGCTGGCCTCGTCGTGTCCGTCGGGGCGGTCAATATAGTCTTGCTTCAGCTCGTAGGTGCTGTCGGCGTTTATCGTGAGCACGGTCTTTATTCCCGGGCAGTCGGCAGCAGGGAGAGTGCCCTCGTAGGTGCCAGCCACAGAAGCGAGGTCAACGGTTGCGGCAGCTGTGGTGTCTGCCTGGTTTGCCGAGTCGGCTTCACTAACGTTGGGAGCCGTCTTCTTGCCTGAGCACGAAGCCATCAGAGCGACGGCTGCAACTGCTAAAAACATCATTTTCTTATTCATACCTTTTTTGTTTAAAAATTAATTATTTTGGGTTTCATTCTGTTTTTTATAATCGTCCATACCCCGTCATCGGGTCTGCAAAGATAACGTTTATCTTTCTATTGAGATAGAAATCACCCCGTCATCGGGTCTGCAAAGGTAGCGTTTATCTTTCTATTGAGATAGAGAAACGGATAATTATTGAGAAAATTTTACTGTTTTAACTAAAACAAGGCTCAACAATTATCCGTTTTTCATGCTGCACGAAACAGCCTTACACTTATTCGGTTATATTTCGTCCACTTAATACATCAGCGTCCGCAACTGAGACAGGGCAAGTTGGGCATCGCGTTCAGCATCGAGAAGGGCGGTGCGGGCCGAATAGTAGAACGACTGCTCAAGCAGATAGTCGAGCAGCGACAGCTGGCCAGCCTCAAGCGAGCGGCGCAGGAGCGTGTCGGAAGAAGCGGCGTTGAGGTCAGAGCGCAGACGGTCGGCGGTGGCCCGCAGCTCCACGGCTTGCGCATAGGCCTGCTCCAGCTCCATCTGCTGCTGCTGGCGCACGGCCTGCAGGTCGAGCTTGCGCGCCACCTGCTCGGCACGCGCCGCCCGGACCTTGCGGCGCGAGTTGCCCCAGAGCGGAATGGAGAGTCCGACGCTCGGACCGCTGTAGTTGTTGTCCTTTATATATTCGCCCTGAAAGCCCACGGTGAGCTGTGGCAACCCCTCTGTCTTGGCAAGCTTTATGGCGGCCTCGCTCTCGGCCACCGACGCCTCAGCCTGTGTCACGGCTGCGCTTCGCGCGAGGTCCGCCTTCAGCACATCAAGCGGCGGCAGCGCCGCGGCTACGGGGTAAAGGGTGTCGGCAACGGCGAGCGGCTGTCCGCCGTTAAGAGCCTGAAGCGTCTGCTCGGCGGCATGGCGGTCGGCCTTGGCACGTTGCAGTTCGGCCTCAGCCACCGACGCGTTGAGCCGCACCTTGTTAAGCTCAATGATGCTGATGTCGCCATCCTTAAACTTCTTCTCATACATCGAGGCGATGTCGCGTGCCTGAGCCAGACGGCTCTCCAGTTCGCGGCACAAGCGGTTAAGATGGACCATGCTCACAAGAGCAGCATCGGCCTCGCCCATGACCCGCTGAAAGGCCACGCGGTAGGCGGCAGCCGCCGACGAATTGGCAGCCTTCGACAGGCGCGAGCGGTGGCCTGTAAGCACGCTCCAGGGGAGGGTCTGCGTCACAGCCACGTTGGTGCGGTTGGGCACCCCCTTCGGACTGCCAAACATGTAAGCCACCTCTGCCTCGGGGTCGGGCAAGGCATTGTCGGAGCCGTTGGCCAGGCGCGTGGCCTCAAGCGAGCTGTGGAGGGCACGCAAGGTTGTGTTGTTGCGGGCAATGGTCTGCATCTGCGTTGTCCACACGCCAAACGTCGTCGGCTCGGCCTCCTGCGCCAATCTTTCTTTATTGGTCTCCTGCGCCCCCGTTGTAAGGGCGCATAGAGAGAGGACCATGAAGAGCACGCCGTTTCGTGCCCATGTTATCTTCTTCTTCATCTTTTTCGTTTTTAACAATTCTTCGTTTTTGTCTTTAACTGAACTATCACAAAGTTTATTATTTACATCGCGCTTCGCGCTCGTGGTATTTTAAACATTAATTATCATTAATTGAACATTAATGAAACATTAATTTTTCCGCGCGAAGCGCGTATTAATGATAATTAATGGGTCATTAATGGAAATTAATGTTTAAAAAACAACGAGCGCGAAGCGCGATGTAAATAAGTCTTTTCGTGAAAGTTTTGTAATGGTAAAAAGTAAGCCAAAAAAAGCGGAAACCTTTCTGAGAAGGTTCCCGCTTTTTTGTTCAACCGTCAGGTCTTTCCAACCGTCAGGTTCTTGTTTTCATGTTTACCAACCGGGGTTCTGGGTGAGCTTGAATCCGTGGGTCTCGTACATGGTGATCTGGTCAACAGGGATAGGATAGAGATAATCCTTGTCGGCCATTACACGCATCTTGGCCACCTCGGTGATAGGCATGATGTAGCCCTCGTTGCCGGTAACGATGTGGCCGTTCTCGTCGCAGAGAGTGATCTTAGCCAAAGCATCAGCATTTTCGGGATAGTCGGCCTTGTTGATCCAAGCACCCATGTTCAGCTTCTTGTTCTTCACCATGTCAGCATATTCGAGCTTGCCCCAACGACGGAGGTCGTTGAAACGCAGACCCTCGTAAGCCAACTCTACGCGGCGCTCGCGACGGATCTCCCACAGGATGGGCGTAACAGTAGCATCGCGGTCGGGGTCGTTGATCTCGACACCGTTCACCTTCAGCGCGTTGCCAGCCAGTGTGACGTGAGGCATCTGTGTGCTCTGACGGTCGCGGATAGCGTTGATGGTCTTGTCGAAGTCGGCCTGTGTAAGAGTGTACTGTCCGAGATCTGCCAACTCGGCAGCAGCCTCGATGTAGTTGAGCATCACCTCGTTCAGCTTCATGACAGGAGCGTCGGTGGTGTTGGTATTACTCATACCGCCAGGCTTGTTGATCAGGTCCTTGTTCACATAGCGGTTAGCGTAATAGCCAGAAGCAGCGTAAACAGCAGCTACACCGTTCAGACGCAAACCGCTCTCCTCGTCGATGTTATCAGCGAGACGGGGGTCACGGTTCTGAATCTCCTTGGCATATTCCTTGCCCTTATAGTCGGTGTTGCCAGCTTGGTGGATAGGCAGACCGTTCTTGGTCAGGAAGGCATCGATGAACGAACGTGAGGGGCTGCTCATCTCCATCTCAGTGTTCTGGAAGCTCATGAGCGAGTGCATAACCACGTTCTCAACGTAAGAGCGGTACATGATGATCTCTGGGTTGCCGGCGAGATCCTCAGAGGTGGTAAGACTCTTGTAGCTGGGAGCGATAGAGTAGGCGTTTGTCTGCATCAGCGCAGCAGCATAGTCCTTGGCAGCCTTCAGATATTCGGCAGCCTTGGCTGTGTTGTTGGCGTGATACTTCTGCCATGTGCCCTCAAACAGCATGATGCGTGAAGCGAAGCCCTGAGCCACGGCGCGGTTTACGGTAAGACCCTTTGTGCCGTCGTTTACACGAATGTTGGCGCAAGCGAAAGCCAGATCCTCGTTCACCTTGTCCATAACCGTGGTGCGCGGATCGCGGGCACGGTAGAGCTGCTCGTTGTCGGTGCTGCCTACGACAGCGTCATAGTAAGGCACGTCGCCAAACTTCTGCACGAGCTTTGCATACTCCATGGCGCGGAACAGGCGGGCAACGCCCGACCAGTGGTTCTTTGCCTCTTCGCCCAGAGTAGAGCTCTGAATGCGGCTGAGCAGCAGGTTCATGTTGCGGATCTTCTTGAAGTTCCAGTTGCCAGCATCACTTGTGGGAGCCACCTTGGTGAACAAGGTAGCCACTTCCTGTGCATTGTCATCGGTCCAGTCGGCAACGTTTGTCTCGGCAAAGTTGTCGGCACGCTCCCAGCTCGAACGGTAGCCGGGGAAGAAGTAAGTATAATAGTCGAGGAACGATGTACGGAGGTTCTCCTCGTTGTTCCAGAACGACGGAACGTCAGTAACGGTGTCCTGGGGGTCGCGTGTGAGGAAGTCGTCACAAGAGCTGAAAGACACAGCAGTGGCCAGCAGAAGGCCCGCGCTCAGAATATTTAAATTTATTTTCATAAATGTTTGTTCTTTTGGTAACTGAACTTTTGCAAGTTCAGAAGTTAATGGAAGAGAAGAAGTTATCACTCCCTTCGGTCGTTCAGGAAGTTAACGGACAATAGCTTTAGAGCTCAAACAATATTACATATGTCCATTCGCTCGGCTTTGCCGCTTGCTTAGCAAGAACTCCACTCGCGAAGCGAGTTAACTTCCTTTTAACTCCCAATAACTTCCATACATGCGAAATTTTAGTTAATTAAATACCACGTTTTATTATTTCTCTTTATGCGGTCTTACGCCTTAGAACGTAACCTGCATACCGAACGAGATGGTACGAGAGAAAGGATAGCTACGGCCGAACGCCCAGTCGCTTTTACCATAACCCGTTTTGTAATTTGTGCTCTCGGGGTCAACAGGCAGGTGCATGTTGTCAAACTCGAAGAGGTTCTCACCACTGAAGTAAACGCGAACGCTCTCCAGAGAAGCCTTGCTCACCCATGCCTTAGGCAAGGTGTAACCTACAGTGATGTTCTTACAACGCAGATATGCCATGTTGCAGAGGTAGCGGGTCTGCTTCAAGAAGCTTTTGTCACCGTGTGACCATGTGTTATCGAAAGGACGGGGATAGAAGGCGTCTGTGTTGGTCTCGGTCCAGTAGTCCATCTGGTGGTCGAACATAGAGTCACCCCAACCTGATCCACCGCATGGGATAGCCACGCTACCAGTTGCCCAGAAGTCGCGCTTGCCTACGCCCTGGAAGTAGGCGCTGAAGTCGATACCCTTCCAGTTAGCACCCAGTGTGAAGCTATACTCATAGTTAGGCAGGTAGTTGCCGATAACCTTCTGGTCGCCATGATCCTCAACGGTGTTCTTTCCGTATGTGATCTTCTTGTCGCCGTCGAGATCCTTATATTTCATGTCACCCGGCTGGAACTTAAAGGCGCCTTTCTCATACAAAGCCTGTGAGGGGATGCCGTCCTTCAGTGTGTAGACCTTCTTGCCGTTGGCATCGGTTGTCACGTTGAAGTCGTCAACCTGGAACAGGCGGTCCGACTCGTAACCCCAGATCTCGCCGAGGCGCTTGCCCTCGTAGTTGCCCTCGATGTTACGGTCTGTCTTGTTCCACTTGGTGATACGCTCAACAACGTGCGACACCGAAGCGCGTGCGCTGATGCCGAGGCCGTTAGAGAAACGGTGGTTATAGTCGACAGCAAGCTCCCAACCGTTGGCGGTCAGCTCACCGAAGTTGATCTTCGGAGTAGCGGCACCGAAGGTTGAAGGCAGAGCCTCGCCAGCGGTGTGCATGTCAGAAGTGACGCGGTGATAGTAGTCGAAGGTCACACCCAGCTCGTTCTTGAAGAAGCGCATGTCAACACCGAGGTCGAGGGTAGAAACGCGCTCCCATGTCAGACCGTCAGAGATCACCGTAGGAGCCTCAAGGCTCAGCTGGTTCTTGCCACCCATTACCCAACCAGAGTTTGTAGATTTCATGGTCGAGATGAACGAGTTGGCAGCAACGTCCTGGTTACCGATGGTACCCCATGATCCGCGGAGCTTCAAGTTTGACAGTGCGGGCTTTGCCCAATCCATAAATTTCTCCTCGCTGGCACGCCATCCTGCAGAGAATGAGGGGAAGAAGGCAAACTTCTTTCCTGAGGGGAACATAGAAGAGCCATCGTAACGAGCGTTAAACTCGAACAGATACTTCTGCATGAAGTCGTAGTTGATACGTCCGAAGAAACCTGCCGAAGCGAAGTCAGTATGATAAGCGTAGTTCTTGTTGAACGAATACTGGTCGCCTGTAGCCAGTGCAATCTCGGGCAGATCCTGGCTGATGAGGCCACGGCGCTCTGAGTAGTGGCCCAGGCGCTCGCGTGTCTCGGCATCGAAACCGGCCATCACCTTAAACTGGTGATCCTTCTTGATGTCGAAGTTGTAGGTTGCGTATGCTTTCCACACGTTTGTCATGGTGTACTTGCTGGTCTGAACCACGCGGTTGTCAACGCCACCGTAGATGTTGGTGTAGTTGTCGAAGGGAGCGCCTGCAAACATGTTATATGCCATCACGGTGCCACCGTTACGCTTCTGAGCATCGTTCAGCAGGGCGAAGGTATAGTCGAAGTTGATGCTGAGGTTCTTCAGCGGGTTCAGCTCGGTACCCAAGTTCACGCGTACATAGTTAGATGTAACGCTCTCGCGGTTAGCCTGCTTGATGTCGGTAACGGCAGAACGGAAATCCTTGCCCTGATACTGTGTGTACGGATACCAGCGCGGCCAACGCATCAGATAGAACCATGCGTCATACTGGCCAGAGGTGTACTTGTAAGGCTGGTCGTTAACCGAGCGTGTGAACAACACGTTAGCGCGAACCTTCCACCAGTCGCGTATGGCGGTGGTGATGTTGCTGTTGAAGTTGTAACGGTCATACTTGTCGGCCTTAAAATTCATCACACCGTTCTGGCGCAGATAGCCCAATGAAATGTTATATGTTGTCTTCTCGCTACCACCTGTTACAGAGAGGTTGTGGTTCTGCTGGGGAGTCCATTTGCGAGTGAACTCGTTAACGGGGTCGAACGAACGATAGAAGTAGGTCTTACCGTCCTTGATCTCGAAGTCGCGGCCTTCCTGCATCTCGCCGAGCTCGCTCTGCGACATGTTGCCATACTTCTGCTCCCACTCCTTGATCTTGCCAACGGCATACTCGTCGATGGTGAAGCCGATATTTGTACAAGCTGAGAGGCCCTTGCTCTGAGCCAGCTTGTATATGTACTCGGCATTGTCTACAGCCGAAGCCAGCTTAGGCATCTTGGTGGGTGTGCCCCAAGCAAAGTTGTTTGAATAGGTCACGCGGGGTTTCTCGTTCTTCTTACCCTGCTTTGTGGTGATCAGGATAACACCCCATGCAGCACGGGTACCGTAGATAGAAGCCGAAGCGGCGTCTTTCAACACAGAGATGGTCTCGATGTCGTCGGGGTTGACGAGGTTGAGGCTGGGCACCTCTACGTTATCAACCAAGATAAGAGGAGCGGTACCTCCTTCAGCGTTCAATGAACCTACTGAACCACGCAGTTTGATGGTAGACTCTGTGCCTACACCACCAAGGTTGTTGGTGATGGTAAGACCCGGGGTGATGCCCTGCAGCGCCTTTGCCACGTCGGTGATAGGACGGCTTGCGATGGCCTCCTTTACGTTCACGTTAGCCACAGCACCAGTAAGGTCTACCTTTTTCTGGGCACCGTAACCCACTACAACCACCTCGTCGAGGTCGCCCATGTCTTCTGTGAGGACGATGCGCTGGTTCTTGCCGTTAACCTTCACGTCAACGGTCTTGTAGCCCACATAAGACACGCGGTAGGTCTTGCCTACCACGGCTTTTATGCTTACCTTACCGTCGATGTCGGTGATGCCGCCGTTTGTCGTGCCGGGTTCTACAACGCTGGCGCCTGTGATAGGCTCGCCGTTTGCGTCAACCACGGTGATGACCACTTTGTCGGCCTGCTGCGGCAGCGTGCTGTATGTCTCAGACATAACTTCTGCTGTCATAGCGTTCGGCATTGAAACACTTGCTGCCGTAGCTTGTCCACTGCTCATGAACAAAGCGCAGGCAACAGCTGCTGTGAGTACTTTGCCGTTCAAGGCGTTCCTCTTTTTGTCATTGATGTTTATCATACGCTATTAAAAGGTGTGATTATTTAATTAATAGTATGCTTGTTTGCAATTACTTTTTTTTCTCTGTTCTTCTCAGATTCCTTTTTTATGGGACTCGTCGTGGGGTTAATGGGGCGCTTTTTGGGGCTTTGGGTGTTTTGGTCGGGGTGGTTTTGTTTTACATCGGGGTGGTTTTGTTTACATCGGGGTGGTTTTGTTTACATCGGGGTGGTTTTGTTTACATCGGGGTGG
>OQVL01002192.1_pt1 | contig 11922 bp, 10 predicted proteins | sample 1691501 | NCBI WGS metagenome assembly OQVL01 (sample SAMN03418253, study PRJEB22391) | human gut metagenome | biome: human-gut; feature: organic feature; material: feces | host: Homo sapiens | place: Tanzania | collected 2013-01
AGGGAAGTATGTGGGTCTATCAGGAAACACCGGAAACCGCAGCGGCAAAGGCACCGCCCGAAGCGATCATGCCGACAGCACAGGAAGAGCAGCTAAAACAGAAGAACGGTGGAGTTCTTCCTGAGACATCGCAGGAAGAAAGGCGATCCATCCCGGCGGCGTTCTCTGAGAGGTACGGAAACACACCGGAGAAAGCCGCTGTGCGCCAAAGCAAGCTGAGCATGGAAACTATCCTTCTGGCGGCGGCGTACCTTCTGGGGACCTTTCTGGCGGGTGTGGCGGCAGCGCGTTGCGTGGCAGGCGATGCCGAAACGCTTTCCTATTACCTGAACTGCTGGCAGAACCTGTTTTCTGTGCAGGATGCCACCGGAGCAGTGCGCCTGTTCCGAACGGAATTTCTCACTGTGTCGGGTGCGCTGACGGCAGTGCTGTTCCTGGGGCTTTCCGCCCTGGGGCCGCTGCCCATCTTCCTTTTTGCGATGCTGTATGGGACAGGCTCCGGATTGCTTTCCTCCAGGCTGCTTGTGGATTTGAACCCACGGACAGCATTTGTGCTGCTCTGCGTCTGCGGTATCCCTGCATCCCTTGCGGCCGGAACGCTGTGCACGTTCGGCGCATCCGCACTGCAGGTAAGCGAAAGGCTCTGTTCAGCCGCATTCGGGCGTGGAGGACAGGCCCCCAGCACAGGCGCGCTTTTGGGTCAGTTTGCCCGGATGCTGTTTCTGCTCCTGCCACTTTGTGGTGCGGCAGTGGGGATGCTGTATCTGGCAGGGCAGGCGAAACTTATATGAGCTGAAAAAATTCCCTGGCAAAAGAGTTTGTGAAGCTTACGATAAGAATTGAATAGGGCAAATCATTACAAAATGGCTTTCTGCAAAGTTCCGGAATTGTTTTTGCGTAGGGAGTACTTGACAGGTATTCTCTTTTATGCTAAACTATCTATCGTTGCAGAACGCGTGCTACTGTGGCTCAGCTGGTAGAGCAGCTCACTCGTAATGAGCAGGTCGCCTGTTCGAATCAGGTCAGTAGCTCCAAAAGTCCTATGAATCTACGATGAATTTCGTCTGGTTTATAGGACTTTTTTGTTATTCTGTTTCTGTACAAAAAAGATTCTTGCATCGTTTTTGCATCTGTAATGTGATTGTTTGCAGATTTCAGAGAATATGGTACAATAAAGCCAATCATTTTGAGGAAGGAGCTGAACACAGCGTAGAATGTACACAAATCATATCAACCCCGTTGCGCAGAAAAATCAGGATGCATTTTGCACAGCACTGTTTCAGCTTTTACTGAAAAAACCGCTGGAAAAGATCTCCGTTACAGAGCTGTGTCACATGGCAGACCTCGACCGAACCACCTTTTACCGCAGCTTTGAATCCAAGGACGATGTACTGGATTACTATCTCGACCGGCAGATGACCCTGCTTGCGGGGCAGCTGCCGGCGTACAGTACCCTGGAAAAAAACCTGACTGCGCTGTTCCGCTGGACGTATGCGGAGCGAAAGAACCTTTGTGTCCTGATGGATTGCCATCTGACCAGTTTTTTCAGTGATGCGTTGAGTGAGAAGATCATCCTTGTTCTGATCTCCAACATCGAAGTCGGAGATGCAAGACAGTTTATGCCATGGCCTGTCTCACTACCGGGCGAAAACCGATACTTCCGCAACTCGTTCATCGGTGCCTATATGGGTTTTTTCAACAGCTGGCGCTATGGAAACTTTGCAGAACGACCAGAGGATCTGGCCAAATGTATGGCTTCGTTCTATCTTCACTGAGGAGGGTGAAACGGGATGGCGGACTTGCGGAAAGAGGAGTTGTTCCCAGCGGATGCATTTGGATTGTTCTATCTACATCAACCAGCATTACGCGGGGTCAGGCGGCAGAGCACTTCGTTGTTGTATTCATCCACCGGGTGGCCATCTGCGATCTCTTTCTTGAGGCGTTCGTAAAGAGCTTTGTTCTCCTCCTCGGTCTCATCCGCAGGCAGATACAGGCGGGTCTCCTCCCAGGGGATATCAGCGGAATTGCGCAGGACAGGGGTCTCAGTCTTCGTCTTGGATATTGGTTTGAACTCCTTTGATTGGTCTGAAAACAACTCAAACCTGCCCATGGGGGACAGGCCTTTTCGATTTTTAAAAGTCTGCCACGGCCCTTAAGAATCAAAGGAGCCGATCTCCAAGACCTAATATATCAGTTTGTTCGATGTTTGTCGTGTGTAAATCCTGTGCCGTTTACATTGTAAATCCTGCTGCTCTGTTTTTTGCTGCCAAGAAATCGAAGTCAAGGATGGACATTTTGCACAATTTTTCTCCCTTTTTCACCCCACAAGATTGGTTTGATGCACCTTGTTTTATGATATGCAACAAAATGACGAAATTTGTTGCACAACGTGCTAAAAAAACCGAAAAAGATTTGTGCGGCATTTTTTTAACAATTGTGATATATTACTTACAGTAAGGCTTGTATCCTACACAAAAAAGGAGATTTTTATGAAGGATATTTATATTTCCGGCTTTGCCGATGAGATCAGCTCTTCTTTTGATGAGCAGCTCAAGACAGTCCGTGAGCTTGGAATGCAGTACATCAGCCTGCGCAGTGCAGATAAGAAAGGAATCGCCGACTTTACCGTTGAGGAAGTCAAGAACGATCTGCTGCCCCGCCTGCAGGCCGCTGGTGTTGGCGTTTCCAGCCTGGGCAGTCCCATTGGCAAGGTCAAGATCGATGATGAAGAGGGCTTTGAAAAGCAGTGTGCTCAGTTGGAAACGCTGTGCGAGATCGCTAAGGTCCTGAATTGCAAGTACATCCGCATGTTCAGCTTCTTTATGCCGGAAGGCAAGGATCCTGCCGACTATCGTGACGCTGTCATCGAGAAGCTGCGCAAGTTCATTGCCATTGCTGAGAAGCACGACGTGATCCTGATGCACGAAAACGAGAAGGATATCTATGGTGATGTTCTTTCCCGCTGTGTTGACCTGATGCAGACGCTGAACAGCGCACACTTCAAGTCCGCATTCGACTTTGCAAACTTTGTACAGTGCGGCGAGGATACCGCCAAATGCTGGGATGCTCTCCGCCCGTACATTGTATATATCCACATCAAGGATGCCGTTTCTACCGACAAGGAGAATGTGCTCTGCGGTACCGGCGAGGGAAAGATCCCCGAGCTGTTGCACAAGGCCATCGTGGAAGAGGGCTATACCGGCTTCCTGACCCTTGAGCCGCATCTGGTGCTGTTTGACAGCCTGCAGAGCCTTGAGACCACGGATGCAAAGAACATCATCCGTGAGAACAAGTACAAAAACGGTGCTGAAGGTTACGCCGCACAGTATCACGCACTGTGCGATATTCTGGCAAAATTCTAACGTAACAGAAAAAAAGGAGAAGATTCAAATGGAAAAGACTGAAGGAAAGATTCGTTATGGCCTGATCGGTATCGGTGCTCAGGGCGGCAGCTATGCTCGCTTCCTGACCAACGCTCCCGCTCCGTTCCCCGGCATGGTCTGCGCACCGTGCCCCGACAACTGCGCACTGGGCGCTCTGTGTGATATCGACCCCGAGAAGGAGAAGATGTGCAAGGAGCAGTACCCCGATGTGCCCTTCTTCAAGGATTGGAAGGATATGATCGCCAGCGGCACTGTTGACGCCATCATCACCACCGTTCCTCACTACCTGCACCACGAGATCTCCATCTACGCTATGGAGCATGGCATGAACGTTCTGTGCGAGAAGCCCGCCGGTGTCCGCAGCAAGGATGTTCAGAAGATGATCGCCTGCGCTAAGGCTCATCCCGAGGTTTCCTTCGGCATCATGTTCAACCAGCGTACCAACAAGCTGTATCAGAAGATCAAGGAAATCGTTGCCAGCGGTGAGCTGGGCGAGATCCGCCGCTCTCAGTGGATGATCAACTCCTGGTGGCGTCCTGACAGCTACTACCAGCAGAGCGCATGGCGTGCTACCTGGGGCGGCGAAGGCGGCGGTGTCCTGGTCAACCAGGCTCCCCATCAGCTCGACCTGTGGCAGTGGATCTGCGGTATCCCCGTGAAGGTCTTCTCCAAGAACATCAACGGCTGCCATCGTGACATCGGCGTTGAGAACGACGTGACCATGCTGGTCGAGTTCGCTAACGGCGCTACCGGCACCTTTACCACCTGCACCCACGATGCCATCGGCACCGATCGTCTGGAGATCGACCTGGACGGCGGCAAGATCGTTGTTGATAACAGCAAGACCGCTCACGTCTACCACTACATCGATAAGGAAGGCAACCCCTGCACTGAGGATTACCTGAACGAGCACATGAGCATGATGGAAGTTGCCATGCTGACCAGCGGCAACGGTGCAGGCTCCAAGCTGTACACTGAAGAGACCTTTGAGAACAACGATGGCTGGGGCTTCCAGCACACCACTGTTATGCAGAACTTTGCTGCTCACATCCTGACCGGCAGCCCGCTGCTGGCTCCCGGCGAGGACGGCATCAACGGTGTCAACCTGGCAAACAGCAGCCAGCTGTCTGCATGGACCGGCCGTGAGGTCTCCAACCCCTGCGATCCCGAGGAGTATGCTGCTGAGCTGAACAAGCTGATCGAGGCCGAGGGCAAGTTCCCCGTCCGCGAGTAATCAGTATCCCTGAAAAAAGCAATGCCTGTTCCAGGCTTACAAGGAGTTGCGTTTCCATGAAAAGAGCTGCGATCATTGGCTGCGGCACCATCTTTCAGGTTCATCTGCCCATCATTGTGGCAAATCCTGAGATCGAACTGTGTGCCGTGTGCGATAACAATCCCGCTGTGCAGGAAAAGCTGCCTGCTGCAGCAAAGGCTGTGCCGTTCTATACGGACTATGAGGAGCTTCTGGAAAAGGAGCATCCCGATGTGGTACATCTCTGCCTGCCGCATTACCTGCATGTGCCCGTGTCGGAGTACTTTGCTTCCCACGGTGTGAATGTCTTCTGCGAGAAGCCGGTGGGTCTGAACACCGCACAGGCCAAGGAGTTCGTGGAATTTGAGGCTGCGCACCCTGAGGTCAAGATCGGCATCTGCCTGCAGAATCGTCTGAACCGCACCACCGTTGAATTGAAAAAGATCATCGATGGCGGCGAATATGGCAAGGTCATCGGCTGCCGCGGCTTTGTGCCCTGGTTCCGCGGCAAGGCTTACTATGACGAACAGCCCTGGCGCGGCCAGCTGGAAACTGCTGGCGGCGGCTGCATGATCAACCAGAGTGTTCACACGCTGGATCTGCTGTATTATCTGTGCGGCGACATCGATGCCATCCATGGCTCAGTGAATCAGCTGGCAGATTACGGCATTGAGGTCGAGGACACCGTGGCTGCCCGCCTGCACTTCGCTAATGGCGCAAACGGTGTGTTCTTTGCCACCAACTGTGATTACGCCAACGAGAGTGTCCAGATCAAGGTTGCCTGTGAAAAGGCTTCCTTCCTGATCGAGGATGATGCCTTGTTCCGGATCGATGCAGATGGTGTGCGCACCAAGCTGTGTGAGAACGAGAAGCTGCCCGGTGCCAAGTTCTATTTTGGTGCTTCTCATGGCATCCTGATCAACAAGTTTTACCGCGCCATTGAGAACAACACAGACGATTACATCCATGTAAGAGATGCGGAAATGAGCATCCGGCTGATCGATGCCATCCATGCAAGCAGCAAGGCTGGCCATCCCGTTGCTCCGTGACCGCAAAACACAAATAGAAGGAGAAATGAACCATGGCAAACAAAGGTTTGATCGGTGTTCAGATGAGCACCATTGCCCCCGCTAAGATGCCTCACTTTGACGCATACGAGAGCATGGGCAAGCTGGCTGATATCGGCTATCACTGCGTTGAGATCTCTCAGGTCCCCATGACCGCTGAGAACGTTGCAGGCTTCCGCAAGGCTATCGACGAGCTGGGCCTGAATGTCTCTTCCTGCACCGCATCCACCTCTCCCATGCTGCCCGGTATGCCCGGCGAGTTCCTGTGCAATCCCGACGACTATAAGAAGATCGTTGAGGACTGCCGTAAGCTGGACTGCGATATGCTGCGCATCGGCATGCTGCCCATGACCTGCATGGGCAACTACCAGAAGGCTGTGGATTTCGCCAAGGAAGCAAATGAGTATGCTCTGAAGCTGAAGGAAGACGGCATTGACCTGTACTACCACAACCATCACGTAGAGTTCGTTCGTTACGACGGCGAGTTCCTGCTGGACATCATCCGCGCAAATGCTCCTGCTCTGGGCTTTGAGCTGGACAGCCACTGGATCCACCGCGGCGGCCAGGACCCTGTTAAGTTCATCAAGAAGTATGCCGGCAGCATCCGTTTGGTCCACCTGAAGGATTACCGCATCGGTGAGATGCCCATCCCCGAGGGCGGCGTGGACTTCACCAGCAAGGAAGGCATGATGAAGTTCATGAGCAACTTCACCAATATTGTGCAGTTTGCTGAGGTTGGCGAAGGCACTCTGGATATGCCCGCTATCATCCAGGCTGGCCTGGAGGGCGGCGGCGAGTACTTCCTGGTGGAGCAGGATGACTGCTATGGCCGTGATCCGTTCGATAGCCTGAAGATCAGCCACGACAATCTGGTCAAGATGGGCTTCGGTGACTGGTTCTAATTGAAAAGTTTCTGAGGAGTCGTTTTTTACGATCCGATAAATGAAATCGATGCTGTTTTGCAGAAGTGCAGAGCAGCATCGATTTTTTATGTTTCAGGGTTCTGCTTTGTAACACGCTCCAAAATGTTGAAAATATTTTGTGCAAGTTTCACAGTTTTCTATTTGAGCCTTTGGTGGTACAATAGATGTGGAAATTCATAAACCGCTGGAGGAGCTACATGGCCGAAAAAAGTATTGAGTTGGATAGTGTGGAGATCGCCGCTGCCATCTTTGGCAACTGTGACCGCAACATTCGTCTATTGGAAAAGGAGTTCTCTGTCACGGCAGTCTGCCGGGGTACGATGCTTCGCCTCTCTGGCGAGGAGGCCAACGTGGCCGCTGCTGTGCGTGCCGTGGAGGGGATGCTGCTCCTGATCGAAAACCACACGCCGCTGGAGGATCAGACGGTGCGCTACTGCCTGAGCCTTGCTCACGATGGAAAGGAGCAGCGTGTCCGGGAGCTGACTGAGGATTTTGTCACGGTCACAGTCAAGGGCCGCCCCATCCGACCCAAGACACTGGGCCAAAAGGAATATCTGAATGCTATCCGCAAGAACGCGGTGACCTTTGGCGTGGGTCCCGCCGGTACCGGCAAGACCTATCTGGCCGTTGCAATGGCGGTCAAAGCGTTCAAGGCCAAGGAAGTTTCCCGCATTGTGCTGACCCGCCCGGCAGTGGAAGCGGGCGAGAAGCTGGGCTTCCTGCCCGGTGACCTGCAGCAGAAGGTAGACCCTTATCTGCGCCCGCTGTATGACGGCCTGTTTGATATGCTGGGTGCCGAGACCTATGAGCGTCTTGTGGAAAAACAGATCATTGAGGTGGCGCCTCTTGCCTATATGCGAGGCCGCACGCTGGACGATTCCTTTATTATTCTGGACGAGGCGCAGAACACCACGCCCGAGCAGATGAAAATGTTTCTGACCCGCATGGGAGTGGGTTCCAAGGTCGTGGTCACCGGTGATGTGACCCAGATCGACCTGCCGGAGCGAACACGCAGCGGCCTTGTAGACGCACTGCATGTGCTCAAGAATGTGAACGGCATTGCGCAGTGCTACTTCACGGAGAAGGACGTTGTGCGTCATCGCCTTGTGCAGGAGATCATCAAGGCCTATGAAAAAGCTGCACACCCTGAAAAATAAGATCCTCAGAGTTGAGATAAATAATTATCAAAAGCAGAAAGGAGTGGACTGATTTATGTCCAATAAAGTTTTGATCACCAATTCACAGAAGGCCGTCAAGGTTCCTTCTGGTCTGCGTATCCTTATCCGCCGTGCCTGCAATGCTGTACTGGAATATGAACACTTTGAAGCACCTGCAGAGATCAGCGTTACCTTTGTGGATAACGCTGCCATTGCAGAGCTGAACAACCAGTACCGCAACAAGCCCATGCCCACCGATGTGCTGAGCTTCCCTCTGGGGGTAGACGGCAAGTACGATGTGGATGAGAACAATGGCTGCAAGATGCTGGGCGATATCGTCATCAGCATGGAGCGTGCGCAGGAGCAGGCCAACCTTTATGGCCATCCGCTGCAGCGTGAGGTGGCTTTCCTGACCGTGCACTCCATGCTGCATCTGCTGGGCTATGACCACGAGAATGGCGGTCTGGAAGCGATGCATATGCGGGAAAAAGAAGAGGCCGTTCTGCTGCAGCTGGGTCTGCCGCGCACCGTCAGCTATACCGAGTAATTCACTTATCACTGTGCGGCTGCCGCACAAAACAGACAGGAGCTAAATTTTGAGTAACGCAACACCCATTCAGGGGCATTATGATACGTCGTCCGTTTTTGTAGCGGTCATTGGCCGTCCCAATGTAGGCAAATCCAGCCTGACCAACCTTCTGGTCGGCGAAAAGGTGGCGATCGTCACCTCCAAGCCTCAAACCACCCGTACCCGCATCACGGGCGTCATTACCCGCGGGCCGCTGCAGTATGTTCTGCTGGATACGCCCGGTGTGCACAAGGCACGCAACAAACTGGGCAAGCGGATGGACAAGACGGCCAGCGACTCCATTGCAGATGTGGACGTTTCCATGATGCTGTTTGAGCCCTATGGCGCATTGAACGAATCCGAAATGGTGCTGGTGGATATGCTGCGCAGCAGCGGCGGTCCGGCCATTGCCGTTATTAACAAGACGGATCTTGTCAAGGAGCCTGCCGATCTGGAGGCCCGCAGGGAAGAGCTGAAAGCGCTGGGCGTGTTCGATGATATCTACACGGTCAGTGTACGGGATAACAACGGCTGCGAGGTGCTGTTCGATGCACTGAGCCGCTATGCCGTGGAGGGCCCGCATTACTTTGATGATGACGCCTACACCGACATGCCGGAAAAAGAGCTGGTGGCAGAAGTCATTCGTGAGAAGGCACTTCTGTTCATGCGGGATGAGATCCCGCACGGCATCGCCGTTGTGGTGGAACGCTTCAAGGAGCGCCCGGACACAGATCTGATCGATATTGATGTGAACATTTACTGTGAGCGTGAAAGCCACAAGGGCATGGTTATTGGCAAGGGCGGTGCAATGCTGAAAAAGATCGCCAGTGCAGCCCGTGCAGACTGCGAGGAGTTTCTTGGCTGCCGGGTCAATCTGCAGTGCTGGGTCAAGGTAAAGTCAGATTGGCGGGATAACGAGTTTTTGCTGAACAACTTTGGTTTTAAGCAGAACAATAACAATCGCTGACACTTTCCAGATCAGGACAGATTTCCCTTGGATGAAGGAGCAGAATAAAACTGAAACTATCCGCAAAAGGGAAGAGGTGCTGTAAGATGGATGCGCAGACAAGCTGGCAGGCATTTGCCTGCACGGGCAATATCCTTCGCTATCTCGATTATAAGCAAAAGCAGCCGGAAGAAGCCACAGCAGAGGACAGGGAAAATGGAAGCCTTTGTAACCACGGGTCTGGTACTGAAGGAGACCCGCTATAAGGAATCGGATCGGATCCTGACGGTCCTGACGCCGGAGCTGGGTGTGATCTCAGCCTCTGCACAGAGCAGCCTGCGGCTGAAAAGCAAATTGTTCAGCGCCTGCGGGCTGTTCTGCTATTCAGAGTTTACGCTGGTGCCGGGCCGCAACATGTATACCGTGCGGGAAGCCGAAGTAAAAAACGTCTTTCACGGCATTTCGGCCAGCATTGAAGGCATGAGCCTTGCGATGTATATGGCTGAAATGGCAATGACTCTTTCGCCCACCGGGCAGGAAGCACAGCGGGAACTCCGGCTTTTGTTAAACTGCTTTTATATGGTCAGTGAGAGCAAAACAGACCTGCGGGTGATCAAGGCCGTTTTTGAGCTGCGCACAATGAGCGAATGCGGCTTTATGCCGCAGATCGTATGCTGCCGAGATTGCGGTGTGTACGATGGAGCCGCCTTTTATCTGGATGTACAGGAGGGGCATCTGCTTTGTGCGGATTGTGCCGCAAAGCAGGGCAAGACCTGCAATCTGGATCAGGGCGCTTTGTATGCATTGCGGCATATCTGTCTTGTAGACGACAAAAAAATATTTGCATTTAAAATATCTGTGGGCAGTCTGGAAAAGCTTGCTGCGGTGGCAGAGCGGTATGCTCTGGTCCATCTGGATAAGCCCTTGAAAAGCTATGACTTTTTAAAATCACTGCTGCCCTGAGCATAAAGGAAACCCTATGGAAACAAGTTACTTAAAAACACTGGAACTGGATAAGATCATCGCCCGTGCAGCAGAAGGCTGTGTGTGCAAGGAAGCACATGAGATGCTGCTTGCCCTTCAGCCGCAGTGCGACCCGGACGAAGTGCGCTATGCGCTGGAGCAGACCGACGCGATCAATACCCTGCTGATCAAGAATGGCTCGCCTCGTTTTGGTGGTGTAGAAAATGTCAGCCAGCTGGCGGCACGCGCGGTCAAGGGCGGTGTGCTCTCAATGGGTGAGTTGCTGATGGTAGCCGGTGCGCTGCGCAATTTTCAGAATCTTTCAAGCTGGTATGGAGCATCGGAGCATGATGCTCTGCCGACAGATGATCTGTTCTATGCACTGGCACCGCAGCCGAGTCTGGAACAGCAGATCTCCAGCGCCATTCTGGCACCGGATGCCATGGCAGACACGGCTTCCCATACGCTGAATGACCTGCGCAAGAAGATCCGCTCCACCGAAAACAGCATCCGTGATCGGCTGGAAAGCATGGTGCGCAACATGGACACCTCCAAATATCTGCAGGAGAGCGTGGTATCCATGCGCAACGGCCGGTATGTTGTGCCGGTCAAGAGCGAATATCGCGGCGAAGTGAGCGGCATTATCCACGACGTATCCTCCACCGGAGCCACTGTCTTTGTGGAGCCGCAGGCCGTTGTGGAAGCAAATGCCCGCATTTTGCAGTATCGCGCACAGGAAGCGCAGGAGATCGAACGCATACTGGTGGCGTTCACTGCACAGGTGGCCGCCATTGAGCCGCAGTTCCAGTACAGCTATAAGGCTATGCTGGAAATTGACATTCTGCTGGCAAAAGCGCGTCTGGCGCTGGATCTCAAGGCCTTTAAGCCTGCTGTGCGTACAGACAATTCTTTCTCGCTGATCCGTGCGCGGCATCCGCTGATCGACCCTAAAAAGTGCGTGCCGGTAGATATTGCATTGGGCAGGGAATATGACTCGCTTATTATCACCGGCCCGAACACCGGCGGCAAGACCGTTACCTTGAAAACCGCCGGTCTGTTGTGTGCTATGGCGCAGTGCGGCTTTTTGATCCCGGCCGATGAGCGCAGCGAGATCTGCGTATTTGACGAATTTCTGGTAGACATCGGCGACGAACAGAGCATTGAGCAGAGCCTTTCCACCTTCTCCGGCCACATGAAAAAGATCACCGGCATTCTGGAGCTGGCCATGCCGCACACCCTTGTGCTGCTGGACGAGCTGGGTGCCGGTACCGACCCCGCCGAGGGTGCCGCGCTGGCAGTTGCCATCATTGAGGAGCTGCGACGCCGTGGCGTCCTGCTGATGGCGACCACCCACTATGCAGAGCTGAAGGTCTTTGCGTTGGAAACAAAGGGCGTGGTCAATGCCAGCTGCGAGTTTGATTTGGAGACCCTGCGCCCCACCTATAAGCTGAGTGTGGGCGTACCGGGCAAGTCCAACGCTTTCCTAATCAGCGAAAAGCTTGGCATCCCCAGCCGCGTCATTGAGGCTGCCCAGCAGCATCTGTCTGCCGAGGATAAGCGTCTGGATGCAGTTCTGGGTCAGCTGGATGATCTGAAACTTCAACTGAAAGAAAGCCAGAACGAGGTGGAAGAGCTGAAGAACGAGGCATCCCACCAGCTGGAG
>OQVL01002193.1_pt1 | contig 11921 bp, 16 predicted proteins | sample 1691501 | NCBI WGS metagenome assembly OQVL01 (sample SAMN03418253, study PRJEB22391) | human gut metagenome | biome: human-gut; feature: organic feature; material: feces | host: Homo sapiens | place: Tanzania | collected 2013-01
CCCGGCACGGATTTGGAGACTGCCCGGTACCGGGGATTTCCCGGCGGGACGGATGCGGTTAACCGCACGGGCCAGTAAATCCGGATTGACGGGATTGACCGTCACATACACGCCCCGATAGGAAAGCAGTCGTTTCAACGTCTCCGGAACGGAATTGATGTGTGCAAAGTCGAAGTATCCGGACTCGACATGCTCGCGCCGGTAATCGGCGGTCACCGCGTCCAGCACCCGGATTTCAAACACATCTCCGGGGGAGAACCAGAGGTTCAGCGCCCGGATAATTTCTTTTTCGTCAATCATTTATTACTCCCGGACGCTAACACAAAAAACGTTCGGAGCGGTCCGTTTCTGCGGCATCCTTTATCCATAAAATACTGTTCCGTCATGGCATGATGCATCATGGTGACGAATCCCGTCAGCAGATTTCTCGCCTCGGCGGTCGAACGCTCGTCCGCCTCGAATTTTGGATACACCTCGGCTTTGAGCCAGCGGTCGAGCAGCAGAGCCTTGCGCCCGGTGTTCGCTGAAAGCAGTTTTTCAACGTCGGAACGCGGAACCAGCCGGACGACCTGAAGCCCGCCGGGGGTGCGGATGCGCTCGTAAAGCGGGACGTTCTCGGTATGCTTCGCCAGTTCGCGGTTCGGATTGGAGAAGCCGAGAATATTGCAGATGTCGCGGATGACAAAATAGTTCTGATCCTTTATCGACACCACGCGCACGGGCATTTTTCGGAAAATGAAAACGGATACGTCACTCATTTTCTCCGGTCTCCTCAATGTTTTTCAGGAAGCGGATCGCCATCGCGGCGGTGTGCGTCGCCTCAATGATCATCTGACGCTTTGTTCCCTTCTGCTCGTCGCGGTTCAGACTCGCCTGCAAAAGTTCGCCCGATTCCTCTGCTACGATTGCCGCCTGATGAATCGGGTCGGTCGGCCAATCGGGATGCAGTTTTTCGGCGCGGTCGATTTCGGAAAAAATCTGAGCCAGTACGGTTTCAATCTTCATGTGATGATTCCTTATTCTGATTTTCAAGGGATTCGGCGGCTTTCAGTAGCGTTTCCATATGCATCCGTGCCTCGTTCTGGACGGCGGCGACCTTACGGATGAACTCATCACAGTCGGCGATGAACTTCTCGAAACACTCGCGGTAATCATTACCGGTTCCGTGCGGAGTCAGCAGAAGGTCATAATTCGACAGGAAGAATTTCGGTTCGGTGTGTCCTTCCTGTCGTTTTGAAATGTGCCAGCGGTTGTCGGAACTCACCAGCTCCTGAGAGAGGTTCTGTTCGGTCACTTTCCAGTCGATTTTACTCATCGTCATGCTCCTTCAACACATCCGCGACCAGACGCCAGCCGGATTGCCGGTAGCAGGTCTCAACATACCATTTGCCATCGCGGAAGAGATACACATATTCCGTCCAGAACCGGTCGCTCGCCTTGGAACGCATCTCCTCGGCATTCGCCCAGACGGTCGCCGGGCGGAACGGTTCGCCGCGGTCCCGGTGATACGCGATGCAGACCCCCTCGACGGGATTTTCGTAATCGTGCTTTTCGCCGGATTCGGGAGCAAGCCGTTCGCCAAGAGCGGACAGGAATCCGAGCGACAGCAGGGCTTCGGCGGATTCCAGAGTGTTGTAGTGGTCGATCAGAATTCGGCCGGCCCCGGACGGGTAGCCGTCGAAATGCAGATATGAGCTGCGGACTTTGCCGTCCGCATCCTCTATGGAAATCAAGGCTCTTGTGGACATGGTAAATTTTTCCTTTTGTGTTTTATCTGTTTCAGAACATAATCAATACGGCAGTTCGGACAGTCCGAGCGGTCGTCGCAGAGTTCGCAGCGTTCCCGCAACACTTCGATAAGCAATCTATTCTCATCGAGTAGTTCGCTGATCTGCGTTCTTTCGCCAGAAATGGCATCCTGTGTCTTCCCATTGATGAAATCTTCAATGCGTTTCCAGTCGATTTCGCAGAGCGCGTTCCGGTCGTCGATGTACACGTCCGCACCGATTTTCCGGGGATCGGTTCCCCATTCGGCGATCTGCTTTTCACTGTGACAGTTTACGCAGTCAGGGGTAAAACCATGATCAGCGAGCCAGAAAAGAACGTCATTCAACACTTTCCCTTCGCGGCACGTCCATAAAATGATCGTGTGACCGGACTTCTGAAAACGTTTCAAGGCATCTATTGCTCCGGCGATTTCCCCGTGTATTTCCGGGAAAGTCGTCCGGGCAATCGTGTTGTCAAAATCAACGGCGATTATCATAGATTTCGGCTCCTTTCTCAGAACGGAATTTCGTCATCAAAATCATCATGGTTTACGCCAAGGTCGGCGGGACTGTTGGTCGGTGGGTCGAATTCGGAATTGATCTCCCGCGAATCGTCGCCGGGTTCACGCATGACCGGACGCGGTTTCAACCGCCAGCCCGTAATGCGGTCGAATTTCTCGCCCGCGACCGATTTGACGGTGATCGACTCCGGTTCGGCCAGAAGCCCTTCGTTGGCCAACGCTACGGCTTCGTGCGCGGTCGCCGGAATCGGACAACCCAAGGCCGCCCGCTCCCGCCACCACTTTTCAAATTTTCCATGGGCGTATCCGGTATGTTCCGGGCAGACCCATTCCGATTTAAAATCGTTGAATCCAATCCGGTAATCGATGCGCATGGTTCGCGGCGTTCCCGGTTCGGCATAACGCTTTTCATGGACGGCATAAAAAGTGTCCAGCACCTCATAATCGGTGTGTTCCACCTGACCTGAAATGATGCCTGCGGTCGAAGCGTTCCGGGAAAGTTTGTCGTTGCCATCCGGCGGAGGAAATTCATACCCGCACTCCGGACATTTCGCATACCCGGCGTGAATGAGCGCCAGACACTTCGGGCATTTTTTCGCCGGAGCGTCGCCGCCTTTGCCCGCGCCGGGTTCCTTGATATTGATCATGTCGACAGGACCGTGCCGAAGCACATTCCCACCGTAATCCAGCACGAGACAATTCGATTTCCCCGTCGCCGGACTGAGCCGGGTTCCGCGTCCCACCATCTGCACATACAAACCTGCGGAATTTGTGGGGCGAAGCAACACGACGCAATCCGTATTGGGGGCATCGAAGCCTGTGGTAAGCACATTCACGTTCGCCAGAAACTTGAGCGGTGGCTTCGGCGTGCCGAAAAGGTCGGCGGGGACAAAATCCCCCTTGAAAGTATGGGGCCTTTGGTACGAAATGCCTTGGCAGGCGTCGTGATCGTGGTGCTCACACCCAAGCCACGATCGCCAGGATTTCCCGTACCACACCGCGGGACACTCCGACCACCGTCGAAATGAGGAGCACCGCACAGATCAAAAAATCGGCTTCATTCATGGCTTACTTCTTCTCCGCAGGCAACTGACTGATGCCGCCGTGGCTCTCGTTATTTAAGGTTAAAACATCAAAAAAATCAGCTATGATTATTGCCAGAGTTACACTTCTTGTAATCTCAGTTGTAGCAGTTATCCTAGCTTGGGACCCTAACTCATCAGTATTCCAAATTGTATCATTTGCTTGGGCCGGTTTTGGTGCAGCATTTGGTCCTGTTGTACTATGTGCTTTGTTCTGGAAAAGAGCTAATAAGTACGGTGCATTCTCCGGTATGTTTGTAGGTGGTGCTATGGTATTTGTATGGAAGTACCTAATCGCTCCTATCGGTGCATCTAACCCTGAACTTTCATTCTTAAACATTTGTGATCTACCTGCTTTCCTTTGTGCCTGTTATGAAAGCGCTGGGTGAGAAGAACCTGTTTCAGGTTATGTGGAAAGTTTCTGTATTTATGCTGGACTTTCACAGCGGCATTACCTTTGAGCATCCATATGCCTGCGCCTGGTACACCTGGGTACTTGACAGGATACCTCTTGTAGATGCGGCCGCCATTTGTGCGGATGGCAAAGTAAGCCTTGTGGCAACCTTTGGAAATCCGATTATCTGGTGGGGAGGGCTTGGAGCCTTTTTTTACCTACTGGTCAGAACCATAAGAAAGCGTGACAGGGTGGGAGGAGCATTATGCTTTTGTTATCTGACCATGCTGGCACCCTGGCTTTTTGTGACCAGAACCGTGTTCATTTATCAGTATTATGTGAGCAGTATTTTCCTGTGCGGAATAGCGGCCTATGTGCTGTGTCTGTTATCCGTAAAATGGAAGCGGCTGCTGCCCCTTTCCCTGGATATTACTTTTTTTGTATTCATCATTTTCTTCCCCATTTTGTCAGGATGGCCGGTCAGTGTGTACCATGTCGGTGTTTACCTGCAATGGCTTAGAACATGGAAGTTTGTATAAGGGGGGATTGGAAAGTGAACGGAAAGAAATTATATCTTGTAATGATACCTGTCCTCCTTGCAGCTGTATGCGGAAGCTATCTGCTTTATGAAGGGCTGGGATTAAAGGTTTACATAACTCAAATCCGATGGGGAGCTGCTGTGGCGCTTTTTCTCTGCACAGCCGGGACTTTGCTTTTCTGCCACCGGGGAAAGCTCTCCGTAGAAAAGGGGATTGCCCTGCTGGTGCTGGCAGGCTGTCTTTTAAGGATCCTTTATATGCTTGAGACGCCTGTTACCCAAAGAGGACATGATCTGTTTGAACTGGACAGCAGTGCGCCCGGAAAGGCAGGGTACCTGCTTCGGATCCTGCAGGAGCACAGACTGCCGGAATCTTATGTGCTTCAGCTTTACCAGCAACCCTTCTTTTTCCTTCTGGGAGCAGGAATGTCAGGAATATTGAACGGAATACTGCAGAGAACAGATCCCTTCAGCCTGGTGGACGGTGCAAAGGTAGTGTCCTGCCTTGCCTCCTGCTTTAGCCTTTTGGCCGCAGAACGTCTATTAGAGCGGCTGGCAGACGGAAAAGACAGGATCTACGGAATGCTGCTTCTTGCCTTTACGCCGGTATTTCTCTACACCGGAGGACGACTGGGGGAAAATGCGCTGTGCCTTCTTTTCGTGGTGCTGGCGCTGCTTTATACTCTGAGGTTTGAAGAAGACCCTTCCTTTTTCCATATTTTTATTCTGGCCGTTGTCTATGGCTGCGGCATGATGACGAAAATTTCCTGTGCGGTTCCGGCTCTTTATACGGCTTATGTTTTTGGAAAGAAATGGAAGGTGGAAAAGCAAAGCAGAAAAAGCCTTACAGGGAAATATGTTGTTTTTGGGATCATTGCCATCCCTCTTGGAATGTGGTATTCGGTGAGAAATCTTGTGCTGTTTGGGCAGAGTCCATGGTATGTTCTGAGGCAAAGCGAGGAGGGAGGGCTGTATCACGGAACGGAGTCCCTGGCGGCGAGATTTGTGATCCCGGATATAAAAAATATATTTGTAACGCCTTATGCCGATCCTTATACCGACTTTAATTTACCTGCTTATCTGATGAAATCAGAGCTGTTTGGCGAATTCCGCTATCAGGCGCCCCTGTGGCTGCCCACAATCCTTTTGATGCTGAATGTGGCGCTTTCCTTCGGGGCAGCGGCTTATGGGATCTTTTTGCTGATAAATCAGAAAAGGGAAAATGCGGGAAAGAACCGGATACTGATCTGGGGGCTTTTGTTTGGGCTTTTTGCGGCCTGGTCCTATTTCAGATATCCTTTTGGCTGTACCATGGACTGCAGGTACTATATGATGCTTCCGATCTGCAAGGCAATGCTTCTGACGCTGTTTCTTGGCCGAAGCGCAGAAGGAAAATACCGGGAGGAGCTTGGGATAATGCAGGCCGGGATCAGAGGCTGCATGGTTTTATTTGCATTGACAGCGATCCTGTGGTTTGGAATGATCTAGAGCCAAGGCTCTTGCGGCAGCGCTTGGACATGATGAAAGCCTCGCACAAGGCGGGGCTTTTCAGGTTATAGTTGTAAGGACATAAAAAAAGCAGATGACGGGAATCGAACCCGCCTCCTCAGCTTGGGAAGCTGATGTTCTACCAATGAACTACATCTGCATGGCTTTTGAAAGCTTTCTTATTATAGCACACAAAATATTTGGTTGTAAATAGATATTGGAGATTAGTTAGGAGATCTGTATGCACGAAGTAGAGGTGAAAGGAATGGGCAGGAGGTTTTGTAATCGCCCTTGTGCTGGAAAGAGAAACTATTGTCCAAATGGAATAAAAATGTCTAAAAGGGACTGACATACCTTTCCGGGTATGTTATCCTTTTGTTTGACAGTTAGCTTAAACTAACACAAAAGACAGAGACATCTGGAGGAAGGAAGAAGTGGAAGAAGGAATGTTTGGAAAGCACAGGCCGTTTTTGCTTGCCAGCAGTGATGGTTGCAGTGTGTTTCAGTTTCGCACAGACGAAGGGGACGGAACCATGACCTGCTATGAAGTGTTTCCGGGAGCCATGCTGAGCTTTAATGATTTTCATATGCCTTATTTTCAGTCCGAATATGTTCCGGGCAAAAAGATTTTTGCCATCGACCATTGCAGGGAAGGGCGGATGGAATATCTGGCGGCGGAAAACGCCTATGCTTATATTAAGGCGGGAGATATGAAGCTGGATGGCAGGAAAAAGCATACCGGCCGCTTTGTGTTTCCTTCCAGCCATTATCACGGGGTCACCGTTGCTTTTGACGTGGAAGCTGCCTACAGGGCGCTTAAAACGGCCAGCATTGATCCTGAAAATGAGCACCTGATCCAGGGAGCGCTGTCGGAGCTGACCAGAGGAAAAACCATAATTACCATAGCCCACCGTCTGGCAACCATTGAACAGGCAGATCAGATCCTGGTGCTGGATGAAGGGCGGATCGTCCAACAGGGAACCCACAGGGAATTAGCCGGACAGCCGGGAAAATACAGACAATTTGTATCGATCAGACAAAAGGCTGAAGGCTGGACCATCCAGTAAAAGCCGACATGAGAAAACATAACCTGTACTTGTAAATTGCACCCTGGATGGTATATGATGTTGGAGAGGAAGACGAAAGGAAATACTCCTTCATGGCAGTAAAATTTTATGCAGTAAAAAAAGGAATACAAACAGGGATCTTTACAAGCTGGGAGCAGTGCCGGGCAAGCGTGCACGGCTATTCCGGGGCGGTATATAAGAGCTTCCCAAGCAGGCAGGAGGCCGAAAGCTACTTAAGCGGCGAAGAGGCGGAAAAAGAGCCGGAGATCTTGAAGGGCCGGGAAGAAAAGCCGGAAGAAACGGCTCTGGGCACGGCGATCTATGTGGATGGCAGCTTTTGCAGTGAAAGCGGTGAATTCTCTTATGGAATGGTAGTGCTTACGGAGAACGGAGAAGAAACCTTCTGCCGGAAATTTCAGGACAGCGGGCTTGCAGCCATGAGAAATGTGGCCGGAGAGATCAAGGGGGCCCAGGCAGCCATGCAGTATGCCATGGATCATCAGCTTCCCGAGATCACCATTTATCACGATTATGAAGGGATCGCAAGGTGGTGCCTGGGGGACTGGAAGGCCAACAAGGAAGGAACCAAAGCCTACCGGGATTTTTATGAAAAGGCCAAGGAGCAGGTAAGGATCCATTTTAAAAAGGTAACCGGGCATTCAGGAGACCATTATAATGATATGGCAGACCAGCTTGCAAAGCAGGCGCTGGGAATTAAATAGCAGGAGGAATAGAAAAGGATGAAAGCATTACTGATAAACGGAAGTCCCAATGAAAAGGGATGTACCTATACGGCATTGTCTGAGGTGGCAGCCACACTGGAGGAAAACGGCGTGGAGGCTAAGATTGTTTCCATTGGAAAGCAGCCCATCAGAGGCTGCATCGGCTGTGGCGGCTGCGCAGGGAAAAACAGATGTGTTTTTAACGAGGATCCGGTAAATGCACTGATTGAAGAAATGGAAACGGCAGATGCGCTGGTCATTGGCTCACCGGTTTATTTTGCATCTCCCAATGGAAATCTTACCAGCCTTCTGGATCGGTTCTTTTATGCCGGCGGGTGTTTTGCACATAAACCGGCAGCAGCGGTGGCCTCTGCCAGAAGAGCAGGGACTACGGTGACCTTGGATGACCTGAATAAGTATTTTCAGATCCGTCAGATGCCGGTGGTTTCTTCTACCTACTGGAATATGGTACACGGAAACCGGCCGGAAGAGGTACAAAAGGATGAAGAGGGACTTCAGACCATGCGAAATCTCGGGAGAAATATGGCATGGCTGCTGAAATGCATTGAAAATGGCAGGAAGGACGGTTTGGAACCGCCCGTAAATGAGCATACTTATAAGACAAATTTTATCAGATAAAGAGCGGGAGGAAATAGCAGTGATAGACTACCTGATGAAACAGATCATACCGGAGCTTACCATGATCGGCCTTTTGCTTGCCTTTGGACTGACCTGTTTTTTGACGGCGAAGCTGGGAGACAAGCTGCCAAGGGATGAGGGCAGGGATTTTGCCCATGACGGAAAGCTTTCTGCCGGAAAGCCAAGAGGAGCGGGAATTATCTTTGTACTGGTGTTTGTAGGCTGTGCGCTTGTTTTTGCACCGATCAGCACAGAGTATGTGATCTATCTGCTTCTGGTAACAGTGGAAATGCTCACCGGTTTTCTGGATGATGCAGCGGAGCACCCCTGGGGAGAACTGAAAAAGGGTCTGCTTGATCTGACGGTTTCCATTGTTGTAGCCGCAGCTTATCAATACCTGCCTGTAAAGACTTTCTTGCTTCTTCGCCATATTTAATTTCTTTTGCCATCCGTATGAGAGTATGCATCCTTTTATAAAACTTCTTAATGAGGCATCTGTTGATCCCAATGTAACAAACTGTGCGGACGGAGTGGACGGTCTTTCGGGGATCTTGACCATAATTACGTTATTATCCTTTTATATCATCAATCTGATTGAAAAACAGGAAAGTGAATTTTCTGTCCTTATTCTGCTCTTTTGCATCTGCATCCTGGGGTATCTGTGGTTTAATGCCACGCCCAGCAGGCTGATGATGGGAGATGCAGGAAGCAGAGCCATGGGAGCGTTTATCAGTATTGCGGCGCTGAAAAGTAAAAGCCCGCTGCTGTTTCTTGCCTTTGCCCTGATCCTGATCTTAGATGGAGGACTGGGACTTTTGAAGGTTTCCCTGATCCGGGTTTTTAAGATCCACATTTTAAAGAATATCAGAACGCCGCTTCACGATCATGTGCGCAAAAACATGGGCTGGTCCAATACACAGACCGTGTTCCGTTTTGCGATCATTCAGATCGTGGTATCGGTTGCAGTGATCTATACAGTGATGTTGTAGAAACGGAGGGTGGAATGGAAAGGCGCGACAAAGTAAACTATTATCTGGATCTGGCAGAAACGGTTTCAAGAAGAAGTACCTGCCTTCGCAAAAGCTATGGGGCGGTAATCGTAAAAAATGATGAGGTGATCTCCACCGGATATGTGGGAGCGCCAAGGGGCAGAAAAAACTGTACAGATATGGGGATCTGCATCCGGCAGCAGCTTAACATTCCAAGGGGAGAGCGGTATGAGCTGTGCAGAAGCGTACATGCAGAGGCCAATGCCATTATCAGCGCATCCAGAGACAAAATGATCGGAAGCAATCTGTACCTTGCCGGAAGGGATGTGGAAACAGGAGCTTATGTGGTGAATTCCAGCTGCTGCTCCATGTGTAAAAGAATGGTCATCAATGCCGGGATCGCCAGGGTTTATATCCGGGACGGTCAGGATGAGTACCGTGTGATTGAGGTACAGGACTGGATCGACCAGGATGAATCCCTGAGCGGAACCAGAGGCTATTGATGCGAAAGTAGATTGAATTTGAGAAGAGGAAACAAGGATGAAGGAGCTTACATTAAATTTTAAGGATTATTGCGGCTGCGCAAGAAGACTGGTGGCAGAGGGACAGGTTCTTCTGGAAAACAAAGATCAGGTTCTGCCCCTTCCGAAGGGAGCAAAGGTGGCCGTGTTCGGAAGGATCCAGTCACATTATTACAAAAGCGGCACCGGCTCGGGAGGCATGGTGAACGTGGATAAGGTCACAGGCATTCTGGATGCGCTTTTGGAGGATCAGGATGTTGCGGTAGACCAGGAGCTGATCCAGGTCTATGAGGAGTGGGAGAAGGAGCATCCCTTTGACGAAGGAGTAGGCTGGGGAAACGAACCCTGGTGTCAGGAGGAAATGCCTCTTTCCGAAGAGCTTCTGGGAGGTGTTTCGGCAAGGGACGAGTATGCCCTCGTCATCATCGGAAGGACAGCGGGAGAGGATCAGGATAGCAAGAAGCTGCCCGGTTCCTGGTTCCTGACAAAGCTTGAAGAGGAAATGCTGGAAAAGGTAAGAAAAGCATTTTCCAAAATGATCGTGATCTTAAATGTAGGCAATATTATGGATATGGGGTTTGTGGACACCTATCGGCCGGATGCGGTGCTTTATGCATGGCAGGGAGGAATGATAGGCGGCTATGGAACCGTGGATGTGCTGACAGGAAGGGAAAACCCTTCCGGTAAGCTTTCCGACACCATTGCCTATCAGGTGGAGAACTATCCTTCTGATGCAAACTTTGGAAATACAGATGCTGATTTTTATCAGGAAGATATTTATGTGGGGTACCGCTATTTTGAAACAGCAGCCAGAGAAAAGGTACGCTATCCCTTTGGGTACGGACTTTCCTATACCTCTTTTTCCGTAAAGGGAAATCAGGTCGCTGCAAAGGATCAGAAGCTGTCTTTAAAGGTACAGGTAAAAAACGAAGGGACTGTAGCAGGAAAGGAAGTGGCACAGGTTTACATAACGTGTCCTCAGGGAAAGCTGGGGAAACCGGCGCTTATACTGGCGGCTTTCCAGAAAACAGAAAAGCTGGAGGCAGGAAAGACACAGGAGCTTACCCTCACAATTCCCTTCGACCGCTTTGCTTCTTATGATGAGACCGGGCTTACAGGGTATCCGGCTTCCTTCGTGCTGGAGGAAGGAACCTATCAGGTTTTTGCCGGGAACAGTGTACGGAACCTTCAAAAGGCAGGAGAGTTTATCCTTTCAGATACGATGCTGCTTCAAAGACTTTCCAGTGCGTTAGGGCCGGTAAAAAGCTTTACCCGGATGAAAGCGGTTAAAAGCGGCGAAGGATATCAGATGGAGTATGAGGCTGTACCCCTTCGGAAGGGAAGCCCAGCAGAGAGACGGACGGAAAATCTGCCTGAGAATCTTCCTCTTTCAGGAGATAAAGGGTATCGTCTTTTGGATGTAAAAAACGGCAAAGTGTCCATGGAAGCCTTTATTGCGCAGCTTTCCAAGGAGGATCTTTCCTGTATAATCAGGGGAGAAGGAATGGGAAGTCCCAAGGTAACCCCTGGAACGGCGGCAGCCTTTGGAGGAATTTCAGAAAGTCTGAAGAGCTTTGGCATTCCCTGCGGATGCTGCTCAGATGGCCCTTCCGGAATGAGGCTGGACAGTGGAATGAAGGCATTCAGCCTTCCAAACGGAACGTTAATGGCATGCTCCTTTAATGAAAAGCTGGTGGAGGAGCTTTATACCTTTACCGGTGTTGAAATGGTAAAAAATCGTGTAGACGCCCTTTTGGGGCCGGGGATCAATCTTCACAGGCATCCCTTAAACGGCAGGAACTTTGAATATTTTTCCGAGGATCCGCTTTTAACAGGAATCCTGGCGGCAGCACAGATCAGGGCGCTTCATCAATCCGGCGTTACAGGAACCCTGAAGCATTTCTGTGCCAATAATCAGGAAACAGCTCGAAGCAGAGCAAATAGTGTGATATCGGAACGTGCTTTAAGAGAAATCTATCTGAAAGGATTTGAGACAGCGATCCGCAGTGCCCAGCCGATGGCGATGATGACGTCGGGCTTGAACTCGTTCATGGCGGGCATGCCCTTCATGGCGTCCTGGATCTGGGGGTCAACGCGGATGTTGTAGAAGGCGCTGGTGGCAATGCCCATCTCCTCCAGCTGCTTGATGGCGCTGTCGCACATGCCCAGCTCGAAGAGGGAACATCAAGACTGT
>OQVL01002196.1_pt1 | contig 11908 bp, 8 predicted proteins | sample 1691501 | NCBI WGS metagenome assembly OQVL01 (sample SAMN03418253, study PRJEB22391) | human gut metagenome | biome: human-gut; feature: organic feature; material: feces | host: Homo sapiens | place: Tanzania | collected 2013-01
CTCCACGGCGTACCCTCCCCTGTAAACGTTTTTTGCTTTACAGAGTATAGCATCAACGCCGCACGCTGTCAAGCATTTTTACTTGTCATTTATGCCGAATATATTTCGGCATTTGCGGCAAAACTGACATTTATAATAAAAAAGGGAGAAAAACTATGGACGCCCAAAAGAAAAACACCGTTTTTGAACACGCGGCAAGCTGTGCAAGGCTCAACAAGTGCATTTCCACCGCTTCGTCAGGCAAGCTCAGGACTCTGCTGCGGCAAAGCTGCCGGGAGATCAACGCGGTCTACCGTCTTGTGGAAAGCCGCTTTGCCAGCGCCGCCTCGATGCCGGACAGCTGCCGCTGGCTTTTGGACAACCGCTACCTCGTAATACGCCAGGCGCGTGCCGTTATGCCGGAGCTCAGGCGGCAGCGGCGTCTGCGCTCCGGCAGCGAGGGTCCGCTTCTTGCCGCCGCGTGCCGCGACATGATAAGCGTTTGTGAGGATAGTATCGGCGAAGGCAATATACTCGAATACCTCAGCGGCTTTCAAAGCGTCTCCCCCCTGCCGCAGGATGAGCTGTACCTCCTGCCCGCTGTTTTAATCACTCAGCTCATCTCCGCCATTGCGGAGCTATGTACGGAGCTGGAGAGCTCCGCCGAGCCTGACACGTTATCGGCGCGTTTTGCCGCTCTTTTCGGCTCAGTGCGGCTCGTGTCCGAGCTTGACATGCACTCCCTTCTCGAGCGTGCGGACGCCGTTGAAAAGGTTCTGAGGGCAGACCCCTCGGGCGTGTATCCCCGCATGGACGAGCAAAGCCGCGCCGAATACCGCTTAAGGCTTTCGCGCCTTGCAAAGCGCATGGGACTTGAGGAGCATGTGTTTGCAAAGCAGTTGGTCGAGCGCTGCCGCCACAGGTCCGGTACGGAGCGTCACGTGGGCTACTGGCTTTACAAAAGGCCGAATGAGGAGCGCCGTGCGGCGCTGTACATCGGCATAAACATTCTTTTTACGCTGTTTTTATCGCTGCTTTGCGGATTTTTATCGCACAGCTTCATGGCAGCGCTGCTGCTTCTGCTTCCTCTGTCGGAGCTGACAAAGAGCCTTCTCGACTACATCATTTTGCTTTGTGTTCCGCCGCGCAGGCTGCCGAGGCTCGAGCTTGCCTCCGGTGTGCCCAACGAGGGGCGCACGGTGTGCGTAATATCGGCTCTGCTGACAGACGGGGACAGCGGTCCGCGCCTTGCGGAGCTTTTGGAGCAATACCGTCTCGCAAACCGCGACTGCGGCAAAAATCTCCTGATGGGCATACTTGCCGATCTGCGCGAGGCGGACACCGAAGAAATGCCCGGGGACGAGGCGATCATATCGGCGGCCGCAAGGGCAGTTGACAAGCTAAACGAAAAATACGGCGGCGGCTTTTATCTTTTCACACGAAGGCGCACGCTCGACCCCGGACGCGGAAAATTCTCCGGCTTTGAGCGCAAGCGCGGTGCACTTTTGGCGCTTGCAGGGCTTATATGCGGCAGGAAAAGTGAGCTGAAAACTGTCTCCGGCGATACGGAGCTTTTGCGCTCTGCGCAATATATACTCACTCTCGACGGCGATACCGTCCCCTCGCCGGGCTCTGTGTGCGAGCTGATCGGCGCGATGCTGCATCCTATGAATACGCCGATGCTCGACCGTGAGCGCGGACTTGTCACCTCCGGTCACGGCATAATACACCCGCGCATGTGCACATCGCTCACTTCGGCCGGTGCAACTGATTTTGCCCGCATTTTTTCGGGCGGCGGCGGACTTGAGCCCTACGGTGCGCTGTGCGGCGAGGTGAGCATGGATCTGTTCGACCGAGGCGGCTTCTCCGGCAAGGGCATTATCGACGCCGAGGCTCTGCTTATCTGCTCTCAAAAGCACATTCCCGACGGAAAGGTGCTGTCGCACGACGCCATTGAGGGCGCATATCTGCGCGGCGGATACATGAGCGACGTTGAATTCTCAGACTCCTTCCCCGTCTCGCCTGTCGCGTATTTCAGACGCAGCCACCGCTGGATACGCGGCGACTGGCAAAACGCCGGCTGGATCTTCCGAAAAGAAGCCGGGCTTCCCGATGCAGAGCGCTGGAGGCTGTTTGATTCCCTGCGGCGCAGTCTTGTCGCTCCGGCGACGTTCGCGGCTATATTCGCGGGACTTCTGCTCGCACACAGAGGAGTCATCCTCGCCGCGTGGGCGGCGCTCATTGCGCTCACGGCGGGACTCCTTATCTCGTTCACGGAGCTTGCCTCGGATAAGCCCGAGGCGCTTAAAGCAAAGTATCACAGCCGCACGCTCGGCGGCATCGGCGCGAGCATCGTGCAGACGGCATTCAGGCTTTGGCTTCTGCCCTATGAGGCGTGGATATCGCTCTCGGCCATCGTAACTGCGCTGTGGCGCATGCTGATAAGCCGAAAAAGCCTCCTCGAATGGGAGACTTCCGCGCAGAGCGGCAGCAAAAGGCTCAGTGCGGCAGCTTATTTTAAAAGCATGTGGCCCGCACCGGTGTCGGGACTGTGTCTCATGATATTTTCAATTGGAATTTTTGCCAAAGCCGCAGGGCTTATGTGGCTCTTTGCACCCATCGCCGCTTTTGCGCTCGCTCTGCCCGCGAAAAAGGAAAAGGAGCCGTTACGATGGCCGAGAGCCGAAAAAGGAAAAGGAGCCGACTGCGCAGGAGCGCAGCTACCTTCTCGGCTGTGCAAAGGATATCTGGAGCTATTTTGACACGTTCTGCACCGAGCAGGATAATTATCTGCCGCCGGATAATTTTCAGGAGCAGCCGCCTGTCGGCATCGCGCACCGCACCTCGCCGACGAACATCGGTCTTGCGCTGTGCTCGGCCATGTGCGCGCAGGAGCTTGGGATAACAGACCTTACCCGCGTTGTAAGCTTTATTGCAAGCATGCTGGGCACCATGGAAAAGCTGCAAAGATACAGCGGGCACTTCTGCAACTGGTACGATACGCGCACGCTTCGCGCACTCGAGCCGAGGTATCTCTCTGCAGTCGACTGCGGAAATTTATGCGCCTGCCTGATAACACTGCAAAACTGGCTGCTCGGCAAGGGCTTCGATGCGCTCGCAGACCGTGTGCAGACACTTGTTTCCGATATGGATTTTTCGATATTCTACAGCTATCGGCGCGGACTTATGCATATCGGCATAGACCTTGAAAAGGGCAAGGCCTCTCCCGGTCTTTACGATCTCATGGCAAGCGAGGCGCGTCTGACCAGCTATACCGCCGTTTCAAAGGGCGACGTGCCGCGCCGGCACTGGCGCAGGCTGTCGCGTGCGATGCGCTCCTCCGGCGGCTATCGCGGCATGGTGAGCTGGACGGGCACGATGTTTGAATACCTCATGCCGGAGCTTTTCCTGCCGCTGACTCGGGACAGCCTGCTGTTTGAAACTGCGAAATTCTGCGTCCATGTTCAAAAAAGGCGGCGCAGCCGCGGCGGCCTGTGGGGCATATCCGAAAGCGCGTTCTACTCTCTTGACCCGGCGCTCAACTATCGCTATAAGGCGCACGGCTGTGCGCAGCTTGCCCTCAAGCGCGGACAGAACGCAGAGTTGGTCATAGCACCTTACGCAAGCTTTCTCGTCCTATGCGTCGATCCTGATGCGGCGGCGGAAAATCTGCACAGGCTCGAAAAGGCCGGATTGAGGGCACGCTATGGCTTTATAGAGGCAATAGACTTCACGTCCTCGCGCTGCCGCTCTGCCGACGGCGAAAAGGTAAGGTGCTTCATGGCACACCATCTCGGCATGAGCATGCTTGCCATCGCAAATTATCTGATTGGCGGCCTTGTGCAGCGTGAGTTTATGCGCTCTCCGGATATGGCGGCGTACCGCCAGCTTTTGCAGGAGCGCGTTCCGCTCGGCGCACCTGTGCTGCGCATCAGCGAAGCGATCGAAAAATCGCCCGCGCCGGTCAGTCTCCGGTGGGAAAAGCGCGGCGGCGGCATAAACTATGCTCAGCCGGAGTGCGCGCTGCTGTCAAACGGTGCGTATAACATTATGTTAACTGAAAGCGGCATATCCTCGGCAAGCTGCAGCGATATGCTCATCTACCGCACGCCCTTTAAGCAGCTCGGCGAGGGGCACGGTCCCGGGCTCAAGCTCGTAATCGGCGGCAGGGAGCGCTCGCTCCTGCCGGAGGCGGGCGAAAACGCAGCCTTCATGTGGGAGTTTTCCGAGATAAGTGCAAGCTTTTCGGCTGTTTTTGATGATTTTACCTCGCAGTGCGGCATAGCCGCGGCAGGCGCGGAAAACGGCGAGATAAGAACGGTCTCGATATGTGCAAAGTCGGATATAGAGAGCGCCGAGCTGATATTCTCCTTTGAAGCAGTCATGGCGGATGCTTCAGATTATGTTAACCATCCTGCCTACTGGCGGCTTGGCATCGAAGCGCGGCGCGACCAAAACTGCATCACGCTGCACCGTCTGCCGCGCGGAAGTCAGGCCGAGTGCTGGCTGTGCCTTGCCTGCGATAAGCCAATGACGGCAAAGGCAGGCGGCTCAGGCGAGGACGGATTTTTGTCTTATCCGGCGGTAACGGCATCCGTTCCGCTGTCGCTCAAGGCCGGAGAAAAAGCGGACGTGCGCTTTTCCCTGTGTCTTGCATACACTCCCGAGGGCGCATACAGCGGCGCGCAGCATATGCTTGCGATGGGGCCTGCCGAGTACGGCGCGATGGTTTCGGCCTGCGCAAGCGTCACGCACATGTCATCGCGTGAAGTTGACGATGCTATGGGCATGCTGCAAAGCCTGTGGTTTATCAGCCCAAAGTCGCAGCTTCCGCCCAAGAGCAGCCTCTGGCGCTGCGGCCTTTCGGGCGATCTTCCTATAATCTGCTGCAAGGATGACGGCGACGTTGTATCTGTAACAAAGCAGTTCTGTCTGCTCAGAAGCTGCGGCGTTTACGCAGATCTTGTGTTCCTGACCGATGAGGGCGGCGAGTACCGCAGGCCGGTGTACTCCAAGGTACGCGACACGCTTGCATCCCACGGGCTTGAAGCGCTCATCGGCACTCACGCCGGGGTGCGCCTGCTGCCGACCGGCCGAAGCTTCCGTTTGAAAGCGCCGCTTCGTTCATCGTCGGAGAGGATGCACCCGGCCGCAGATTTGAAAATGCTCCGAGGTTTTTTTCGCAGCGAAAAAGAAGCGGCGTTTCCGCCGTGCGGCACGAGTACGCCGATGAAGGGAGCTTTTCGTTTTATGTAAACCGCTCGCTGCCGCCGAGAGTCTGGAGCAGCATCCTTACAAACGGAAGCTTCGGCTATATTGCCGCCGACAGCGGCACGGGAAACATGTGGCTCAAAAACGCGCGCGAGCTGCGGCTTACGCCGTGGGTGAACGACCCTCTGGCGATCGACGGCGCGGAGGTGCTTGAATACTGCGACGGCTCCGGGCGATACAGCCTTTTTGCCGACGATGACGGCGCTCCCTGCCGCGTCACCTTCGGCTTCGGCTTTGCCGTTTGGGAAAAAAGCTTCGGCAGCTTTGCAACACGCTGCACGGCTTTTGTTCCGCCGGATATGGATGCAAGGGTTTTTATAATTGAATTTTTCGGCGAGCACAGCGGAAAGCTCGGCTGGAAATGCGAGCTTCTCATGTCGGACAGTGACAACGACCGCGGCGCAGTCGCGTGCAGTTATGTAAACTCTGTGTTCACCGCATCGAGCACGCGCTCGGCTATACGAGGGCTTAATTTCAGCGCCGTTTGCTCAAGTGACGCGCTCGCTTGGACTTGCGACGGCTTATCCTGGCTGCACAACGAATTTGACTCGCGTACGAACGGGCTGAGCTATCCCGTTTTTGCCGCAAGCTACGAGGCGCAGCCCGTGACCGTGCTCGTCTGCGGATGTGAGAGCGCAGAAAACCTCCTTGATCTGTGCAAGCCCGATGCCGCATTTGAAGCGCTCGAAAAAACAAAGGCACATTGGCGGAGTATGTGCCGCCGTCTGACCGTTTCCGGCTGCGGCGAGGCAGACAGATATATGAGCGGCTGGGCAGTGTATCAGACGCTTGCATGCCGCATTCTCGGGCGATGCTCGGTTTATCAGAGCGGCGGGGCGTTCGGCTTCCGCGATCAACTTCAGGATGCCGTGAACCTCATCCTGCTCGACCCTAACATCGCAAAGCAGCAGATACTCGCCTGCTGCCGGCACCAGTACCTTGAAGGCGACGTGATGCACTGGTGGCACAGCGTCGGCGGCGCGGATAAGGGCGTGCGCACAAGATGCTCGGATGATCTGCTCTGGCTGGTTTGGGCGCTGTGCGAATATGTCGAAAAAACGGGCGACGCTTCAATATGCCAAATCTCCGAGCATTATATAAGCTCAAAGCCTTTGGACTCCTGTGAAGGCGACCGTTATGAAACGCCCATGCGCTCGGACTGCGCCGAGAGCGTTCTTATGCACGCAAAGCGCGCCGTTGACTGCTGCGTAGGTCGCGGCACGGGCAGCCACGGGCTTTTGTACTTCGGCAGCAGCGACTGGAACGACGGCATGAGCGCCGTTTTCGGTGAGAGCGTGTGGCTGACTTGGTTTTTCTCCTGCTGCGTAAAACGATTTGCGGATATTCTGATCGAGCTTGGCAGGCAGGGCGCCGACGAATACCGTGCTCTTGCCGCCGAGCTTGGCAAGGCCGCCGACCGCGCGTGGAACGGTCAATGGTATCTGCGCGGCTACTGGCCCGACGGCGAGGAGCTTGGCGGCCGACAGAGCGAGTGCTGCCGCATAGATTCAATCGCGCAAAGCTGGGCCTGCTTCTGCCCGGAAGCGTCAAACACTAAGGCCGACACCGCGCTGGGCAGCGCGCTCAGGCTGCTGTTTGACAGGGAAAACGGCCTTGTGAAGCTATTTGACCCTCCCTTTTTCGGTTCGGGGCGCGACCCCGGCTATATTCGCAGCTACGGCCCCGGCTTCCGGGAAAACGGCGGGCAGTATACGCACGCTGCGCTGTGGCTTGCTCAGGCCTGCTTCAGGCGCTCCCGGCCGGACGACGGCTGGGCTATACTGCGCTGTCTGCTGCCGGAAGCGCACGACGGGCGCGTTTATGAAGCAGAGCCGTTTGTCATTCCTGCCGATGTCTACACCTGCCCCGGCCACATCGGCGAGGCCGGCTGGACGTGGTACACCGGCTCATCCGGCTGGTATTTCAGGGTGTTTACCGAGGAGCTTCTTGGCCTTAAACCGTGGCACGGTATGATATATATCCGCCCCTGTCTGCCCGACGGCTTTTCCGACTGCCGCGTGACGCTCAAGACCCGCTCCGGCAGGACGCACGATATATTGATCGGCCTCGGCGGAGTATGGCTCGACGGCGAAATTTATGACGGAAAAGGTATACCATATATCTGAAAAGTGTGCTATACTGATTTATTATAAATCAAAGGAGGTCATGCCATGGAGACCGTCAGAAAAGAGATACTCCCCGGCGTATGGCTAACCGCGCTCGAAAACGACAAATTCAAGACCGGCTGTCTGAGCATCAGCCTGCTGACTCAGCTTGACCGCGAAACGGCGGCAATGAACGCGCTCATCCCCTATGTTCTGCGCCGCGGCAGCAGAAATCACACCGATATGCAAGCGCTCGCGACCGAGCTTGACGGGCTTTACGGCAGCTATATCGAGCCTGTTGTGCGCAAGATCGGCGAGATACAGTGCATCGGATTTCTTGCGAGCTTTGCCGACGACAAATATCTGCCCGACGGCAGCGGAGTTTTTGAAAGCATCGCAAATCTTTGCGGCGAGATACTGCTCGCTCCCTGCACCAAGGGCGGCCTGCTTCTGCCCGAATACGTTGACAGCGAGAAGGAAAAGCTGCTCGACAGCATAAAAAGCAGGCTAAACGACAAGCGTTCGTGGGCGCTGCAAAGGCTTATTGAACAGATGTGCTGCTACGAGCAGTTTGCCGTATCGCGCCTCGGCACCGAGGACACGGCGGAAAATATATATTATCAGAAACTCACCAAGCATTACCGCAGCCTTATCATGACCTGCCCGATCGAGATCTTCTACTGCGGCAGCCTCGGCGCGGACGCCGTTGCCGAGAAGCTCTCGGATGCATTCAGCGGCATGCCCAGAGGAGAGATCGACTATGATATCGGCACGGATATACGCATGAACGCCGTTGAGGAGTCCGTGCGCGAATTCACCGACGAGCTGAGCGTCACTCAGGGCAAGCTCGTCATGGGCTATCGCCTCGGCGACTGCATGGAGGATCCGGATATTGCGGCGCTTTACGTTTTCAACGCCGTTTTCGGCGGCTGCGTAACGTCCAAGCTTTTTATGAACGTTCGCGAAAAGCTCTCGCTGTGCTATTACGCAAGCTCGCTTGTCGATCTGCACAAGGGACTTATGATCGTCTCATCCGGCGTTGATTTTGACAAATTCGGCGCTGCAAAGGACGAGATCTGCGCCCAGCTTGAGGCTATAAAGCGCGGCGAGGTCACGGACGATGAGCTGCTTGCTGCCAAGAAAAGCGTTGCATCCGATCTTCGCGCAACGCTCGACTCGCAGTATAATCTTGAGGGATTTTACCTCGCCAATACTATCGACGGACTTGACTTTGACCCCGAGGAGCTTGCCGAGGCGGTCGAATGCGTGGAGCTTCAGGCCGTTGTCGATATAGCAAACAGCGTTGTCGGCGACGCGGTGTATTACCTGCGCGGAAACGGTGAGGAGGACAGCGATGAAGCATAAAAGATATGAAAAGATCGGCGAGGATCTGTACTTCGGCCAGCTGCGCAACGGTCTTAACGTAAACGTTGTAACAAAGCCCGGCTTCCGGCTGTCGTATGCCGTTTTTGCCACCAATTACGGCGGCGCGCACAGGCGCTTCTCCCTCGGCGGAAAGATGCACGACACGCCTGCCGGAGTTGCGCACTTTCTTGAGCACAAGATGTTTGACATGCCCGACGGCGACAATGCACTGAGCGTGCTTTCGGCAAACGGCGCGCAGCCGAACGCCTTCACCTCAAGCGGCATGACCGCGTACTTTTTCGACTGCACCTCGGGCTTTGAGGAAAACCTGCGCATGCTGCTCAAGTTCGTTTCGACGCCTTATTTTACACAGGAAACGGTCGATAAGGAGCAGGGCATAATCGGTCAGGAGATATGCATGGTCGAGGATAACCCCGGCTATGTTGTGTACAACCGCCTCATGCGCATGCTGTATGAGTTTAACCCCATCCGCGATCAGGTCGCCGGCAGCATCGAGAGCATTGCGGAGATAACCGCCGAAACGCTCTATAACTGCCACAAGGCGTTTTACGCGCCGTCAAACATGACGCTGTGCGTTGCAGGCGACTGCGATCCCGAGGAGATATTCGCCATCGCAGACGAGCTTCTGCCTCGCGAAAAGGCCGAGATCCCAAAGGCCGACATGGGTCAGGCCGAGTCCGAAAATCCCATAAAAAGCTACAACGAGGAGCAGATGGAGGTCTCCGCGCCCCAGTATCTTATCGGCGCAAAGGTCACTCCTGCACCGGACGGCGAGGCACTTTTGCGCCAGAAGATAGTCGCCCAGCTTGCTCTGCGCACGGTGTTCGGCACATCTGCGAAGTTTTACAACCGGCTGTACTCCGAGGGCGTGCTCAACCGCGACTATGATTACGAGATCGACTACACAGCCGGAACGGCAACGATCATGCTCGGCGGCGAAAGCCCCGATCCGCAGCGCGTCCTGAGCGAGATAAATGCCGAGCTTGCCGAGGTGTTCGCAAACGGGCTTGACAAAGAGCTGTTCGAGGCGGCAAAGCGCGCCTCCTTCGGCTCGCGCCTGCGCGGACTTGAGGACTTCGACAGCTTGTGTCTCTCCCTTGCCGACGGTGTGTTCGGCAATTACTGCGCGCTCGATGCGTTTGAAGTGCTCAAGAGCGTTACAAAAGGCGAATGCGAGGATTTCCTCAAGGCATTCATGACTCCCGACAGGCTCGCAATGAGCGTCATTTCCCCTGTAAAGGCGTGATATCCTATGACTTTTCTAACGGCAACCATGCTGCGTGATGCAGCGATAAGCTTCCCGATGCTCGGCGACTGGAGCATCGACCCACCGTACAGCTTTACGGTTTTCGGCTTTGAAATTTATTTTTACGGTGCGATAATCGCCCTCGGCTTTATCCTCGCCGCACTGTTCTGTGCAAAGCAGGCGGCGAAGTTCGGCCTTACCTCGGATGATCTTTTCGACTTCGTAATATGGCTGATCCCGACCTGCATAATCGGCGCAAGGCTGTATTACGTTCTGTTCAAGCTTGATTATTTTCTCGCCAACCCATCGGAGATCCTGTCCTTGCGCGACGGTGGCCTCGCTATCTACGGAGGTATAATCGCAGGCGTTATAACCGGTGTTCTCGTGTGCAAAAAGAAGAAGATACCCGTTCTCGCGCTTGGCGATCTTACTGCGTTCGGTCTGCTCATCGGACAGGCCATAGGCCGCTGGGGCAACTTTATAAACCGCGAGGCCTTCGGCGTTGAAACGGATATCTTCTGCCGCATGGGACTTACCACACCCGACGGCGTTACGGTGTTCGTCCACCCGACGTTTCTTTACGAAAGCCTGTGGAACTTCACGGGGCTTATCATACTGTACATACTTCTGCGCCGCGGCGCGAGAAAGTACGACGGGCAGTTTACATGGCTGTACGTTTTGTGGTACGGCCTCGGCAGGGCGTGGGTTGAGGGCCTGCGAACCGACAGTCTGTATATCGGCACAACGGATATCCGCGTATCGCAGCTGCTTGCGATCGTAAGCGCGCTGATCGCGGCCGTCATTCTTATAGTAAACGCAAGAAAAACACATTCACCCGACGAGCTTTTCGTAAACCGCAGCGAGCGGACGAAAAAGGCCGACGGGCAGGAAAGGAGCTAACATCATGGCAGATTACAAAAGCATACTCAAGGGCACGATCAACAGTGTGACCAAAAAGGCAAAGGATTATGTTGAAAGCGGCGGCCTCAAGGACGCTTATGACAAGGGCAGCACGGCCGCGCGCTGCTATGCCAACATTGCAAAGCTCACCCTTCAGATAAACGGCGAGCTTGAGGAGCAGAACAAGGTGTTCATCGAGATCGGCAGACTATGCTACGACGAAAACCGCGACAACCCCGGAGAGAGCTATGCTCCGCTGTTTGACGAGCTCAAGGCAATGGACGAGCGCATAGAGACTATGCGCGAAGAGCTTGAAGCCGCGAAGGCCGCAGTCGAGGCCGGTAAAAACGGCGGCGAGTACGCCGAGTTTTACGACATTGAGGAGGACGGCGGCAATGAGTGAGGCACTCGGCAACCTTCTCGAGCGCAGAAGCATAAGAGCTTACAAGCCCGAGCAGATATCGGAGGATGAGCTTCAGAGCGTTCTGAAAGCCGGTCTGTGCGCCCCGTCTGCAATGAACAGACAGCCGACGGCTATGCTCGTCGTGCAGGATAAGGACACCATCTCGCTGCTTTCAAAGCTCAACGCCAAGGTCATGGGCAAGGACATCGACCCGTTTTACGGCGCTCCGACCGTCATCGTCGTTCTGGCCGACCGCAATGTTCCAACATATATTGAGGACGGCGCGCTCGTTCTCGGAAATCTTATGAACGCTGCAAATGCCGTCGGGCTCGGCTCGTGCTGGGTCAACAGAGCAAAGGAAGTGTTCGAGATGCCCGAAGCGCGCGAGATTCTGCGCAAGGCAGGCATCGGCGATGAGTACATCGGCATCGGCCACTGCATTCTCGGCTATATCTGCGGCGACAAGCCGGCAGCACACCCAACGCGCGACGGCCGCGTGTTCCGAATTTAATCTAAACGAAAAACGGTGCAGCTCCCGTTGGGAGCTGCACCGCAGTTTGTCGAAAAAGTCCAGCCCAGCTGGGCTTTTTTGCATTTAGATGGTAAAATAAATATGGG
>OQVL01002200.1_pt1 | contig 11896 bp, 10 predicted proteins | sample 1691501 | NCBI WGS metagenome assembly OQVL01 (sample SAMN03418253, study PRJEB22391) | human gut metagenome | biome: human-gut; feature: organic feature; material: feces | host: Homo sapiens | place: Tanzania | collected 2013-01
CTGTTGGGAGCTTTTTTTATCGCTTCTTTTTTACTTTAATTTCGCTTTAGATAAACAGACTTTGCTTTTTGGCTAAACGGCGCACCGTCTTGATATCTGCGCACCATTTGTCATATTTTGGGAAGAAGAAACGTTCTATCAAGAAGCTAACTTTTCCGTCACTGATTACTGTATAATCAAAGATACTTTTGGTCTGCTTTGTTTCGGTAGCTGTTTGAAAGTCTTTCCAAGCCATATTCACAGGCTTGCCTCGTCCATTATCGTAGATCAAATATATTGGGGTAAGGATGACGGTTCTGCCCTTAAAACGGTAATAAGAGATAATTATTACACATATGCTTATTAAAGCTAATAAAATAGGCAAAGAACCCAATACGATGACATCAGGCTCGATTATGCCTCCACGTCCGCTCATCATCATAATGCCAGATCTTACAAGTAGTACGGCTAGCACGGTGACAATGCAGGAAACTATATAAAAATTTTTCATTGAAGACTTATAAATGACTTTCTTATCAAGTACATCATCTTTGTCTTCAGTAGTTGCCGGATTGCCAACAGGAGGAACCTGAGACTCGGAAGTATTATCTTGGCCCTGAGAGGGGGTATCTTTTAAAGTATCTTCACTCACCCTCAAAAAATTATTGAAAAAAGTCGGAAATCCCTTCCGTGAAGCCTTGTATACTGCAAGGTAACTTCCACAAAGGAGCTGCCGAGCGAATAGGATTTTATATATGAAAATTCCTGAATCAGCTATCAATGAAATAAATAACCGTGTAGAAATTGCTGAAGTCATAGGCCGCTATTTGCAACTTCGGAGAGCCGGCAGCAAATATGTAGGCTTGTGTCCTTTTCATAACGAGAAAACTCCATCCTTCAGTGTAGATCCAGATCGCCGTTTTTGGTATTGCTTTGGGTGTAAGCAAGGCGGAAACATTTTTCAATTTCTGATGAAAATGGAAGGCATGGGATTTCCTGAAGCTGTACGCAAGTTGGCTGAGGAGACCGGAGTGGAAATAAAATGGGAAGCCGACAATGTCAAGCAAGATACTGCCAGACAGAGAAATTTGCAACTTTTAGATAGGGTTTGCAAATACTATAGTCATGTTTTGTTTGAAACAAATGAAGGAGCGCCTGGTCGTGAGTATTTGTTGCAACGGCGCATATCAAAGAATGTAGCAGAAAAATTTCGCTTGGGTTTTGCACCTATAAATTCTGCCCCTTTACTAAAAGCTGTACATGAAGCCGGCTTCAGCGATGAGGAATTGGTTCATTGCGGTATCTTTTTGCAGAGAGAACATGGAGTACGCGAACTTCTTAGTGGCCGTTTAATCTTTCCCATAACTGATTTCCAGGGGCGTGTTATCGCTATGGGAGGACGTATTTTAGGAACCGGTCTCCCTAAATATATTAACTCTCCAGAAACAGAAATTTATTCCAAAAGGTGCCACTTGTACGGTCTCAATGTGGCTCGAGGGCCCATTTCACGTGAAAACAAAGCTATAGTAGTTGAAGGCTATCTCGATGTGATTTCTATGCATCAGATTGGCTTTGATTGTTGCGTTGCTTCTCTGGGCACTGCTCTAACTACCGAGCAAGCTAAATTGCTAAAGCGCTATGCCACCCAAGTTATTTTAGCTTATGACGGCGATTCTGCCGGTGCTAAGGCTATTGTTAAAGGTAATGACGTTTTGGAAGAAGAGGGCTTACAAGTAATGACTGCAGTTTGGCCTGAAGGGGAGGATCCCGATTCTATGGCTGCTCGTGGTCGTCAAGCTGTCGAAAAAGTTCTCAATGAAAAAATGGGTATCGTAAAATTTGTGATTAAGAGGCAATTGAAGCTTACAGATACGAGCACTCCTGAAGGCAAAGAAAATTTAGTCAAGCTTGTACTTCCGTTTATTGAAAAAATTCAAGATCCGGTGCGCCGCGATGCGTATGTGAGTGAATTGGCTTATTATAGCGGCTTTGCCGAAAGCAAATTGGCTTTATATTTGCGCCGTCGTCAGCGCCAAACCACTTTTCGTTCTTCCTTTGAACCGACGCCGCGTCCCCGTCTTCTTAATACCGAAGAAAAATTGTTCAGTCTATGTACAAGGCACCCTGAATGGTTGGAGCAAGTTAAGAAGATCATCAGTCCAAGTTTGATAGAAAATGAATATTTGCGCCATTGGTTCACAAAACTTTGGCTTTGGGAGAAGACGGACGAGCCCATTAGCGTGACTGAGCTTATGGGAGATGAAGCTTCGGAAGAAGATTGCGCTAAACTTACCGAGATTATGGCTTACGATCGCTTTGATTCAAACTTTGAAGATGTAATTCAGTTGGCTTCCAATATAAGGAATGAAAATTTGAAGAAATCATTGGACAAAATAAAGTATCAAATGTTTGAAAAGATGGCCTCTGGAAATTTGGCTGAAGACGATCCTCTCTATATTGAATATATGAATTTGCAAAAGATATTGCGTGGATAAAGTGTCAAAATGGTTGTTCAAGCTCAAACTACTGGTTGTATTGGCGCTTGACGTTGCGCCAACAAAAACCTTAAGGAGGAAAAGCAGGAAAAACCATTTTTCTTAGGTATTAACAAAAGCTGTTGTCAATGGTAGAAAGATATGCCTATTTGCCGACAGTCAGAGTAGGGTCAGATAGTTTAGACCGAGCACTTTGATAAAAAACAACACAATTGTATATAAAAATATTGTTTTGTCAGACAGAGCGCGGGGTAAAAGAGGAAGCGCTACGCGTATTCTCGTCTTTCTGTCTCCGATTTGTCTGCCACTTGTCGGCTTTTGTCGAGATATTGCAGCTTCGGACAAGCAAATTAGCTCTCTGCGGAGGGGGGCTTTCGTTCTTTTTCCGAATGTGCAGCAGTTCGTAGACTGCTTGTGTCAGCAACATTTGAGATAAGATTCTGTTTTTTTAGCAGCGTAAGGTAAAGGTTTGTTATGGAAAATATAAGGGGAGAAAAGCACACCAAGAGTATCTCAGAATTGGACCTAGGTACTTCTATGTCTGATTTATGTCTTGGAGCGGATCTCAGCTCTAGTGATAACCTTGGACTTGGTACTGTGGGGTCGGCTGCGAGCTACGGAGCGTACGATTGTGAAGATCTGGATTTGGTAGATGCCGCTCCGTCGTCCAATTTCGACGAACCTCCGGAACTTGTTGCTCCCGAACTGGCTCAAAAGAAGAGAGCGGAAGCGGCCAAACATGCCGAACTTGAACTAAAACTGGAAGAAGCCAGACAACAATTAAAAAAGGCCGAGGCTCTTAAGTCTAAATCTGCTAAAGTGGCGCATAAGCCTGCCAAAGCCAAGAAAAAGACCGACAGCTCTGTAGAAGTGACGGTAGACGACCCAGTTCGCCAGTATCTAAAAGAGATAGGTCGAGTTGAATTGCTAACTCCTGAGCGTGAATGTGAGCTGGCTCAGAGCATTGAGAAGGGCAATGAAGCTGCCGAAACATTGCTTATGGAGCCTGGTTTCCGTGAGTTGGTTTTGGATCTTTTGAGTGAAGTTGCCGATAAACGTGACGTTCCCGGTTTTTCTCTCACTTTGGATGAAACTGAGCCCGATATAAACAAAGAAGACGATATTAACGATGCGGCTCCTACTTCGCATAGTACCCTGATTGATGTAGTCAATAGATTAAAGACTTGTGATGCTAAAGTTTGGAGAATTAAGTTCCGTGAGTTGGTTGAGCGCCAAAAACTTGTTGAAGAGTGCTTCAATGAGGCTAAGCGCCAGTACCGTTTGGGAATACTCCGAGAAGTAAAAGACGAAGTCCCTAAAGCTAGAGAGCGTCTGGAGCGTTTCGAAGCTTTGGACAAGCTAGTTAGGGCTGGAAGTTCTTCCAAACGTGACCTTACCGAGGCCAATTTGCGTTTGGTAGTTAGCATCGCCAAGAAATATATCAGCCGCGGTATGCTCTTTTTAGACCTTATCCAGGAAGGCAATTTGGGGCTTATTCGCGCTGTTGAAAAGTTTAACTATCGTAAAGGATACAAATTCAGTACCTATGCTACATGGTGGATCCGTCAAGCTATTACCAGAGCTTTGGCCGATCAAGCACGTACTATTCGTATCCCTGTGCATATGGTAGAAACGATCAATCGTCTCACTCGTGTTACCAGATTGCTGTTGCAAGAAAATGGTCGTGATCCAACGGTAGAAGAGATCGCCATGCGTATGTATCCTATCGATGAAGACGCACTTTGCAACGAATTAAGCGAACTTTATAAAGAGCCTATTACTCCTGAAGATAAGCGCTATCAAGAAAAAGTTGCAGAGCGGAAACGCAGTGCCGAAGCTAAGGTGCGCGAAATTCAGAAAATTGCTCAAGAGCCGATCTCTTTAGAAACTCCTATTGGTGAAGAAGAAGATTCTCACTTAGGCGATTTTATTGAAGATGAAGGTGCGGTTGCTCCTGCTGAAGCTGCAGCTAGAGTGTGGCTTAGTGAGCGCATTAAAGAAGTGTTAGATAAGCTTTCTGTGCGTGAGCGAGAGGTGCTTGAGTTGCGCTTCGGGTTACGTGATGGCCATACACGCACTTTGGAAGAAGTAGGTAGTATATTTAAGGTTACGCGTGAGCGTATACGTCAAATCGAGGCTAAAGCTTTGCGCAAGTTGCGCTTACCAGAGCCGCGTAAGTTCTTGCAAGACTACTGGGACGCCAATAATTAGGCGACTTTCAGAAGCGGTTGTGATCATTTGGTGGAGTTGAAGAATATGTTTAGTTGCAAGCTGCAGAAGTTGTATAAGCTATTAGGTCGTTGTTTAAAAACTTCTGCTGTGAGCTTAGGGTTGTTGGCCATTTTTATGAGCGGTGCTCAGGCATCTGAAAATCATACCGACTCTGCGGTGAAGGCTTCTACCAAGTCGCAAGTGATGGTAGCGCAAAAGCCGACGCCAAACACTAAGTCAACTTCTGCATCTTCATCTCCAGCCAAAACAACCGCTTCGCCTGCTACTGCCGGATCTGAAAAAACTATTTCCGAAGCCAAGGCTCAAGCTCTTAGTCAGAAGGCTTTAGGCTTACGCGCTTACGCCCGTTTGCAAGTGCTGATCGAATACTACTTCATGGAAAGTGGCTTATATCCAGTCAGCTTAAAAACTTTGGAGCATAGTTTTAATGTCGGTTTGCCAGCCGATGCTCCTAAAGTTGTCTTAGGAAACGATCCTCTTTCGGGCAAGCCTTTTGTTTATAGCGTAAGCAAAGATCGTCGCCATTACACTCTGTCTTTGCCTGAGCCTGCCAAATATGGTCAAGATATTCCTAGTTTGGAAACTATCGATTGGGGTTGGTTGCTTTTAGCTGCAGAAGGAAAGCGCATAGAGCGCTTACTTTCCGATTGTACTCGGAATATTAATGAGTTGGCCACCGCTTGTGAGATCTATGCTAAAGATCACAACAAGGCTTTTCCTGCTAAATTGGAAGCTTTGCGTCCTCAGTATATGTTCCGTGAATTGCGTTGCCCCGCTTCCGGAAAACCATATATATATGTGTTTAGACGCGGAGGCTACACTATAGAGTGTCCTGAAGCTCATAAACATGGCTTGGGGTCTTTGAAATACGATTCCGATAAGGGACTTCTTGTTACTAGTGCTGACAGTGAAAATGCCCAAGGAACCCAAAAAACTGAAACCACGTCTACTACCGATTCTACCTCCAAAACGCAAAGTAAAATCAAACAGTAGTCTTCTTTTGCTTTGCATTGATATATTTTTCAGCATTACTTTTATACTTACAATTTTTTGTTAGATGATTTGAGTTATGCCCAAGCGTCTTGAGAATCAAGCTTAAGTCGTTCTCGAGACGCTCTTTTTTTTGTATTTTCGATAAAATTGAAAGGTTAAAATATGGAACTGATTCCCTTTACCCAGTGGCCGCTTAATAGCACTTTGCAAGAAAGTTTGCAAAAAGCCGGTTTTACTACTCCTACCGAGGTACAGCAGGCCTGTTGGGATGATGTTTTGTCCGGAACAGATTTATTAGTTCAGTCTTGTACTGGAACAGGAAAAACTTTAGCTTTCTCTTTGCCTCTCCTTAACAATCCTGATAATGCGCGTCCGGCCTCTATTTTGGTCGTTTTGCCTACTCGCGAATTGGCTATGCAAGTAGCTAGAGTTATCAATTCTCTGGGTACTAAAGCCGCTTTGTTATACGGAGGAGGAAGCTATCATGAGCAAATGCGCTCTTTGAAGCAAGGGGCTCCAGTAATTGTTGGTACTCCTGGACGTTTGATCGATCATATTGAGCGTGGCTCTTTGGATTTGAGTGGCTGTCGAGCTTTAGTTTTAGATGAAGCTGACGAAATTTTAGATATGGGCTTCGCCGAAGAATTAGACAAAATTTTGGCTTCTTTGCCCACCGAGCGCCAAACGCTGCTTTTCTCCGCTACTATGCCGGCCGAGATGGAAGAACTAGCCCAAAAAACTTTACGCGAAGATTGTCATCGCATTTCTATAAGCGTAGGTTTAACGGCTGCTCACGATATTAGTCATGAAGTTTATCTGGTAGCTAAAGAATGGCGAGCTAAAGCCCTTTGTAACATTTTGCACGCTGAAGCACCGCAATTGGCCATTATTTTTTGCCATACTAAAGTGGAGACCGACGAACTTACCCAAACTTTGATTCACTCTGGCATAAATGTACTTTCTTTGCACGGAGATATGGCTCAAGCCGAACGCACGCGCACTTTAAGCAGCTTCCGCAGCGGTGCTGCCAAATATTTAGTCGCTACTGATGTGGCTGCTCGTGGTTTGGATGTTGATGGAGTTACTCATGTAATCAACATGGCTCCTCCCCAAAATACCGAAACATACATCCATCGTGTCGGTCGTACCGGAAGAGCCGGTAAGCGAGGCACGGCTATTACCTTTGTGGCTAGACATGAACTGAATCGTTTCAAAAGATTGGTTGGCAAAGCCAAAATAGATATTGAAATTGGCAAATTGCCTCAAGCCGAAGAAGTTCGCCGCCGTGTAAAAGCCGATTTCCACAAAGAAGTGACAGAAAGATTGGCTTCTGTCGTCAATGAAGATTACCGTCTCTTGGCTGCCGAGTTGCTTAGCTACCTCAGTCCTTCCGACAGCTTGGCTGCTGTCCTTAGTATGGTGCCTAGGGCCAGAGCTATTTTTACAGCCGGCTGCAATGTGTCTGTGCAAGAATTAGATAGAGGCAGTAGGCGCAGTAAAGCTGAGCGCAACAACCTTTTGGATAAAGCGGCCAAAAAAGCCGGCGCTGCGGCAGCTGAAGGTATGAGCTATATTCAAATCAATTTGGGACGCAGTGACGGTATAAATGTTCAGGCTATTTTGCGTATGTTAGCCGAAGCCGCTTCTTTGTCTAAAACCGAGGTTGGCGATATCGAGTTGCGCTCTCACACTACTTTTGTAGAGCTTCCCAGCGAAGAGGCGGCTGCTGTTTTGGAAGCTTTGAATCATTATGATTTTGGCCCAGTGCGCTTGAGAGCTCGTTTAATTACGCCCGAAAAACTTAAAGTGCTACTTCCTGTCGAAGTAAAATCGCCTAAGCATAAGAATGGTTCCAAAGAACGTCGTGAAGCTAAAGGTAGACGCGGCGAAGGACGCAAGAGTGGCGGGCGCAATTTTAACAAAGATGAGAAGGGCAAACGCACTCATAGTGACAACCGGCGCAATGGACAGCATAATATTGCGGATCGTTCCCATAAAAGCATCGATTCCGGAAATAGGCGTGGACAGAAAAAGGACGGTTTCAATAGGGGAGGTAGAGCCCAGCGCAGAAATAAGAAGTATTAGCTAAGTCCAGGGGAGTGCGTTTAATATGTTGTGTAAAGTAACTCTGCCTCACGGCGTTCAAGAAGTTTCCAACGATACTTTTATCTGCGATGTTTTGTGTCGCGATTTAGGGCTCGACGACTCGGCTCAAGCCATGAAATTGCCTTTATGCATAAATCATTTGCGTAAAGTAGGCTATGTCGGAGCTCAGGTCGATGGTGAGATTTACACATTCGGCCCTACTTTCAGAGCTGAGAACTCCAACACTCCAAGACACCTTGCAGAGTTCTGGATGATCGAACCAGAAATGGCATTCTATGACATGTACGAGACCATGGACCTCGAAGAGGAGTTCGTGAAGTATCTCGTACAGTATGCACTCGACCACTGCATGGAGGATATCCAGTTCCTCAATGACAAATATGATGACGGTCTTGTGGAAAGACTCAAGAGCGTGCTCGGAACCGAGTTCGTAAGACTTACATACACAGAGGGTATAAAGATTCTCGAAGAGAGCGGACAGCAGTTCGAATACCCTGTAAAATGGGGTGTGGATCTCCAGAGCGAACACGAAAGATATCTCGTGGAGAAACATTTCAAGAAGCCTGTCATCCTCACCGACTATCCTAAAGAAATCAAGGCATTCTATATGAAGCAGAACGAGGACGGCAAGACTGTCCGCGGTACTGACGTGCTCTTCCCTAAGATCGGTGAAATCATCGGCGGATCAGAGCGTGAGGCTTCATTGGAAAAACTTGAGAACAGAATCGACGAGCTCGGCATGAGCAGAAAGAATCTTGAGTGGTACATCGATACCAGAAGATTCGGAACTGTTCCTCACAGCGGCTTCGGACTCGGTTTCGAAAGACTCCTTCTCTTCGTTACCGGCATGAGCAATATCAGGGACGTGATTCCATTCCCAAGAACTCCAAGAAACGCTGATTTTTAACGGAATAAGAAATGCTCGTAATAGGAATAGCAGGAGGTTCAGGCTCCGGAAAAACGACAGTCGTACACGCTATCACGGATCAGTTGAAAGAACGTGTAGTGGTAATCCCTCAGGATTCATACTACAAGGACTCGAGTCATCTGCCGCTGGAAGAAAGACAGCAGATTAACTTCGATCATCCTGATGCCATCGACTTCAGACTTTTGTGCAGACAGCTTAAAGAACTGAAAGAAGGCAAAAGCATAGAGCAGCCGGTGTACTCTTACATAACCTGCTCCCGTTCAAAGACTGAGACAGTTACTGTAGATCCGGCAGATGTCATAATCATCGAAGGCATCCTCGTATTCACTTGCAAGGAGCTCCGTGACCAGATGGACATCAAGATTTTCGTGGATGCAGATGATGACGACAGACTTATGCGTGTCATGGCCAGAGACATCATCGAGAGAGGCAAGACAGTAGAATCTGTAATCGAGCGTTACACGAAGACCGTAAAGCCGATGTATCTTCAGTTCATCGAACCGAGCAAGAGATACGCTGACATCATTATTCCGCAGGGAGGTCACAACAAAGTGGCCATCGACGTAATCGCAGCGACTATAGAGAAATCATTGCAGAACAAAGAACATGTTAAGCAAGGACGATAAGGCAGGGTTGTATCTGACAATAATAGTCCACCTGGTCATATTGATAATCCTGCTTATAGCACAGATAGGGTATTCTCTCAAACGGGAGGATACCTTTGTCATAGACTTTTCCAAGCAGGAAATGCTGGAAGAGAAAAAAGCACAGGAAACATTCGAAAAGGACATTGACAAGAAAATCGATGACCTGGTTTCCAGCAAGATAGCGAAGATGTTGGACGGAACATCGGGGGTAGATTTCAAGAACGTGACCTCGTCGAGGAACAACAGCACCCTGAAGGACGACCGCAACACCGATGCCGAAAAGCTCTATGCCGATGCCGCCAGACTCGCCAAAGACCTGAAGGGCGGGTTCAATGCCGATGAGCCGGATGAGGATTACATGGCCACATCCAAAAAGGACAAAAAGCAGGAAAACCAGCAGGAGAAGAGCTACAGCGGTCCGTCAGTGCTCTCGTGGTATCTCGACGGCAGAAAGGCCAGCCATCTTCCCATCCCTGCATACAGATGCTACGGCGGAGGTATGGTAACAGTCCTGATAACTGTGGACAACTCCGGAAAAGTAACTGATGCGAAAATCCAGGAAGAAACATCCACTGACGACTCATGCCTGAGGAACTTCGCCATCAGAGCAGCCAGAGCATCCCGTTTTTCATCCTCCTCTACTGCCCCATCCAAACAGAGAGGCGATATCATCTATCAGTTTATTGCTCAGTAAGCAGTATCCCAAGATATGGGATCAAGGCATAAAAGAGCATAAGTTTATCACCTGAGAGAGCGCTTCGCAAGAGTTTGAGTGCCTTATACATATGATTTTCCACAGTGCTGAGCGAAATATCCAGCTTGGCACTGATTTCTTTATTCGACATATCCTCCAGATAACTCATAATGAACACTTCACGACATTTTGGAGGCAAACTGCCGATAGCCTCAGTCAGGCTTTCACGCAAATCTCCGTCGAAAAGACTACGGATAACAGGATTCTTCTCAGGGTCACTTCCTTCCAATCCAAGTTCGGTAATCCTGATATCATTCCACTCACGAAACTCCTGCGACAGCTTTTCCCTTCGGATATAGTTCAATGAACGGTTATACACAGAGCGCAGAAGATAACTGCGTACCGGATGATCAGCGTTAATTCTCTCACGATTTTTCCAAAATGAAAACAACACGTCCTGCACTACATCATCAGCCCATTTTTCATCCAGAAACATACGGGCATAGGATGACAAGACAGGCAACTCTCCCCTACAAAACTCATCGAAAGCTTTCCTGTCTCCACACTGTATTTTTATCAAGATATTGTCTGTGTCCATGTCAGGTTTTCTATAATCCGAGACCTTGAAGTCCAAAATCAGAACGCAGACAAAATTACTCAATAATATTGACAGAAAAAACTCAAAACTAGTAGGTATTTCCCACGAGAAGTGGGTGTTATATGTATAAGAACTGGATAATTATGACACAAGAGGATTACATTAATCTGATTTTCAAATATTTAGCAAAAGTTATCAGCTCTGATGAGAAGATATTGTTACTGAAATGGATGGAAGAAGACAAGAGCCATCGGGATATCTTCGCCTCAGCAGCTGCAATCCGCTCAGCATCACGCATAAATGATGAAAAGTCTGATGTGGATAGCATGATGTCGAGGCTTAACGCACGAATCGATGCGGACAACCACATCGAAAAGAAAAGCACAAAGGCATTGAGCTGGACCAAAAGAGTGGCGCTGGTATCGACCGCGGCAGCTATTGCGGCATTGGCGTATATCGGATTCCTGGGCGGAAACAACGGGCCGGCAGCCGACAGCCGGAATTTCATCGCGTACAGGAATAATTCTGAGGACATTTCGGCGGTGATGTTGGATGACAGCACGAAAGTGTGGCTGGGAAAGAACTCGTCCATGGAATATGATGTAGATTGTGAGGAAATCGACCGCGTCGTAAAACTTCAGGGCGAAGCATATTTCGACGTACATAGCGACACTTCGCATCCTTTTATAGTACATGCCGGCAATCTGGCCGTAAGAGTTCTCGGTACGGCGTTTTGCGTGAACTCCAATCCTGAAACCGGGAAAATTTCGGTGATTCTGGAACGCGGTTCGGTAAGACTGCAGACACCGGAAGGTCTCAATCTCGTGAGACTGGCACCTGACCAGAAGGCGGAATTCGACACAGCTTCCGGAGATATTTCCGTAGAGAGCATAAACGCAACTCCTTATGTGATACAACATTACAATAAAATAACGCTCTCATCAGCCACTATAACCGACATTGTCACGCATATCAACACAATGTATGGCGTGAATGTACAAATAACCTCAGAGGCTGACACGACAAGAAAATATAACCTGAATTACAAGCGTACTGATCCGCTCCCGCAGGTTTTGGAAATCGTGAAAGAACTTACGGGCACCAGACTGGAAATCAACAACTAAATTAATAACATTGATATGAGACAATCAATCTTTCGAAGACTCGGTGTCGTCGCGATTGTGCTCTCGTTGCTCTTGGGCATTTCGTCCGGAGCATGGGCAC
>OQVL01002202.1_pt1 | contig 11889 bp, 9 predicted proteins | sample 1691501 | NCBI WGS metagenome assembly OQVL01 (sample SAMN03418253, study PRJEB22391) | human gut metagenome | biome: human-gut; feature: organic feature; material: feces | host: Homo sapiens | place: Tanzania | collected 2013-01
GAACCGATAGCAATCGCAATAATTTCCGGGCTGATGTCGGGATACAGCGGCAGCACAATGATCCATATTTATATTTTCTTCTCCAGGTTGGCGATGCCAGTTGGCATGTTTTACTTACTTGCCTATATGGTTACTCGTTGGCGAGAACAGAGGCGGAATTGAGTACAATTATCCGGCAATTATTGTTATTTTTTATTGTATTGCCGTGTCGGGTGATAGGGCGTTGAGAATATCGTTGGATCTCGCCAGTGACGTCTGTTTCTGCTACAGTGCCCGTTTTACGGCAAACGGCTTGGGTATGGCTTCATTAAAGGATGTCGCACGCCTGGCGGGAGTGTCGATGATGACAGTCTCCCGGGTGATGCATAATGCAGAATCTGTGCGTCCTGCAACGCGTGACCGCGTATTGCAGGCAATCCAGACCCTGAATTATGTTCCTGATCTTTCCGCCCGTAAGATGCGCGCTCAAGGACGTAAGCCGTCGACTCTCGCCGTGCTGGCGCAGGACACGGCTACCACTCCTTTCTCTGTTGATATTCTGCTTGCCATTGAGCAAACCGCCAGCGAGTTCGGCTGGAATAGTTTTTTAATCAATATTTTTTCTGAAGATGACGCTGCCCGCGCGGCACGTCAGCTGCTTGCCCACCGTCCGGATGGCATTATCTATACTACAATGGGGCTGCGACATATCACGCTGCCTGAGTCTCTGTATGGTGAAAATATTGTATTGGCGAACTGTGTGGCGGATGACCCAGCGTTACCCAGTTATATCCCTGATGATTACACTGCACAATATGAATCAACACAGCATTTGCTCGCGGCGGGCTATCGTCAACCGTTATGCTTCTGGCTACCGGAAAGTGCGTTGGCAACAGGGTATCGTCGGCAGGGATTTGAGCAGGCCTGGCGTGATGCTGGACGAGATCTGGCTGAGGTGAAACAATTTCACATGGCAACAGGTGATGATCACTACACCGATCTCGCAAGTTTACTCAATGACCACTTCAAATCGGGCAAACCAGATTTTGATGTTCTGATATGTGGTAACGATCGCGCAGCCTTTGTGGCTTATCAGGTTCTTCTGGCGAAGGGGGTACGAATCCCGCAGGATGTCGCCGTAATGGGCTTTGATAATCTGGTTGGCGTCGGGCATCTGTTTTTACCGCCGCTGACCACAATTCAGCTTCCACATGACATTATCGGGCGGGAAGCTGCATTGCATATTATTGAAGGTCGTGAAGGGGGAAGAGTGACGCGGATCCCTTGCCCGCTGTTGATCCGTTGTTCCACCTGATATTATGTTAACCCAGTAGCCAGAGTGCTCCATGTTGCAGCACAGCCACTCCGTGGGAGGCATAAAGCGACAGTTCCCGTTCTTCTGGCTGCGGATAGATTCGACTACTCATCACCGCTTCCCCGTCGTTAATAAATACTTCCACGGATGATGTATCGATAAATATCCTTAGGGCGAGCGTGTCACGCTGCGGGAGGGGAATACTACGGTAGCCGTCTAAATTCTCGTGTGGGTAATACCGCCACAAAACAAGTCGCTCAGATTGGTTATCAATATACAGCCGCATTCCAGTGCCGAGCTGTAATCCGTAATGTTCGGCATCACTGTTCTTCAGCGCCCACTGCAACTGAATCTCAACTGCTTGCGCGTTTTCCTGCAAAACATATTTATTGCTGATTGTGCGGGGAGAGACAGATTGATGCTGCTGGCGTAACGACTCAGCTTCGTGTACCGGGCGTTGTAGAAGTTTGCCATTGCTCTCTGATAGCTCGCGCGCCAGCGTCATGCAGCCTGCCCATCCTTCACGTTTTGAGGGCATTGGCGATTCCCACATATCCATCCAGCCGATAACAATACGCCGACCATCCTTCGCTAAAAAGCTTTGTGGTGCATAAAAGTCATGCCCGTTATCAAGTTCAGTAAAATGCCCGGATTGTGCAAAAAGTCGTCCTGGCGACCACATTCCGGGTATTACGCCACTTTGAAAGCGATTTCGGTAACTGTATCCCTCGGCATTCATTCCCTGCGGGGAAAACATCAGATAATGCTGATCGCCAAGGCTGAAAAAGTCCGGACATTCCCACATATAGCTTTCACCCGCATCAGCGTGGGCCAGTACGCGATCGAAGGTCCATTCACGCAACGAACTGCCGCGATAAAGCAGGATCTGCCCCGTGTTGCCTGGATCTTTCGCCCCGACTACCATCCACCATGTGTCGGCTTCACGCCACACTTTAGGATCGCGGAAGTGCATGATTCCTTCTGGTGGAGTGAGGATCACACCCTGTTTCTCGAAATGAATACCATCCCGACTGGTAGCCAGACATTGTACTTCGCGAATTGCATCGTCATTACCTGCACCATCGAGCCAGACGTGGCCGGTGTAGATAAGTGAGAGGACACCATTGTCATCAACAGCACTACCTGAAAAACACCCGTCTTTGTCATTCTCGTCTCCTGGCGCTAGCGCAATAGGCTCGTGCTGCCAGTGGATCATATCGTCGCTGGTGGCATGTCCCCAGTGCATTGGCCCCCAGTGTTCGCTCATCGGGTGATGCTGATAAAACGCGTGATAACGATTGTTAAACCAGATCAGGCCGTTTGGATCGTTCATCCACCCGGCTGGAGGCGCGAGGTGAAAATGGGGATAAAAAGTATTCCCCCGGCGCTCGTGAAGTTTTGCTAGTGCGTTTTGCGCCGCATGCAATCGAGATTGCGTCATTTTAATCATCCTGGTTAAGCAAATTTGGTGAATTGTTAACGTTAACTTTTATAAAAATAAAGCCCCTTATCTTTATAAATGTGATTAATATCACAAATGTTAACGTTAACTATGACGTTTTGTGATCGAATGTGCATGTTTTAGTAAATCCATGACGATTTTGCGAAAAAGAGGTTTATCACTATGCGTAAGTCAGATGAATTTGAGGGAAAAAAATGTCAGCCAAAGTATGGGTTTTAGGGGATGCGGTTGTCGATCTCTTGCCTGAATCAGACGGGCGCCTACTGCCTTGTCCTGGTGGCGCGCCAGCTAACGTTGCGGTGGGAATCGCCAGATTAGGCGGAATAAGTGGGTTTATAGGCCGGGTGGGTGATGATCCTTTTGGCGCGTTAATGCAAAGAACGCTGCTAACGGAGGGAGTCGATATCACGTATCTGAAGCAGGATGAATGGCACCGAACATCCACGGTGCTTGTCGATCTGAACGATCAGGGGGAACGTTCATTTACGTTTATGGTCCGCCCTAGTGCCGATCTTTTTTTAGAGACGACTGACTTGCCCTTCTGGCGACATGGCGAATGGTTACATCTCTGTTCTATTGCGTTGTCTGCTGAACCTTCGCGTACCAGCGCATTTACTGCGATGACGGCGATCCGGCATGCCGGAGGTTTTGTCAGCTTCGATCCCAATATTCGTGAAGATCTGTGGCAAGACGAGCATTTGCTCCGCTTGTGTTTGCGACAGGCGCTACAACTGGCGGATGTCGTCAAGCTCTCGGAAGAAGAATGGCGACTTATCAGCGGAAAAACACAGAACGATCGGGATATATGTGCTCTGGCAAAAGAGTATGAGATCGCCATGCTGTTGGTGACTAAAGGTGCAGAAGGGGTGGTGGTCTGTTATCGAGGACAAGTTCACCATTTTGCTGGAATGTCTGTGAATTGTGTCGATAGCACGGGGGCGGGAGATGCGTTCGTTGCCGGGTTACTCACAGGTCTTTCCTCTACGGGATTAGAGACCGATGATAGAGAAATGCGACGAATTATCGATCTCGCTCAACGTTGCGGAGCGCTTGCAGTAACGGCGAAAGGGGCAATGACAGCGCTGCCATGTCGACAAGATCTGGAATAGTGAGAAATAAACGGCGAGGCCGTTCTTGTCTCTGAATAGGACGTGAATATTTTAACGACAGGCAGGTAATTATGGCACTGAATATACCATTCAGAAATGTGTACTATCGTTTTGCATCCAGTTACTCATTTCTCTTTTTTATTTCCTGGTCGCTGTGGTGGTCGTTATACGCTATTTGGCTGAAAGGACATCTAGGGTTGACTGGGACGGAATTAGGTACACTTTATTCGGTCAACCAGTTTACCAGCATTCTATTTATGATGGTCTACGGCATCGTCCAGGATAAACTCGGTCTGAAGAAACCGCTTATCTGGTGTATGAGTTTCATCCTGGTCTTGACCGGACCGTTTATGATTTACGTTTATGAACCGTTACTGCAAAGCAATTTTTCTGTAGGTCTAATTTTGGGGGCGCTCTTTTTTGGCTTGGGGTATCTGGCGGGCTGCGGTCTGCTTGATAGCTTCACCGAAAAAATGGCACGAAATTTTCATTTCGAATATGGAACAGCGCGCGCCTGGGGATCTTTTGGCTATGCGATTGGCGCGTTCTTTGCTGGCATATTTTTCAGTATCAGTCCCCATATCAACTTCTGGTTGGTTTCGCTATTTGGCGTTGTATTTATGATGATCAACATGCGTTTTAAATATCAGGATCAGCAGTGCGTAGCGGCAGATGCGGGAGGGGTAAAAAAAGAGGATTTTATTGCAGTTTTCAAGGATCGAAACTTCTGGATTTTCGTCATATTTATTGTGGGGACGTGGTCTTTCTATAACATTTTTGATCAACAGCTCTTTCCTGTTTTTTATGCAGGTTTATTCGAATCACACGATGTAGGAACGCGCCTGTATGGTTATCTCAACTCATTCCAGGTTGTACTCGAAGCGCTGTGCATGGCCATTATTCCTTTCTTTGTTAATCGGGTAGGGCCAAAAAATGCATTACTTATCGGTGTTGTGATTATGGCGTTGCGTATTCTTTCCTGCGCACTGTTCGTTAATCCCTGGATTATTTCATTAGTGAAGCTGTTACATGCCATTGAGGTTCCACTGTGTGTCATTTCCGTCTTCAAATACAGCGTGGCAAACTTTGATAAACGCCTGTCGTCGACGATCTTTCTGATTGGTTTTCAAATTGCCAGTTCGTTGGGGATTGTGTTGCTTTCAACGCCGACTGGAATACTTTTTGACCATGCAGGTTACCAGATGGTTTTCTTCGTAATTTCGGGTATTGTCTGCCTGATGTTGTTATTTGGCATTTTCTTCCTGAGTAAAAAACGTGAGCAAATGGTGATGGAAACGCCTGTACCTTCTGCAATATAGACGTAAACTCTTTCCGGTTGTTGTCGATAGCTCTATATCCCTCAACCGGAAAATAATAATACCAAAATGCTTAGCGCGGCTAATAATCGCCTAATCCAAACGCCTCATTCATGTTCTGGAACAGTCGCTCAAATGTACTCAGGATACGCGGTTCGCTGATTTCCAGGAAATTGTCGTAATTCAGCGACCCGTCCCGTGTATCACGGGCCTGCTAATCCATCAAGGAATGCATTGCGGAGTGAAGTATCGAGTCAAGCCAGATTTCGCGATCAGGATTCTGTGTGATGATTACATTGCCAGGCCCGGGGCTGTTTAGTCATCGCCGCACAGTGCTGAGATTTCAACCTGTTGCAGGGAAAATGAGTAGATTTAGGGCAAGTGTGCTGCCAAACCCAACTTTTACGCGGGGAAGGTAGATTTCGTTGGAAGGATAAATGGTGTCCCCTGCAGGAATGGAATTTTTTCTTTAATAAACTGTTTTTTTGTTATTTGATAATGTCGTTAATTGCTGAGGCCCCATAAAGGGCCCCGTAATTCATAGTTCTTAGTTAGTTGATGAACAGAAGCTTTAGGTTACTGATTTGAAAATCAGGGAACTACCGGTGCCGTATAAACAGCCAGATAAACATAACCACAACTGCCGGTGGGGTCGGCCAGGTCAGCCCTTTCGCATACAGTGTGACGGTATGCTGATGGCGGGGATTCAGTTCACCGCTGGTGAGCATGAGTTCCAGTTGTTTCATCAGCAGCGAAAAGGCCTGGTCCGGATGGTATGCATCCGCGTCGCTGAACCGGCCTCTGATACCGGCACTAATGTAACTGCTTGCCTTCCTGCACCAGACGGGCGCCAAAACAGGGCGTCACGGTGCAGGGCAGCCCCCACCAGGGGGGCGTGATTGTCGTCGGGAAGTGTTGTCCCGGGGAGTGTGTCTGACACGATAAAATCCTTACAGAAAATCGGCTACCGTCGGTACGCCATTTTTGATTTCGAAGAACGGTTTGTTGCTACCTGAGCACAGTTGATTGTCCCCGTATTCAATCATTTGTGCTTTCCCGGTTTTCAGGTTAACTACCGAGACAGTGTAGTCGTAGCACCAGGCACCACCACGTTCAAGCACGAAAACATAGCTGTTATCTTTATAGTTGAACTGATTCTTTGTCTGGCAATTCATACCGTCAATTTCGGTACAGGAAAACGCTTCTGTAGTATTAACGTATTTGATGTTATTTGGCAGTTTTACTTGTTTCGCAGTAGCGAAGACAGAGAACAGAATAGTTACAGCAACGAGTAAAGTTTTGATAAAAGTTTTCATGATAGACTCCTTAAATTAGTTAACCGCAGCTACGTAGTTTTTCACCAGATACGCGAATTCATGCACGCCAATTTCACCGAACCAAACCAGGTAGACCGGGTCATCTAAACCAAAGTAACGGTAGCCAACAACTTCATGGGTTTTTGGGTTATAGAGTGTTACGATAAAGTCCCAGCCGCAGGTATTGGCTTTGCAACCGTCGCCCTGGAACCAGACTGTACCGTTAATGTTTACTGGCGTGATACCTCCACCAGGGCCATCCATATAGCCGCCTTTACCGAACATGCCGCTCAGTCCGACCGGTTTTAATGCTTTGTCGATAGCGGCTTTGTAGGTAGCGTCACCTTCGTACAACTCGTACGTTGATGGACACGCTCCAGGTTGTTCAGCCCAGGCTTCCGGGTTACAACTAAGAGCTTGTTTTACGGTAGCCGCTTCTGCGTTAAAGTTAAAGCCCGTGAACAGAACCGCCAGAAATAACATAAGGGTATGTAAACGTTTCATTGTAAATATTCTTCCGTTGTAAATGGCGCTGGAAAATTTCTCATCAGTGAAACCTTCCGGAAGTTTCCCCCCCTTGTATGATGTATATCGCCAGTATTTTATTTCATCCCGGCTGTAATTTTTATATTCCCCGGCACGTGCAATAACGCTGACCAGAGATATAAGGCTCATTAATAACTTTACAGGTAATTTCATAATTAAATTTCCAGTGAGTGAATTGACAGGTGAGGGGTAAAACTTTCTCTCAGGTAATATATATCTGAAAATATTTTCAATAACACCAGACAGGAAAAACACCACCACAGGCGGTGGCGTTTCTTTGGGGCGTCTTTATTTAATCCGGGCCATCGCGTTTCTCAGTGCCAAATCTGCCTCTTCCGTTATATCCAGGCTTTTCTGCAATACCGCCTCTGACCGGGTCAGTGCCTGACGTGCTGCCAGCGGTTTCCGGATATGCTCCATCGCCAGCATCGTGTCTTCATAGCCCTGCTGACGCCAGGCGTCGGTATGTGCCGATGTAAAACTGAGCAGACCGCCGCTGTTGCCACCATCACCTGCATATTTCAGCCTTTTCCGGGGACGGATCTCAAGGATTGTGGTGTCCGGAAAAGCCTGGCGATCCCATAAAGAACCGTCACTCAGATGCGTCACAATCACCATATTGCATCCGGCATCGACCAGAGGCGTCACAGGGGTATTTCCCTGCATATTTCGCCATCCTCCCATACCACCATCACCGAACATTGTCCCCTGAACCTCACGGGGACGGAACAGCAGGGGCAGCGCGGCTGACGCAAGCAGAGCCTCTTTCTGCTGTCCGCGGGGCAGGCTCTGGATATGCTGAAAAACGGCGTTTTTCGTGGTTCCGACACCCAGTTCAGCACGAATGCAGTCAATAATATCCTGCATGCCCCCTTCTGTGGGGTACAGCGACACATACAGCGGTAGCCCGTCTGCCAGAGCATCAGTATCAAGATAATGATCCATCAGCGCTGTCAGGGGCTCATCTGACAACAACGGCTGAGCCATCAGATTGTCAAACCCGTTGATTGTCGATATATGGCGAAGAAGCGTCGTAAGCAGTGCTCCTGCACGTCCGGGGATCTGGCAGAGGTTCATTGCCTGGAACAATTTTTTCAGCAATGAAAAGTAAACCAATCTGTTTACCGACAGCACCTGATTATTCCCCAGATGATCCCAGAGCGCCTCCAGGCGTACGGCAGCTTCTGACAGATCGGGAGAGGCCGCGATAATGGCACCATTGAATGCGCCAATGCTGGCCCCTGAAACCATGCTGATCTGTGTACCACACTCTGCCAGTGCCTTAACCACTCCCGCCTGATAAGCGCCCACCGCCCCGCCACCGGACAGCACCAGCCCCGTTTTCATTTCTGTACTCATGCAGCCCCCTTCTGAAATATTTCATCGACCATACTTTCAGAGAGGCGTTCTGCAGAGCAGAGGCGAGGCATGCGAACCGGTAAGTGTTCTGCAGCCTGCGTGGTTGACCAGATCACCGGATGCTGCTCTTCACTGCACCAGTCTCCCAGCCAGTTAATCGCGTCATGCCACTCGTTATCTGCCTGCTCCCGGCCCTGACCACCAAGCCAGTCCAGAGTGTTCAGACGCACGGTTGCACTACCGCCACTCTCCTGTGCCATCTGCGTTAATGCTTTATGTCTGAGAATATCCAGTAGCTGGTTAACCTGGCCTGTTTCGCTCTGACGTATCACATCACCAAACGCGCCCCAGCGAAGCTCTTCAAGTGCCACATAACAACGTCCGGCAGGGGAAAATGACGCATATCGCCCGGCGCTCCACCATGAGAATATCTGCTCAAGATGTAACTGCGCCCGCTGAACCTGGTCAACACGGTGGAGTTTTTCTTCAAGATGATTCAGTTTATGGTGAACCTGATCGGCCAGGGTGAGTAACTGCTCCCGCGTATCTGCGGAATAATGCGCCAGCCTGGCTGTATCACTGACCAGTGAACTGACCCTGTCGTTTACCCGGGTAATCGCGTAGTTTGTGGTGGCAAGTGACGTTGTCATCTCCGTCAGCCAGCGCAGGGACGCCTCAACGCCCTGTGCAAGCGACGCATTGATGGCATTCTGCCGTGCAGCGCCTTCGCCGGTCAGCCCCTCTTTTAAACGCCGGAAGAACGTGCGCTCTCCGGCCGTGCGGATATGCTCCTGTGCAACATCGATTCCGTTTGCGAAATCAACCACAAATTTTTCAGGAAGACAGGTGAGTACCTGACATACCCGGTTATCAGCAATTTGTTGAATAAATGGTGAAGTCACAGCATTGTCTCCAGCTCTTCCCTCAGCGCCTTACTGTCAGTAATGAGCTCAGGAACCCTTTCATTTAATGCCTGAAGTCGCCCGGTAAGCCGTTCCTGCGCCTGCTGATCGCGTTTATGATCTTCAGAGCTCTGAATCAGCGTGTTACGCAGTTGTTCAACTTTCTCCCTGAATGCGCAGAAAAAGGCATCGATTTCCTGGCGGACGGGCTGGTTAATATCCTGCTCAATGGATGCCTGCAGCTCCCCGAAATATGCCCGGGTCAGTGACATAACTTCCTCTCTGACCTTGTTGATATTGATCACGCTGCGACTCACATCCTCGTCATAGTTTTCCCAGCCCAGGTCACTGGTGCCAAACCATCGACAAACGGTTCCCCATACGCCACTCTGCCGACGGCGACGGGTGACGGTCTCCGTTCTTTCCTCCATAAGCGCACTCAGATTTATTTTTACCGCGAGCCGGGTCTGTAACTGGCTGACTGCCGGAAAACTGATTTTTACGGTAAAGCCCTCATCCTCCAGGCGGGCATTGATGCGACCGGCAATGTTTTCTGTGGCGTACAGGGCCGTGCCACGAAAACCTGTTTCAATCCCGCTGACGATTTTCTCCAGCTCAGGCCGGAACTGTGCTTCAGCCTCACGGTGCAGGCTGGTCACGGTCGATTCGATTTGCGTCATCAGTTCAAGGGCTTCCCTGCGATCACTGAATTTTATTTCGGGGCTGTCCGGGGCAAAATCTCGTTTCCTGTAATCCTCCCGGCCCTGGTTGTTGATACCGGACCATTGAGAAATTTTCCCCCATAATCCGGACTGAGACCTTCGTTGTTCTGCGTCTTCTTCCTCCAGCATTTGCTGTTCTTTGCGTTTACCGCTTCTGAAATAGTCATTCAGCTCCTCTTCCAGTGAGGTGCAGACCCCCGTCAGTAATTCCCGGGTTTTAGTATCGATCTCCTCCATGGCCATTCTGACATCAGTGGTCATCTGCTCCTGACAGTCCGCGATTTCCCGGATATCCGCAAGCAGGCTGGTGATATGCGACTGCAGTGACTGAATGCTTTGCTGTAGCCCCTGATGGCGTAACAACAGGTATTCACTGATATTTTCTGCATTCTGCATCAGTTTTGCGGCGGCAGAGTCAACCGCCAGTGCCGCAGCTCTGGAATGTGAGCTCTGTATGACTTCCGTTATCAGTTGATCGATAAGTGAGCCTTCCCACAGGTCTGTCGCCCCTTCAGTTGCCAGTTCACTGTCTTTACAGACGTATTCTTTTTTCATGCAACCGAAGGCACCTCTGATAAAATCATCGACCCAGGCTTCATCAACAGGAAGGGTTCCGTTTTTCCGTAACTCATGAAGCGCACGGTTAGCCAGGTATGCCTGGCGTGAGGATCCGGGATAAACGCGGGAGGCGGGCAGCACATCGCTGTTCAGCATTGCCGGAACTTTCTGGCGTACGGCATCTGCCCCATCGCCATTGCGGTCTTTCTCATCAAATTTATTGACCAGTACAAACAGGCGGCCGGCTGATACGTCAGCAATGGCATTAAGCTCTTTACGGACGTCTTCATCCGCTTTTGAGTTCATCTGGGTGTAATCCATCACAGCCAGAACCGCAGAGGCTTTCTGCAGTTGATCCCGCATCATCACTTCCATCTGCGGTTGTCCGGCCTCATTAGGGCCGGGGGTATCCAGCAGTGTGAGTGTTCCCTGGCATGCATCCATCCCCACCAGATGGCTGAATTCCACGTCGATCACCGGCAGTTTCTGCACTTCTGCGTATTCATCAAAAGGAAATTCAGTCCCCATTGCCGCAGCAAGACGAACCAGATCGTTTAACGATGCCAGTCCGGTAAAGATTTCCTCCTCCCCGTGGTATTCATTTTTGAGCCAGCCATCATCCGTCAGAATATCCAGCAGTTCGCGGGTATCCCCGGTTTGCTGCAGGGTCTGTGCGACCTGCTGTCCTGCCGGGGTGGCGAGTTTTTCCTGCAGTGTGATTAATAAATTGCGGACAGGCTGAATATGTTCCAGATGGAGAACCGGCTCAGTTTTTCCGGGAACGTGGCGGATGAGCGTCGGTACAGAGGTCATGGGGCGGTTACGGTTAGGCAGAATTTCCTGCCCCACAATGGCGTTGATGGTGGTTGATTTGCCTGCTTTCATCGTGCCGACAACAGCCAGCACCATCTCCCTGCGGGCGGTTTTGATTTGTTCGCCCTCCAGCTCCTCAATTCTTTTCAGTGCTTTCTGTTTATCAAAAAGCAGTCTGTTTTCGTTCTTACTGTCAGATAACACATCTGGCTCCTCAACCATTTGCCGGAGCAGATTAATGTTCAGTTGCAAAAGTCGGTCGGCTTCATCACAAAGCAGGGCGATGTTCTTTTCGTGCATTATTTAACCTTCCTAAGACGCATTTTCATGACAACCACGGAGGAGGTCATTTACTACAAACGATCGTTTATAACGATCGATATGATAGTAACGATCGATGTATTCTATTAACTTGAGAAACACAACGCAAGGGGACAACCCGGGTATGGCTGCGTTTGCATAGTGTTTTCATGGAGTTAAAAATCTGTAACA
>OQVL01002203.1_pt1 | contig 11883 bp, 10 predicted proteins | sample 1691501 | NCBI WGS metagenome assembly OQVL01 (sample SAMN03418253, study PRJEB22391) | human gut metagenome | biome: human-gut; feature: organic feature; material: feces | host: Homo sapiens | place: Tanzania | collected 2013-01
TGAGAACATTGCAGCTGTAACCCCATTCGTTGTCGTACCATGCAACAAGCTTAATAAAGGTATCGGTAAGAGCAATACCCGCTTTTGCGTCAAAAATGGATCCGTGAGAATCGCCGAGGAAGTCGCTGGAAACAACTGCGTCCTCGGTATATCCGAGAAGACCTTTAAGCTCGCCTTCGGAGGCTGCTTTAACTGCGGCGCAGATTTCGTCGTAGGAGGCGGGCTTCTCAAGATTTACGGTGAGGTCGACAACGGAAACATCAAGGGTGGGAACACGGAATGCCATGCCGGTGAGCTTTCCTGCAAGAGAGGGTATAACCTTGCCGACTGCTTTTGCTGCGCCGGTGGAGGAGGGGATAATGTTGCCCATGGAGGCTCTGCCGCCTCTCCAGTCCTTTTTGGAGGGACCGTCAACGGTCTTTTGAGTTGCGGTAACGGCATGAACGGTGGTCATAAGACCCTCTTTAATGCCGAAGTTGTCGTGAATGACCTTTGCAAGAGGAGCAAGGCAGTTTGTTGTGCAGGAGGCATTGGAAATAACCTTCATATCGCTGGAATAGGTGTTGTTGTTAACGCCCATAACAAACATCGGAGCGTCCTTGGAGGGAGCGGTGATTATAACCTTGCGTGCGCCGGCGTCAAGGTGTGCTTGGCAGGCGTCTACGGTTTTGAAAACACCGGTTGCCTCAATTACATATTCAACGCCGTCTTTGCAGTCTACCACAATCTTGCTGTCCTTGCGTATTTTACCTTCAAGGATTTCCTTTGCAAGCTGGTTGACCAATTCTCTTTGAATCAGTCGTTTGACAGGACGGGCACCGTATTCCGGATCGTAGCCGTTCTCTACCATGTCGTCTTCAAACGCTTTCGTGAATGAGAGCTGGACATTGTCGTCTTCAAGCTTCTTGCGCAGAATATCCATCTGAATTCTTACGATTTCACGGATATTGTCCTTGCTGAGAGGGTCAAATGTGACAATTTCGTCGATTCGGTTCAGGAATTCAGGACGCATTCTCGTCTTCAGTTCCTCATACCTGAGGTTGGAAGTCATGATAAGGATGGTGTTCTTGAAGTCCACGGTACGACCCTTATTGTCTGTAAGACGTCCGTCATCAAGCACCTGAAGCAGGATGTTGAATACGTCCGGGTGCGCCTTTTCGATTTCGTCGAGCAGCACTACGGAGTAAGGTTTACGCCTTACCGCTTCTGTGAGCTGTCCACCTTCGTCATATCCGACATATCCCGGAGGAGCACCGATAAGCCTGCTCACGGTGTGGCTCTCCTGATACTCGCTCATATCTATACGCGTCATCATGGATTCGTCGTTGAACAGGAACTCGGCAAGGGCTTTGGCAAGCTCTGTCTTACCGACACCAGTTGTTCCGAGGAACAGGAATGACCCGATAGGACGGTGTTCGTTGGACAGACCGGCACGGCTTCTTCTGACTGCATCGGACACTGCGCTTATCGCCTTGTCCTGGCCGACAACCCTTTTGTGCAGCACGCTTTCCATTTTGAGCAGTTTCTCCTTTTCGCTTTCAAGCATTCGATTGACAGGAATGCCGGTCCAGCGGGCCACTACTTCAGCGATATCCTCCGGTGTGACGGACTCCGTGATAATAGGGTCTTTTATGGCAGCCTGTTTCTTGGTCAATTCATCAAGACGCTGCTGCGCCTGTGCGAGTTTGCCGTAACGGATTTCCGCTACCTTGCCATAGTCTCCGGATCTTTCCGCAACAGCAGCATCGTGCTTGTATCCCTCGATATTCTGACGCAGGTTGTTGAGCTCTGTGACAATCCCTTTCTCCTCATCCCATTTCTTGGACAGGACTTCCCGTTCTTCTTTGCTCTTCTTGAGTTCCTCGTCAAGTTTTTCGGATTTGAGGCTTGCCCCTTCTCTTTTGATGGCTTCTTTCTCTATTTCCAACTGGCGGATCTTGCTGTCAAGTTCGGCAATCGGTTCAGGTACGGAATTCATCTCAAGACGAAGTTTTGAAGCCGCTTCATCCACAAGGTCAATGGCCTTGTCCGGAAGGAATCGGTTGTTGATATACCTGTGGCTCAAGTTGACGGCTGCTATCAATGCGTCGTCTTCTATGCTTACCCGGTGATGGTTCTCATATTTCTCTTTAAGACCTCGGAGTATGGATATTGATTCTGCAGGGGTAGGCTCGTCCACCATTACCTTTTGGAAACGACGTTCGAGGGCTTTGTCCTGCTCGAAATACTTCTGGTACTCGTCAAGTGTCGTGGAACCGATGGTTCTGAGTTCGCCTCGAGCCAGGGCCGGTTTCAGGATGTTGGATGCATCCATGGCACCGGAAGACCTGCCGGCTCCGACCAGCGTGTGAATTTCATCGATGAACAGGATAATCTCGCCGTCGCTCTCCACCACTTCCTTTACGACTCCCTTCAGCCTTTCCTCGAACTCGCCCTGATATTTCGCGCCTGCTATCAATGCACCCATATCAAGGGAGTAAATGAGACGGTTCTTAAGGTTCTCCGGAACTTCCCGGTTGACAATCTTCTGTGCGATGCCTTCTGAAATAGCTGTTTTACCCACACCAGACTCGCCCACAAGTATAGGGTTATTCTTTGTACGTCTGCTCAATATCTGCAGAACTCTTCGGATCTCCTCGTCCCTGCCTATGACAGGATCAAGTTTTCCTTTAGCCGCAGCATCATTTAGATTGATGGCGTACTTACTTAAAAATTCATATTCTTTTGCCATATTCTAATCTCCTTTTTATCCCGCTACGGCTTCGGCTATGCATAACAAACAACCGCCGGACCTTTGCGGGGCCGACGATTGTTTGTCCAAAAAATATTCCACTGACAAAATGTCAGTAAGGGAAATTATTCTGCGTTGTTTTCGGTAGTAGGGGCGTCCTGCTGAACAGGAGCGGTAGGGAAGGCCGGCTGCTCGCTACTAGCGGCATTCTCAATCTTGTTGGTGATATCGATGCCTGACTTCTTGGCGCCTGTGGTGAAAGATGCCACGACGGAAACTACAAGGATGAATGCTACCAAACCCCATGTAATCTTCTCGAGGATATCAGCTGTCTGGCGTACACCGAATGTCTGGTTTCCTGCTACGAAATTGCTAGCCATACCATCTCCTTTGCTGTTCTGGAGCAGCACCACACCTATAAGCAAAATCGCCGCAAGGACGATGAGTACGGTCAGAATGATAAATACTACGTTCATCTGTTATCGTGTTTTTGTTTTATTTCTTCAATAAGGGATGCAAAGTAAACACTTTTTTCTGGATAACGCAAGATAAGTTTCGAATAAATATCTATCGCCTGCTCTTCGTAGTCCTGCTCAAGATAGATTTTTGCTAACGTTTCCGTGCAGAAGTCGTTGTGCTGATCTTCGTGTGCGTCTTTATATCCTTCCTCTCTTGCTTTTGATGCGAATCGAGAGAATATGTTGTCTTCGGCGTGCTTGACTTCATTGTACTGAGACGGGGAGAAATAATCTCCGCCCGCCGCTGTATATACTACACGTACCGTCTCTTTCTGCGCCGGTTCTATGCAGTTGCTTACAAGCATCCTTGCATTGTCTTCGGAGCAGTCGGCTCTTTGGGTCTCTTCAGACAGGACTTTTATCTTTTTCCTGGATGGCAGATACAGGGCCGTCTGTCCGATTATGCTGTCGGCTGCGGCTCCGAGTTCCTTCATTCTGCGGAAATACTCCATGCGCCCGCCTGCATACCATGGATAAATCTCGATGATGCCGCGCAGCTCTTCGGAATTCAATGTCCGGATATTCATTCTTTTTACCATTGTGCTACGCTTGCGTTGAATATGTCATCCACTATCTTCTCTACGATTTCTGCCGTAAGAGTGGCTTCGACCGACTCGAATGTCTGGTTGGAGTCGTATTCCGCGTATCCGGAGAAAACTTTGTCCGTAAAGTCATCTTCCGGATATTTCCTGTTGGTGAATGAAGCCTTGACGGTGATTGTGAGTTTGTTGCTTGCCGCCACTTCATCCGCAGTGATGGACGAAGCGCTTATGGAGTATCCGGTCACTTCTCCGAATATCTCCAGATCGGCATTCTCTTCCACCTGCTCGAGGCGCGTCATCTGACGGAACTTGGTCTTCAGCCCTTCCGTGAGGTCGTTGCTCAGTGTAGGATTTACCTTGAGAGCCTTGTATTCGAAAAGGTCTATGGACACGGTGGTCACGTCAGGCTGAATGGATGTACCTGAGAATGAATATATTCCGCAGGAACAGACAAGTGCTGCGGTTATCAGTGTAAGAACCCACTTTTTCATCTTTGCTTCATTTTGGCGAGCTTCCGGTATATGGTTCTCTCGGATATGCCCAGTTCTTCTGCGGCTGCTTTTACCTTGCCGTCATGTTTGGCAAGGCATTTTTTGATTAGAAGATCGCTTGCTTCTTCCATAGAAGTTACTTTCGGGAATTCTTCTTCCGGAGCCGTGTGTTCTATATTCTGTTGAAAATCGGCATTCTGTTGGAAACCGGTGCTCTTGCCGAACTCTTCAATAAGTCTCGGGACATTCGAATCCTGTCTGGACACCGTACCGGCGCTTGTCATGCTTTCCAGCTTTTCCTTAATTCTGTCCACCTCCTGCTTGAGAAGAAAAATGGCCTTGACGATCTGCTCTTTCTCACTGCTGCTCATGCTCCCGGTGCTTCCCGCTCCGTCAGCTACCATGATGGATCCTTGCTCCTGAGGAATGTATCCTTCGAGCCTGTCGGCGCTTATCTCTATCCTCTCCTGTCCCGGAGTCATGGGCTTGGATTCCAAGGCCGTTACGGTTTCCGCCACATTTTTGAGCTGTCTTATATTGCCTGGCCACCTGTATGACGTCAGCATCGATATGGCATCGTGGCTGAGGCTTATCTTGCAGAGATTGTATTTTTCCGCGAAGTCTGAAGAGAATTTCCGGAAAAGCAGGTATTGGTCGTCCTTGTTTCTGTCCCTAAGCGCCGGTACCTTAATCTGGATTCCGGAAAGCCTATAATAAAGGTCTTCTCTGAATTTGCCGGTGGCTACGGCGTATGCAAGATTGATATTGGTCGCGGCAATCACCCTGACATCGGTTTTCTCCACCTTGGATGAGCCGACCTTGAGGTATTCGCCGTTTTGCAGCACTCTCAACAGCAGAGCCTGTGTCTCTTTTGGAAGTTCTCCGATTTCATCAAGGAACAATGTGCCTCCATTGGCTTCTTCGAAATATCCCTTCCTTTCTCCTATGGCACCCGTGAACGCACCTTTCTCATGCCCGAACAATTCTGCGTTGATGGTTCCTTCCGGAATGGCACCACAGTTTACGGCAAGGTATTTTCCTGTTTTTCTGAGGCTGTTCTGGTGTATGATTCTTGGAATGACATCTTTACCTACGCCGCTTTCTCCTGTGATAAGCACTGCCAGATCTGTCGGAGCTACGGCTAACGCTGTCTCAATAGCGTGCGTGAGAGCCGCGTCATTTCCTATGATATCGAACTTGTTTTTTATTCTTTGTAATTCCTGCAGGTCCATATATGGCAAAGTTAAGGAATTTTATTTATTTTTGTCGTAAAATATCAAATTAAAGTTATTGGGATATGAAAAAATTTACTGGTTTTTTGGCGCTTTGCGCTATGGTGTTGGCATTCGCTTCATGTTCCGCCTCCAGGGCTGAGCAGATGAAACTTGCCGAGAAGGTTTCAGTGTCTTCAAATCCGGAGGTGCTGGCTCTTGTAGGCGATAAGATTCCTGCGGACATCACCGTGACTTTCCCTGCTAAATATTTTCATCCTGCAGCCATTCTTGAGGTAACTCCGGTGCTTGTATATGAAGGTGGAGAACAGGTTGGGAAGACATTTAAATATCAGGGAGAGAAAGTTAAGGACAATTATCGCGTGATAGCATCCAATGTGGACAACAGTGTTACCGAGAAGGTGGCATTTGACTATGTTCCTGGTGTTGAGAAGTCTTATCTTGAGCTCAGAAGTGTGGCTTACTATAAGAACAAGACCATTGAAATCCCTGCCATCAAGGTAGCGGACGGATGCAATGTTACACAGCTCTTCGCTTCTACCGAGGGTGAATACAGCTTCAAGAAAGATGATTACAAGGAAGTGATCAGCGAGAGTGCAGAGGGACAGGTAATGTATGATTACAATTCTGCTACCATTAAGAGAAGCGAACTCCGCTCTGATTCTGTAAAGGAGCTTCAGGCTGCTCTTGATGAGATTGCTTCAGATCCTAGATATACCGTGACCGGCACAAGAGTTGTGGCTTACGCTTCTCCTGAAGGAGGACAGCAGTACAATGCCAAGCTTTCTGACAAGCGTGCAGAGTCTGCAAAGAAAGCATGGGACAAGGTTACCGGAGGCATGAAGACCGACGATATCCAGGTAAAGAGCATGGGTCAGGACTGGGACGGTTTCAAAGAGGCTGTTCAGAACTCCAATATCGAAGACAAGGAACTTATCCTCAGAGTGCTTTCAATGTACAGCGATCCTGCTGTTCGCGAGAGTGAAATAAGGAACATGTCCAAGGTTTACACCGAAATCAACAAGAACGTATTCCCTGAGCTTCGCCGTGCTCGTTTCATCGCTGACGTGGATTACAAGAATTTCAGCGAGGATGAGCTCAAGGAGCTTGCTGACAAGGCTGTTGACGTACTTGACGAGGAAGGTCTTCTCAGAGTAGCTTCCATCACTTCAAATGCAGACCGCAAAGCAGAACTCTACAAGATGGCTGTTTCCAAGTTCGGTTCAGACAGGGCACAGTTCAACCTTGCAGTGCTCAGCCTCAATGCAGGAAAGCCTGATCAGGCCGCTTCCCTCCTTAAGAAAGTGTCAAAGGTGGACGGTGACGTAAACAATGCTCTCGGAGTTTGCGAGCTTCAGAAGGGCAATCTTGACGCAGCTGCTGATTTCTTCCGCAAGGCCGGAACCACAGAGGCCAAGGCTAACCTCGGTACCATAGATATTCTTAAGGGAAACTACGACGCTGCCGTTAAGAATCTTGAGGGGACTGGAAGCCACAACCTTGCAGTTGCCTACATTCTTACCAACCAGCTTGACAAGGCCGAGAAGAGCATTACTTGCAAATGTGCAAGAAGCAATTATCTTCGTGCCGTCATCGCTGCACGTCGCGGCAATTCATCTGACGTTGAGAAATATCTCGCTCAGACCGGCAAGATGAAAGAGAAGGCGGAGAAGGATGTTGAGTTTGCAGATTTCAGATAATAAGTTCGTAAAAACATTTTGTAAATCATTTATTTATTCGTATATTTGCAGCCCCCAAATCATTGGGGGCTTTTATAATTTATTTGTTAACAACCATTTATGCCAACAATTCAACAATTAGTTCGCAAAGGACGCGAGGTTATTGAAATCAAGTCAAAATCTCGTGCGTTGGATGCTTGCCCTCAGAAGCGCGGTGTTTGCCTCAGGGTGTATACTACTACCCCTAAGAAACCTAACTCCGCTATGCGTAAGGTTGCACGTGTGCGCCTTTCCAACGCAAAAGAGGTCAATGCCTACATCCCTGGCGAGGGACACAACTTGCAGGAGCACTCAATCGTGCTTGTTCGCGGTGGTCGTGTCAAGGACCTTCCAGGTGTACGTTACCACATCCTTAGAGGAGCTTTGGATACTGCCGGCGTTGAGGGACGTACTCAGTCACGTTCTCTTTACGGAGCCAAGAGGCCAAAGTAATTGAAGGATGGTTTTAATTTATTAATTTCTATTTGTAATGAGAAAAGCAAAGCCTAAGAAGAGGATTCTACTTCCTGATCCTAAGTTTCACGACACACAGGTTACCCGTTTCGTGAACAATCTTATGTTGCAGGGGAAGAAGAGTATCGCGTATTCTATTTTTTACGATGCCATTGATATGGTAGGCGAGAAGATGAAAGATTCCGACAAGGCTCCATTGGATATATGGAGGAAGGCTCTCGAGAACGTAACCCCTCAGATTGAGGTGAAGTCACGTCGTATCGGTGGTGCCAACTTCCAAGTGCCTACTGAGTTGCGCCCGGAGAGGAAAATTTCACTTTCTATGAAGAATATGATCAACTTCGCCCGCAAGCGTTCCGGCCACTCAATGGCAGAGAAACTTTGTGCTGAAATTATTGCAGCGTATAACAACGAAGGTGGTGCATACAAGCGTAAAGAGGATATGCACAAGATGGCAGAGGCCAACAAGGCTTTTGCACACTTCAGATTTTAGTTGAAGGTGACAGATGGCAAAAAGAGATCTTAAGTACACGAGAAATATCGGTATCATGGCTCACATTGATGCCGGTAAGACTACAACTTCCGAGCGAATCCTTTACTACACCGGAAAGACTCACAAGATTGGTGAGGTTCACGAAGGTGCCGCTACAATGGACTGGATGGTTCAGGAGCAGGAGAGAGGTATTACCATTACTTCTGCCGCCACCACAGCATTCTGGCATTACAATGGTGAGACTTACCAGATTAACTTGATTGATACTCCGGGTCACGTGGACTTCACTGTGGAGGTTGAGCGTTCACTCCGTGTTCTGGATGGTACTGTCGCAACCTTCTGTGCTGTAGGTCGCGTGCAGCCTCAGTCTGAGACCGTTTGGCGTCAGGCTGACAAATACAGGGTTCCGAAGATTGCGTATGTGAACAAGATGGACCGTGTAGGCGCCGATTTCCTTGCTTGTGTTGAAGAAATCAAGACAAAGCTTGGTGCGACAGCAGTTCCAATCTGTCTCCCTATCGGTTCTGAGGAAAAATTCAAAGGTATCATTGACCTTATTGCCAAGAAGGCAATTGTTTATGATGCCGGCAACGAACTCGTCAACTATCAGATTCAGGATATTCCGGCCGACATGCAGGATGCAGTCGCTCTTTGGAGAGACAAGCTCGTAGAAGCAGCAGCCGAGTGCGATGAGGCGTTGATGGATAAGTATTTCGAGGATCCTGAGTCCATTACTGAAGAGGAGATTATCGCAGCGCTCCGCAAGGGTACCATCTCTATGCAGATTGTTCCAGCTTGCTGCGGTTCATCATTCAAGAACAAGGGAGTTCAGTTCCTTCTTGATGCAGTGATGAGATATCTTCCTTCACCGCTTGACATTGGTGATACCAAGGCTACCGACCTCACTACCGGTGAGGAAGTGGATCTAAAGCCTTCTCCGACCGAGCCTTTCTGTGGTCTCGTGTTCAAGATTGCTACTGATCCGTTCGTTGGTCGTCTCGCTTATATCAGAGTATATTCAGGTCATCTTGACGCCGGTTCTTACGTGCTCAACACTCGTTCCGGAAAGAAAGAAAGAGTTGCCCGTCTGTACCAGATGCACTCCAATCATCAGAACCCTATCGAGTTTGTCGAGGCTGGAGACATTTGTGCGGCAGTCGGCTTCAAAGACCTTCGTACCGGTGATACCATCTGTGTTGAGAATCGTAAGTTCGCTCTTGAGTCCATGGAATTCCCGGATCCGGTTATCGGTATTGCCGTAGAGCCTAAGACTCAGAAGGATCTTGATAAGTTGGGAATCGCTCTTGGTAAACTCGCTGAAGAGGATCCTACCTTCACTGTGAAGTCAGATCATGACACAGGTCAGACCGTAATCAGCGGTATGGGAGAGCTTCATCTTGATATCATTGTCGACAGACTTCGCCGTGAGTTCGGCGTTGAGATTAATCAGGGTGCACCTCAGGTTAATTACAAGGAAGCCATCACCGCTACTACCCAGCATCGTGAAGTGTTCAAGAAGCAGACCGGTGGTCGTGGTAAGTTCGCTGATATCATCGTTGAGATCGGTCCTGCTGATGAAGGTGTTACAGGTCTTCAGTTTGACAATCAGGTTAAGGGTGGTAATGTACCTAAGGAGTTTATTCCTTGCGTTCAGAAAGGATTCGAATCGGCTATGGCCAACGGTGTCCTTGCAGGATATGAGGTGCAGTCACTTAAGGTTACCCTTCTTGATGGTTCTTTCCATCCTGTTGACTCCGACCAGCTTTCATTCGAACTTGCAGCGCGTATGGCTTTCCGTCATGCATGCCCTAAGTGCAAGCCGGTTCTCCTTGAGCCTATCATGAGTCTTGAGGTTGTTACCCCTGAAGATTATATGGGAGAGATTGTAGGTGATCTTAACCGTCGTCGCGGTCAGATTGTCGCAATGGATTCTACCGCTAACGGTGCGCGTGTCGTAAAGGCGTTCGTTCCTCTTGCAGAGCAGTTCGGATATGTAACAGTGCTTCGTACACTTTCATCCGGTCGTGCTACAAGTACGATGTCCTTCGATCATTACGCTGAAGTCCCTGCTGCTATGGCTAAGGACATCATCGAGAAGAGCGGATATAAGGTTTCAGATGACGAATAATAAATTAGAATAGTAAAATTCATTGATATGAGTCAGAAAATTAGAATTAAACTCAAGTCTTTCGATCATATGCTCGTTGACAAGTCAGTGACTAAGATCGTTGAGACAGTGAAATCTACCGGTGCGAAGGTGAATGGTCCAATTCCTCTTCCTACCAACAAGAAGATTTTCACGGTTAACCGCTCCACCTTCGTCAACAAGAAGGCAAGAGAGCAGTTTGAGCTCGATTCTTACCGCAGGCTTCTTGATATTGAGGATTCCAACGCCAAGACCGTTGATGCTCTCATGAAGCTCGAGTTGCCTTCAGGTGTAGAAGTAGAGATCAAAGTCTGATATCGGGCGGTATTAAGACCGCCCCATAAGGTCCCTTAGCTCAGTTGGTTAGAGCACCTGACTCATAATCAGGGAGTCGCAGGATCATGCCCTGCAGGGACCACACAAGAAAAGCCCAGTCTTTTGACTGAGCTTTTCTTTGTATATGAAACCCCCACCGCAAGTGCCCGTCTATTGGTATCAACAGACATTTAATCTTCTATATAAGCCATTCTGACCAGTTTGTGGGAGTGATTACCGCTGTCTTTTCCACATCGTAGTTTTCCATAAATACCTTTGGTAGTTTTGTATTGGCTTTCTTGGGGTTGGATTTTATCTCGAATAGAGTAAAGCGCCCGTCTTTCTCTTCGATGTAGTCAATCTCCTGCTGTCCGGTTGTTCTCCAAAAATAGCTTTTGGCATAGTTTCCAGAATAATGATTCATTTTAATCCTTTCGCTTATGACGAAATTCTCCCATAGTGCTCCCGTGTCCTGCCTCATGGCCAGAGGTGCAAAATTTTGGAGTATGGCATTGCGGATACCGTTGTCATAAAAATAGATCTTCTTGCTCTTTTTTAATTCCGTTCGGAGATTTCGATTAAATCCGTTGAGTCGGAATATCACAAAGCATTTTTCAAGCAGGTCAATGTATTTTTCGACTGTCTTGTTGTCAGTCCCCACTGTTTGTGCAAGTTCATTATAGGAAACTTCCGATGAGAGTTGGAGAGCCAAGGCGACAAGTAGTTTCTCAAGCAGGACGGGCCTGCGGATGTCCTCCAATGTGAGAAGGTCTTTGTATAGATAGCTTCCAGCAATGTCCATCAGTATTTTTTTGCTTTCTTCCGGGTGGGAGTATACTTCGGGGTAGGAACCGAAGATCAGTCGCTGCTCGAGTGTCTGGCGAAGAGTCAGGATGCCACCAGCGGCGCATATTTCCTTCGAAGAGAGAGGAAAAAGGTTGTATTCATATTTTCTTCCGGTAAGCGGTTCGTTAAGCTTGTTTTGCAACTCGAATGAGGATGAGCCTGTTACCAATAACTGCACTTCCGGAAAATTGTCTATTAGACGCTTTAATGTCATTCCTATTCCTGGAACGGACTGCGCTTCGTCAATCATTACTATCCTGCTCTGTCCGATAATCAGTTTTAAGTCCGAAACTCCAGCTTCTGTCAGCATTATCCTAACCTCAGTGTCTTTCCCTGAAAAAAGTTGACTCACAACAAAGAGTTAACAATGGCGTATT
>OQVL01002206.1_pt1 | contig 11879 bp, 8 predicted proteins | sample 1691501 | NCBI WGS metagenome assembly OQVL01 (sample SAMN03418253, study PRJEB22391) | human gut metagenome | biome: human-gut; feature: organic feature; material: feces | host: Homo sapiens | place: Tanzania | collected 2013-01
CGTTTAGCTTTGCCTTACCGTACGGAAAATTTTTCTGTTTCGATGTTCTTCTGATATTCCTTCAATAGAAGCTATTATTAGTTCTTTACTGTCTTTAATATCCTTATCTGTGAAATTACCATTTTTCATATCTTCTAGTTGTTGTTTTATTGTATCTAAAGCTTTTTGATAATTTTGTATTTCAATTCCTGCACGAATAAATATACAATTTTTAGTTTTATTATAATTTGACCCTGTTGTATATGCTAAACTTGCTTTTTCACGTACATTTTGGAATAATTTCGAGTTTGCTCCTCCACCTAGTATTGCATTATACACAGCTGCTATAAATCTACTATCTTCTGCTGTTTCATTTATATTTAAGCCCATTACTAGTTTTCCTTGTGTTACTTGCATACTCTCATTTATTATATTTGGCTCTCTAATTTCTATTTGTTCAGTTGTTTCATTGTTTACAATATACTCAGGTTTTCTAGCATTTAGTTTTTTAATGTTTTCATTTTGTTCTATAGTTTGTTTTACTTTTTCTTTATCTATAGTGCCTGAATAGAATATATCAATTTTACAGTTATCTATTAACGTTTTGTAGTAGTTATATAATTCTTCTGGAGTTATCTTCTCTAGGTCTTCTATATAACCATATTTATATAATCCATATGGTTCATTTTTATACATTTCCTCAATACATCTATCAAATGCATATCTTGCCTTATTGTCAACTTTTCCTGATATCTTTTTATTTTGTCGTGTATGGTTTCGAACTTTGGAGTAACTTTTTCTCCGTATGCTTCTTCCCACTTAGAACGTTCTTTCTGATATGCGTCAAAGGCACGCTGTGCAGTATAGAATGCTGTGTAGAAGTCTTGTACTGTTGCAAATTCATGCTGTCTGACGATATTGGATAATCTGGCTTTGAGAGTTCGGATCTCTTCCTCTTTGGTGGCAATCTTGCTTTCAAGCTCTTTTTTCTTAGTAAGTAAATCGTTTTCAGTATGGAGAACTTTATCAGCGGAATTTTTACAGAGAGGTAATGGAAAAGAATCGGGTGCATTACGAGTATTACCATTTGGGAATGACAGAAAATGTGCCGGAGCTTGAAGGTTTCCATTTCCACACATTAAGGCATACCTACACGACAAACCTCTTATCCAACGGGGCTCAGCCTAAGGATGTGCAGGAACTGTTAGGACACTCAGACGTGAGTACCACCATGAATGTCTATGCCCATGCTACAAGGGAAGCAAAGCGGACTTCCGCAAGACTTCTTGATAAAGTGGCAGGCAATGATTAAACAACTATTGACATTTTGTTACTGGAGTAGTGGAAAATACTTCAATGTAAGCAGATTTTAACACACTTTCAGATGGAAGAATCGCATGAATATAGCGAAAGAGTAAGAAAAAGCGACCGGCACATGGGGATTGGCCCGCCCGGCAGAGGTGCTCCCGAAAGAGCGGCTAGCGCAGCAGCTTAGATACTGTAGAATTATGCCCATGAAACGCAGAAATGCCCCGGCATGGACGTCGGGGCAAGGAGAAACCGCGCCATGGACGGCGCGTTTCGACGGTTTCGTCAAGCATAGAAACCATAAAAAGCATAATTCGTACAGTACCTTAGCTGCGTAGCGTTAGCTCGTCGGGAGCACCTCTGCCGGGCGGGCCAATATTATTAATTATTGTGCAGCATCAGGAGCCACATACGAGTATGCATTGGACATCTTTGCAGCATTGTTTGTCAGAGTGACAGCCTCTCTGTAGTAAGCAACGACAGGAGTGCCCTTATCCACTGCGTTGAACAGCTGCTCTGCAAAAGCAGGCGGCACATTGATACAGCCGTGTGAGCCTGAGGTTTTGTAAATTGTTCCTCCGAAGGTATCACGCCAGCTGGCATCATGGATACCTATATTGTAGGCAAACGGCATGAAATAGCTGACAGGAGAAGAGTATCCCTCGCCGACAAGAGTAGCATTTCTCTGCTTGTAAACAATCTTGTATACACCATCTACGGAACCATTCTGACGGGCGAGATTACCTGATACGAAATCAGACTCCATCTGGAGAGCACCATCCTTGTAATACCACATGTGCTGCTTTGTGTAGTCAATCTCTATGTATGTATTACCTATGTCGTCAGCACCGCGGTGAAGAGCAGTCTGCTCGTAAACAGGCTCTCTTTCTACAGGCTTGCCTCCCTCTAAATCTGAAAGGAGCTGGGCTTTCTCATTTTTCTTGCTGACCACCCATCCGTAGTCTCCACCACCTATTTCAATAGTGTCACCGGACGATGTCTTGAATGAGCGTTTTCGTCCGAAGGTATTGTACTTGGAAGCAAGCTGCTGGACATATTTAGTGACCTTGGCATCATCTATGCTCACGCTGCCGTCATCTGAGATGCTTAGCATATCAAGGATTTTGGCTGAGTCAAGCTTCTCGTCGGCACCTTCAATTTTGTAGGTGACGGTTGAAGCAGTGTATTTGTCGAGGGCTTCTTTTTCATTTTTGATTGTATCACTGTTTTTTGTGATTTTTGGAGCTTCATAACAGTCATCACTTAAGGCAAGTTTTGGAAGCTCGTTGTCCAGGGCGTCCTTTACCTCGGCAAGGATGCTGTCATATATCGGCTTGCAGCCTTTTTTCTCTTCAATCACATCGTATTCGCCGTCTTTTATCTCTATATGGGCATCCTCCGGATTTTCAATGTAGTCATCACTGAAAATATCAAGAGCCTTGAGCTTTTCCGCCAAAGCGGCATCGTCATATTTGGACGAACCCTTTAGAGTATAGTTTTGAGCTTTGAAGAGACTGACAGGCCATGTAAAAGCATTCTGGCTTTTTAGGATTTGCTCCTCGTCACCGTTTGAGACATATTCATAGGAAAAATCAGGTCCCTTAAGTGAAAAGCTGTTGCCTTTTCTATCAGTGATTGTGAGCAGATAGTCGCGGCTTAGGGCTGTATTTTTTTCTAATGCCTCTTTTGCAGTTTTACCTGCGTATTTTACAGAGTTAATCTTTGTGTTGAACAGATAGTGGCTGCTAAAATAAAAGGCAAAGCCAAGATAAACAGCCAAAAGCACACCAAGCACAACGGCGCAGGTTATAAGCACTTTTTTCTTCATGTAAATCGACCTCCTTGGAGATATGCTGTTACTGCCCACATCAGGGTGCAGGCAGCAGCTAAATATCAGTTACATCTGTGAAGATGTGAGACGTCCATATAGTCAGGCAGACCATCCTTGTAGGCTACAGCGGTTTCTCCCTGAATAAGTGGCTTTAGGTATTCGATAAGCTCAGGCTTCACATCATTGCCCGCATCATTAATCCACTCTCTTGGCACAGACTTGGCCTCGTTTGCGATATCCTTGATAGCAGAATATGTGTATTCCACCTGATAAGGATCATTTGAGATGCGCTTCAAGCATACCATTGATGCGGTCACACCCTCTGCTGCAATCGCAACACCCTTTTTACCCTGAGCAAATGATTCCTCGATATCGGTTAATGATGCAAGGTGTGAGGCACAGCGCTGGAGCACGTTTACCTCTACAGAGCGCACCTTGACACCGATGTTTTCCTTTACTATGAACTCAAGAGCCTTTCCGGCACCGCTTAGCTGCTGGTGTCCGAACTGATCACATGCGGCCTTTGATGATGTAATGTATGAGCCGTCTGCGTCATGTATTCCTTCTGATACGGCAACTATTACATTGTTAGTGTGCTCGAGGGCTTCTTTTATATCGGCAACAAATTTGTCCTTGTCAAAATCCACCTCAGGCAGATAGATGAACTGAGGCGCTGTATTGTACTCATTACGTGCGAGAGCGGAAGCGGCAGTGAGCCATCCTGCGTCACGTCCCATGATTTCAACGATTGTCACACTCTTAACAGCATAGATAAAGGTGTCGTGGGCTATCTCAAGCATGCTTGATGCGATGTATTTGGCGGCAGAGCCAAAGCCCGGAGTGTGGTCTGTCATGCACAGGTCATTGTCGATGGTCTTTGGAATTCCTACAATTTTCACATCACTGTTGATTTTTTTTGCATAATCGGATAACTTTAATACGGTATCCATCGAATCATTTCCACCGATGTAGAAGAAAGCCTTTATGGAAAGCTTATCGAACTGGTGGAAGATGTATACATATGGTGAATCATCATCCTTGTAATCCGGGAGCTTGTGACGGCATGAGCCAAGATACATGGCAGGTGTGGTCTTAAGCTTTTCAAGATTAGCATCATCTGCAAAGATATCTGACAGATTGAGGTAATTCTCATTTAATATGCCGAGTATTCCGTTTACGGCGCCATAGCAGATATCGTATTTCTCAGAGCTTTTTACTCCTGCGATGACTCCTGCAAGGCTTGCGTTGATTGCAACAGTTGGGCCGCCTGACTGGGCGACGATACAGTTTGACTGATTCATTGTAATCTCCTTATTGTGTATTTTAACTATTTCTCTTCTGCGAGAATAGTTATGGTATAATTTTAAAATGATTACTAAAGGCGCATGGTGTATGCACCGCATAATCATATAGATTGTAGTATCAAACATTATTTTTAGCAAGGGTTAAAATGAAAAATATGAATAAATACGAAGATTGTTTATTGTGTCCCAGAAAATGTGGCATAAACAGAAGCACCGGACAAACAGGTGTATGTGGCGTTTCATCTGAAATAAAGGTGGCGCGAGCAGCACTTCATTATTGGGAGGAGCCGTGCATATCAGGAAAAAAAGGAAGTGGGGCAGTTTTTTTCTCAGGCTGCAGCCTGCACTGCGTGTTCTGCCAGAACAGGGAGATTTCTGACGGAAAAGAGGGAAAGGTAATCAGTAAAGAGCGGCTGAGTGATATCTTCATAGAACTTGCTGACAAAGGCGCAAATAATATCAATCTGGTCACACCGGGGCAGTATATCCCTGATATAGTGTGGGCGGTAAACGAGGCAAAAAGCCGCGGCATGAAGCTTCCTATTATATACAATACGAGCGGATATGAAAATGTGACAGAGCTAAAGCTGCTTGAGGGCATAGTGGATGTGTATCTTCCGGATTTTAAATATATGGACAGTACGCTTTCGGCAATGTATTCAAGGGCAAAGGATTATCCGTCTGTCGCAAAGCAGGCGCTTTCAGAGATGGTCAGGCAGCAGCCGGATGTCGTGATTGACGATGCGACAGGACTCATACAAAAGGGAGTTATTGTGCGACAGCTTCTACTGCCGGGACATGTGAATGATGCAAAGGCTGTACTTAAGTACCTGTATGATACATATCATGATCACGTATATATAAGCATGATGAGCCAGTTTACGCCGATTGCACTAAAGGATTATCCTGAGATAAACCGCACAGTGACAAGGAGAGAGTATGAAAGGCTTGTTGACTATGCCCTTAAAATAGGAATCACGAATGCATTTATACAGGAGGGTGACGTGGCAAAGGACAGCTTCATCCCGGCATTTGACTGTGAGGGAGTATGATATTTACCGTTTTTCTTAATAAAATAGTAAGAATTGGCAGGCAAAAATGACTGGATTTTGTGACGCCGGTGTAGTACTATGGTTATGTGATATTTTTTAACTGTGAAGGTACTGAACAGTTACGATATTTTGTTATTACTCACATCCCGGTGTGACAGATGATAATGTTTTTAATCACACAGGATACATTATTCAATAGAGGATACAGTGATGAAAAATATAGAAGAACAGCAGATAATAATTGAATGTCCGAATACTATCTTTCATCTATACATTGACAGTGAGGATGAGCTTTCAAAGGTTAAGGTGTTTATGAACAATATGAAGAATGTTGATTCGATAAGTCTGCATGATATATACAACTGGTGTAACAGACAGCATGTGCAGTACACGACGACATTTAATTATGACAGTAAAATGACCTTGACAGAAATGATAAAATCCTACATATTTTACTTCAGACAGAAGCTTAGATATGTAAATAATAGTGATAGGATGATAGAAACATGAGATACCCTGAATTTCTAAAGGATAGAGGAACAATAGGCTTTGTGGCGCCTTCGATGGGCTGTACAACAGAGCCGTACAGGAGTGCCTTTGACAATGCCATTAAAAGGTTTCACAGCATGGGTTATAAGACGATAGAGGGACCTAACTGCAGGTGCGACAGTGGCATAGGTATCAGCAATACACCTAAGAAGTGCGCGGAAGAGCTGAACGAGAGCTATGCTTCTGCTGATAGTGATGTGCTTATATCCTGTGGTGGTGGCGAGCTGATGTGCGAGGTAGTGCCTTATATTGATTTTGAGCGCGTGAAGCAGTCAAAGCCGAAATGGTACATGGGCTATTCCGACAACACGAATTTCACATTTTTGGAGGCTACTATTGCAGATACAGCAGGTATTTACGGGCCGTGTGCGGGCAGCTTTGGCATGGAAGTGTGGCATGAGTCACTTACCGATGCGTTTAATCTGCTTTGTGGCAGGAAGCTTTCATTTACCAATTACCCTATGTGGGAGAAGGAATCGATAAAGGATGAGAATGCTCCGTTTGTGGGCTACAACCTGACTGAAAAGTCGTGTATCAGCTCTATTCCTGCGGTGGCAAAGGAAAGCAGGCTTACCATGAGAGGCAGGCTGCTTGGTGGATGCATGGATTGTCTTATCAATCTGCTTGGTACATCGTTTGACCATGTAAGGGAATTTAATGAGCGCTATAGTGATGATGGTATCATATGGTTCCTTGAGGCTTGTGACCTTAATGTGATGGGCATGAGAAGGGCTATGTGGCAGATGAAAAATGCAGGATGGTTTTCAAATGTAAAGGGATTTCTTATCGGACGCCCGGCGCACTTCGGAGAGGAAATGTTTGGCATAGACCACAGACAGGCGCTTTCATCACTGCTTAGAGAGTTTAATGTGCCAATCATCATGGATCTGGATATAGGTCATATGTCACCGATGATGCCTGTGGTATGCGGAAGCATGGCAGATGTCAGCTTCGACGGAAGTAACTTTACAATTTCGTATGATATAGAGCAGTAGATTGGAGGAAAAATGATTAGATTAATAAAGAAAAAAGCAAAGAGTATTGTATGTAGCGTGCTTGCTGCGGTGACACTGTTTACGATGAATCCGGCTGTATTTGCAACAGAGACAGCTACGCAGACTGATACAGTTTCAAGCGTTGATGTATCAGGCAGTGACAGCAGTGACGCAGCTGATAAGAGTAACACAGACAGTACTGCAGACAGCACAACGACAGCCGGCAGTGAGGCAAACGACAAGGTGACCATCAGCAAAAATGATAAGCCATACTTAAGTCTTGGAGCAGACCTCACACCGGAGCAAAGAGCGACAGTGCTTGGATTTATGGGAATCGAGCTCACTGATCTGGACAAATACGATGTGGTCTATGTAAATAATGATGAGGAGCACAAGTACCTCGATTCATACATCAGCAAGAGCGAGATTGGCACAAGGTCACTTTCCTCAGTACTTATTACAGAGGATAAAAAGGGTGCGGGTCTTAGTGTTTCCACGCACAATATCAATTACTGTACGGTAGGAATGTACAAGAATGCGCTTGCCACAGCAGGCATAGCTGATGCTAAAATCATAGTCGCAGGACCTTTCCCTATTTCCGGAACGGCAGCACTTGTAGGCACACTAAAGGCATACGAGGAGATGACAGGCAAGAAGCTTGACGACAAGGTGACAGACGCAGCGATGGATGAGCTTGTCACAACAGGAGAGCTCAACAAGAGCATTGACGGCGATTCGCAGGATATCGAGGCAATGATTGCTGACCTAAAGAAGCAGCTTGCCGATGGAAGGCTCAAGGATGAGAGCCAGATAAAGGATGCGATAAAGGAGGCTGCAAAGGATTACGACCTGAAGCTTTCTGATGATGATATTGCAAAGCTGACATCGCTTCTTATGAAGCTTAAGGATGCCAATATCGACTGGGATTCGGTCATAAATCAGGCACAGGACTGGGCATCAAAGCTTGGCGACAAGATAAATGACCCGGGCTTTTGGGAAAAGATTGGTAACTTTTTCATGGATTTATGGGATAAGATAAAATCCCTGTTCAGCTAGAAAAAGCGACAGAAGACAGTAAGAATAAGCAGAATATGAATCAGACAACTCCCTGAAACGTAAGCATGAGCTGCACGTTGAAGGGAGTTTTTTATATTATTAATAAAAAAATAATAAATTTCTGCCGAATACATTGATACAAAGGCCATATTCTATTATAATTAAATGGATAATGGATTAATGTAAACAATGCACATAAGAAAGATGGGATTCGATGATAAAGATAAATAAATTTCTGGCAGTTTCTGTAGTTACATTGTCATTAGCCGCATGTGACCTGGCACCATACAGCAGCATGGCAGTCTATGCAAATCAGGCGGCTAAGGTTGTGTGTGATGAGAGATACTGGGTAGCGGCGAGAAGCGGACCGGGCACAGAGTATGAGCTGGAGCACAAGCTTTCAAACGGCAAGGATATTACTATTCTTGAGCAGACCACAGGTGCAGACGGCAAGGTGTGGTACAAGGCAAAGTACAATCTGGCAGCAAATAACGAGGAGTGTGTCAGCTATATCAGGTCTGATTTTGTATCAGCAGGTACCGGCACAGCTGCATCAGACAATGCGCAGACAGGGGATGCTTCGGCAGACACCGGCAATGCGGATGCCATACAGCAGAATAATGAGGAACAGCTTGCCCTTGCAACCGCATCGGGAGCATATGCTACAGGTACGATTACAGGTGGCAATGTGTATGTCCGCAATGCAGCAGGCACATCCGGCACTACAAAGGTTGTCTCGCTCGACTGGAACCATCAGGTTGACATAATAGGAGAGACCAAGGTAAACGGTTGGGTATGGTACAATGTCAAGGGTACTTTAAACGGCAAGGCATTTACGGGCTGGACTATCAGCAAATACATAAAGGTGACATACAATAATAGCGGAGACAATACTGATTTTGTCACGGCTATGAAGAATGCAGGCTTTCCTGACAGCTATATTCCAAACCTTACAGCTCTTCACAATAAGTATCCAAGCTGGACATTTGAAGCTGTAAATACAGGTTTGAATTGGGATACGGTGATTGAAAATGAGAGTGTAAACGGACTTAATCTGGTATCCAAATCAGCAGACAATGCCAAGAAATCCACAGCTTCCGGAGCATATAACTGGTCAACAAATACGTGGGTTGAGTACGAACCGGGATGGGTGTCAGCAAGCAGTGCCTATATTGCTTATCTCATGGATCCAAGGAATTTTCTTGATGAGACCAATATTTTTCAGTTTCAGAGTCTGGCATACAGTCCGAATGAGGCACTTGAAGGTGTCAAGTCCATAGTAAAAGGCACATTTATGGAGGGAACAAAGACCTATTCCAACAATGGCGAGAAAATCAATTATGCAAGCACATTCATGGATGTGGCAAAGAGCAGTGGAGTAAGTGCATACCATATAGCATCGCGTATAAAGCAGGAGCAGGGACAAAAGGGAACGAGCCCTCTTATTTCGGGTACATATTCCGGATACGAAGGATATTATAATTATTTTAATTTTAGTGCAACCGGAAGCACGAAGGATAAGATTTATAAAAATGGTCTGTCTTTTGCCAAGAAGCAGGGCTGGAATACAAGGGTAAAGTCCATAAGCGGCGGAGCTGTAAAGGTGGGCAGCAATTATATAAATAAGGGTCAAAATACACTGTATTTTGAGAAGTTTAATGTAGTAAATACAAGCTCGCTGTATTTCCATCAGTACATGGGCAATGCCACAGCGGCTCTTACTGAGGGACAGAGTCTGGCTAAAGGATATTCAGACAAGAATCAGGCTTTTGTATTTAAAATACCTGTATACAACAATATGCCATCGTCAGCAGTGGGCTTCGATAAAGCAGGCGATACCAATAACTATCTGCAGTCGCTTGCGATAAGCGGTGTAACACTCACACCGGCCTTCAATGGAGCGACAACAAGCTATTCAGCAGTTGTTTCAAATGCTATAAGCTCAGTGACTGTTTCGGCAGATGCAGTTTCAGGAAACAGTGGTGTTTCAGGCACAGGAAGCTATTCGCTTGCTGTCGGAAATAATACAATTAGGGTAAATTGCAAGTCGCAAAGCGGTGATACAAGAACATACACTATCAATATAAACAGGCAGGCGGCATCTGCAAATAATGCAGGTGGCAATAATAACCAAAATAATACAGATGTAAATATTACATCAGGTAAATACAGTATAGGCACTTATATTACAGGCATTGAGCCTGGAACCGGTGCGGCTGATTTTGTGAAGAATATAGCAGTATCAGCATCAGGTACTGTAAAGCTTCTGACAAGCTCGGGCTCAGAAAACAGCGGAAAGATTGCAACAGGCAATAAAGTGGCTGTTTATGATGCTTCAGGTAATCTGAAAAAGACATACGATATTGTTATATATGGAGATATCAATGGTGATGGTGCTGTAAATGCTCTTGATATGATTAAGCTCAACAGACATATTTTAGGAAAGGGAACACTCACAGGTGCTTATCTGGAGGCAGCTGATGCTAACAGAAAGCGTGATGGTGGAAATGCTCTTGATATGATAATCATGAACAGACACATACTGGGCAAATCAAAGATATCGCAGAATTAGAAATGTGAGGAAAAATATGAAGAAATTATTTGGATGTATATTATCACTTGTTATGGCGGTGATGCTTGTTTTTGCACCTGCCGAGCATGTATATGCGCAGGGACTTGGATTAAGTGTCAGCTCAAGCTCTGTAGCTGTTGGAAAAACAGTCAAGGTGACTGTTTCTATGCCGTCAGGATATTTTGGTACAGTAGTTATCTCAAGCTCTGACGAGGGAGTGCTGAGTAACGGAGGCGATGGTGTGGCCAATATTGGTGACGCTGCAGGATATCCCACATCGCAGTCATTTTCATTTACGGCGAAGGCTGCAGGAAGCTGCACTATAAAGGCATATTGTACAGTTGTAGGAGATGCAGAGGGCAACGATGCCGGAGGTACAATTACCGGTGCCAGCACGAAGGTGACGGTAACAAGTGCTTCATCAAACAACGATTCAAACAGCAACAAGGATAACAAGGACAATTCCGGCAGCAATACCGGCAATGACAGCAATACAAATAAAGATAATGAAAACAAAGAGGAAAAGAAATCCTCAAACGCATCTCTTGGTTCGCTTGTTATCTCAGCAGGTACGCTTTCCCCTGAGTTTTCTGCTGCGACAAAGGATTACACAGCTACAGTAGATTACAGCTGTTCAAGCCTTGCGGTTACAGCAAATCCGGCTGATTCCAAGGCGAGCGTGACATCCGTCACAGGCAATGATTCACTTGAGGTTGGAGAGAATACGGTCAGCGTTGTTGTGACAGCAGAGGACGGCAGCACAAGCACATACAATATAGTTGTTACCAGAAGAGCCGAGGATGATCCGGAGAATGCAGATAAGCAGGATAACTGGAAGAAGTTCGATATAAATGGCACAGAGTGGACTATGGTAAATGACATTCCGGAGGATGTTGTTCCTGAAGGCTTTGAGCACTCAAAGACAGTGATTGACGGACTTGAATACAATACCCTTCATGGCACCTTTGGTGATATCACGCTTGTGTATTTACAGTCGGAAAGCGGCAATGGGCTTTTTGTATATGATGCAGCACAGAATGCAGCATATGAGTTTGTCCGTATCAATTCAGAGTCGCATTTTATAGTGGTTTTACTGCCTAAGGTGGATGATGTGCCTGAGGGATATAATGAGATATCGCTCTCCATAGAGGGCAAGGGTGTGGCAACAGCCTACCAGACCAAAGCCGAAAAAACCGATGATAAGACAAAGGATTTTTACCTCGTATACGCTAT
>OQVL01002207.1_pt1 | contig 11879 bp, 9 predicted proteins | sample 1691501 | NCBI WGS metagenome assembly OQVL01 (sample SAMN03418253, study PRJEB22391) | human gut metagenome | biome: human-gut; feature: organic feature; material: feces | host: Homo sapiens | place: Tanzania | collected 2013-01
GATGCGCTTCTTGTTCTTGGTATTAAAGCAATGGATGTCAATACCATTTGTTACAACAACAAAGGGAACTCTGATTTCTTTCGCACGCGCATAAGAAATAGCTTGATCTCTATCTTTGTTAGTCAGCTTTTTGGAAATACGTTTTGCTTCAATGAGAAATGCAGCATTTTTCTTTCCTAAAGTAACAAGAATATCTACAAAACCTTTTGAGTAACTATCTGTAAGAGTAGACATGGTTTCAAAATCAAAATCTTTAACGGTATCATAGCCGCGTCTATTCAGATATGGCAAAATCTTTTTAATAACAGTTTCGGTTTCGCTTTTTATAATAACCTGATAATTTTATTTTATATATTTTTCTTATCCTTATTAATAAGTCTTTAATGTTTTCTTCTATATCTTTTCTATTTTTCATATTATAATTTATTAAATATTTATTAACATAAATAATAAAATTATCATTTTTTATATCAACTTTCAAAATAATCACCCTTAAATATCTAATTTATTGTATGAAAAAAGAAACTATAATGTTTCAGTTTCTTCTACTTTTTCATTTACATTTAATAATTCATCAAGGTATTTTAGTACTGCTTCTTTTCCTAAGCCTGTTTCACTTGAAAATAAGAATAAATTATCTTCTTCTTTTAATTTTAATGTATCAATAATTAATTTTTTATGTTTTTCTCTTTTAGTAGTTGCTATTTTATCTGCTTTTGTAGCAATAATTGTAACAGGCAAATTATAATATTTTAAAAAGTTATACATTAAAATATCATCTTCACTTGGTTTGTGTCTTAAATCAACCAGTAAAAAAGTTCTTTTTAAATTTTCTCGTTTTTCTAAGTATTCTTCAATCATTAATCCGAATTTTTTTTGTTCTTTTTTACTTACTGAAGCATAACCATAACCTGGAACATCAACAAAATAAAATAAATCATTTAATAAATAGAAGTTCAAATTTCTTGTTTTTCCTGGAGTGCTTGATGTTCTAGCTAACTTTTTTCTACCTGTTATAGTATTAATAAAACTTGATTTACCAACGTTACTTCTACCCACCAGTAAAAATTCAGGTTTGTTATCTTCTGGATATTGACTTCTTCTAACAGCACTTACAACAAGTTCAGTTGTATTAATCTTCATATACTTCACTTTCCTTTATATATTTTTCACATGCTTTATCTAAATCTTTTATTAGATATTCAACTTCTTCAAATGAAACAAGTCTTGCTCCACTCGCAAGTTTATGCCCTCCACCATTATATTTTTCAGCAATTTTATTAATTTCAGGTCCTCGTGACCTAATAGAAACTCTTATACATCCATTTCTTGTATCCTCAGTTGCGCTTAGCCATACAAGAAGTTCATCAATATTATTAAACTCATTAATTGCACCCCCACTTGATGCTGAATCAATATCATACTTATTCATTATTTCATCAGTTATTTTAATATATCCAACACCATTTTCTGTTACTTTCATATTCATTGCCATATAGCCTTTTAATCTAATTTCATTAAGAGGTCTTCTGTAAAGTTTAGCATAAAGTTCTGTTATATCAAAATTATATGTTTTTATAAGATCTCCTATACAATAGAAAGTATCACTTGTTGTATTGTTAAACAAAAATCTTTCTGTATCTGATGCAATGCCTAAAAATATTATTTCAGCAATTTCTTTGTTCATTTTAAGTGGTGTATTTTTTATTAAATCATAAACCATTTCTGATGCACTTGATTTATATTCATCAATAAGTTCAATATCACAAAACTTTTCAATAAATGGATGATGATCTATTTTTATACTATAAGTATATTTATTAAAATCTCCAATATCAAGTCTTTTTAAATCTGGTGTATCAACCGAAATTAATAAGCAATCACTAATGTCTTCAGGTAATTTATCCATATGTCCTATATAATTAAACCTAACTGTTCCTGTTCCTATTTCATATACTTTTTTATTTGGAAAAGTAAGTTCAATCGTTTTTTTCAAGGCAGTTTGACTTGCCATAGCATCAGGATCAACTTTAATATGCCTTGCTATTACAATGTTTTCATATTTTTTTATTTGTTTATAAATACTTTTATACATTTAATAACACCTAAATTCTATTTTACTAAAAGGTATGTGTCTTTAGCAATCATTAATTCTTCATCTGTCGGAATAACCCAAACGTCAATTTTTGAATCATCGCCACTTATTTTTATTTCTTCTCCACGAGTATTATTATTTTCTTCATTTAATGTAACTCCTAGAACTTTTAAACCTTCTATTATTTCTTTTCTAGTTTGAATACCATTCTCACCAACACCTGCAGTAAAGATAATTGCATCACATCCACCTAATTCAACATAGTATTTAGCAATGTAATCTATTACTCTTTTTACATACATTCTGTTAGCTAAAACACATCTTTCATTTCCTTCTTTTATACCATCTTCAATGTCTCTAGCATCACTAGATACACCGCTTATTCCTAAAAGACCACTTTGTTTATTTAACATTGTATCAATTTCACTTGCTGTTTTTCCTAACATTTTTTCCATATATGGAATAATTGAAGCATCAATGTCTCCAGAACGTGATCCCATAACAAGACCTGCATTTGGAGTGAATCCCATTGAAGTGTTAAGGCATTTTCCATTTAATACTGCACTTATACTTCCACCATTTCCAATATGACATGTAATTAATTTAGTATCATTTCTTCCAAGAATTTCATTCATTCGCATAGAAACATATCTATGACTAGTTCCATGAAAACCATATCTTCTTACATCATATTTTGTATACCATTCATATGGAACAGCATATAAAAAGTTTTCTTCAGGCATTGTTTGATGGAATGCTGTATCAAAAACTACTACTCCTTTTGCATTAGGAAGTGTTTCATTTGCAGCTTTTATACCTGTTATAGTCGCAGGATTATGAAGTGGCGCAATTGAAATATATTTTTCTAAATTGTTAATAACTTCTTCATCTGCAAATACTGCTTTATTATATGATGCTCCACCTTGAACTGCACGATGACCTATTCCTTTTATTTCTTCTAAACTAGTAACAACGTTATTTTCTAAAAGTTCACTTACTAAATAATTAAAAGCATCTTTATGATTTTTTAATTCTACTTCTTTTTTAATTTTTTCTCCATTGTATTTAATTGTATAAAAACTACCTTCTATACCTATTCTTTCAAATACCCCAGAAATTAATAAATTTTCTTCAGGCATTTCATATAATCTAAACTTAAGTGATGAACTACCTGCATTAACTGATAATATTTTCATATAAATTCCTCTTTTCTACATAACTATAATAACATAAAATATGTAAAATTTCCAATAAATATTTGTTTAACTTGTTATAAATAATATTTTATAATATAATTAAAGTATAAAAAGGAGGTAATTTGTGAAGGATAATAAAATACTTGTGGCATTTTTGATTATATTTGTTGTAATATCTCTTTTACTTGGTGGTTATATTTTTTACGATAAGGTTTTAAAAAACAAAAGCGAAAATCCTAAAAATCCGGAAACTGAGAAAAAAGATTACATAACCGATTTAATTAATGTTAAAAAAGAGATAAAATATAATGGAACATGTTTAGAAAACACATCATTTATTACAGCAAATGTTTCATTACCAAAGATTAATATTGATAAACCTAATGCCAAAAAACTTAATGATCAAATAGAAAATGAGTTTAAAGACATAATTGATGAATCTAAAAAAGATGAAACTAATAAAGCGTTTATTAATTCCTCTTACAAATCGATTGTAAGAGATAACATTATCTATTTTGATGTCGAAAGAAATCTATCTATAGGGTGCAGTTCTGGTGGTGGTTTTCGTAAAAACTACTTCTACGACATTAAAAACGATAAAATCTTAAATATGGAAGAAGGCTTTAAAGAAGCAGGATATAACTTAGATGACTTACAAATGGCAGCTTATAAATCATGGACTTTTGAATACACATGTGAAAATAATGAAGTCAAGCTTATTGACCAAGGCTCTTCTCCATGGGATGTGACATTTGATATGTGTGTTAAAAACACATGTGGGTGCGGTTTAGAATTTGTAAAAGAAAATCTTATACCATATTATTATAGCCAATGTGCTTAAAAAGAAAGGAATAAAAATATATGAAAAACAATAAAATACTTGTAACATTTTTAATTATATTTGTTGTAATTTCATTCTTACTTGGAAGTTACATCATTTATAAAGAATACTTTAAAGATAACAAATGTGATGATCCAAAATCAGAAATTAAGGAAAATACTAACTATGTTGTTGATTTAGTAAATGTAAAAAAAGAACTTAAATATGTTGGTTCTTGTAGTATCGAAGGTGGTAAAGGAAACATTGATGTCAAATTACCTAAGATTAATATTGATACTACTAATGCTAAAAAACTTAACGATTTAATTAAAGAAAATTATAAAAAAGCATATGAAGCATCAGTTAATGATGAAACTAATATGGCTTATATTGATGCATCATATGAATATGTCGTTAGAAATAATATTATTTTCTTATATGTTGAATCTACTTTAAATAAAGGTTGTGGTACAGGTAGTACAACACATAAAAACTATTATTTTGATATGGAAAATGATAAAATAACTTTTGAACATGATGGAAAAGTTGTTGAGGGAGAGGTTTTATTTACTTTTGATTCAGAGGATACAATGAAATCTTATGTTGGATATACTGATCATTCAATTGCTAGTAATGGTAGAAAAAATATATTTGTTTCTAGTTATGATCCATTTGGTCCAAAAGCTGAACTTCAAAATATAACTGATGAGAGAGAATTAGCTATGATTAATGATGTTTTAGAAAAAATTGATGCAGAGAGTAATTCTTAGGTGGTGAATGAAGATGGATAGTAATATGAGTGAATATGAAAAGAAGATTAGCGAATTAAGAAGTCGCTTAAAGAAGGTAAAAAGTTCAAATTCTAGAAAAAGTAAGGATATAGAGGCAATTTCTACTGAAATAGAAAGATTGGAAAATGAAAAGAAAAAATATGAAAATCAAAAAATAAGTTCAAATGAATGGATACAAAAATTCAAAGAGCAAAAAGGTATAACAAAATTATCAAGAGATATAGTAATGGAACTAATAGAATGCATTTATGTACATGAAAATGGAAATATAACAATAAAATTTAAGTTCGAAGATGAATTTAAAAGATGTTTAGAATACATAGAAAATAATAAAAATTTGTTAGTAAAAGCAGTATAAATTTGTGTTGTTAAAATAACCCAAGGAGGAGGTGTTGCAGCACCTGTAGGAGGTCAAATACTCAGTGAAGTATTGCCATACCTCGACACACAAACAAAAAAATAAAATAATAAAAAAACAATTCCAATTTAGCCAAAAATGTGATAAAATATGAAAAAAATAAGAAAAGAGGTAAAAAAATGAAAATATTATTTGTAAACCATTTCCCACTGACAGGTTCAGGTAGTGGAGTATACACAGCAAATTTAGCAAAAAGTCTTGCAAGAAAGGGGAATGATGTAGCAATCATATTTCCAGAAAATAGAGCAGAATATGAAAAATATGAAAATATAAAACTATATCCTGTATTTTTCAAAAACAAAGAAGAAAATACAAAAAAGATTATAATCGTATTGAATTTGATACAATATAGGTAATAATGTTAATATTAAAGTATATAAAAGTATTAAATGTATTTTTATGAATACTAATCATGTGCTGGATGTTTCCTGCATTTTCATGATAATTGCCCTTGGTGGAGACAGGAGCGGAATGCAGCAGGAAACATAAGATGAGTACCGCTTATGTTTCCTGTCGCAGCCTAATTGACTGAATATAATAAGAAAACGAGATAAGCGGCATAGATGAAGAGGAATACAAATCCTTCCCATCTTTGCAGCATGCGTTTGGTGCGTAGGAATATCCACAGAAGTACGCATAGCGACAGCTGGATGAAATAATCTGCGGCGAATGGCGTCCAAGCGTTGTGTATAGGCGTGATGGCGCTTGATGCTCCGATGACGCAGAGTATGTTGAAGATGCCAGATCCTATGATGTTGCCAACGGCCATGTCTGTCTCGCCTTTTCTTGCAGCTATGACGGATGCGCAGAGTTCTGGCAGGCTTGTTCCTATCGACACTACCGTGAGTGCGATGATCCGTTCCATCTGCGCTGCGTCTATTCCGAGGACGGAGCCGAGCGCCATTGCCAGTTCTGTTGTTCCCGACACGAGCATGTCGGATCCCCACACCATGGCTGCCAGCGAGATGGCCACGGTGAGCAGGGCCTTCCACATGGGCATGGCTGCGGCTGCTGTGCCAGTGGCTTGCATCTGGCATTGATGCTCCTGGCATGGCTGCGGCTGCTGTTTGGGGCTGCTTTCCCCTGCTCCGCTTTTTCTCGAATGCTTCACTTCGAGCGTCACCTGCGCTGTGATGATTGCCAGCATGGCTATTCCCATCCATCTCTCTATGGTGCCGTTGAAGGCGAAGAGGATTATGAGGACGAGTGTGAAGGCAAAGAAAGGCATGCTTCGGCGTATGGTGTCTCTGCTTGCAGGTATGGGGTGCATCACGGCCGTGAGGCCGAGGATGAGCGCGATGTTGCAGATGTTGGAGCCTGCCACGTTGCCGATGGCTATGCTTGAAGATCCCATCCATGCTGCTTGGGCGCTGACGCAGAGCTCGGGCATGGATGTGCCGAATCCGATTACTGTCAGCCCTATCACCATTGGGCTTAGCTTGGCGCGCTGCGCTATTGCCACAGAGCCGTCAATAAGAAAGTCTCCTCCCTTGATGAGAAGGAGGAGACCTGAGATTATAAAGATGTATGGTAGCATATAGTTTGTGTATTCAGTGTTGTTGTTATGGCGCCGGATGGCCGAGCTGTATTTGTTTAACGCATCAGGCCATCAGAATATTGTGGCAGATGCGCTTATTTGTCCAACACTTTTATTATTTCACCGCCTGGCTTTCTTACGATGTTGATGCCGTGGCTGAGTCGTTGCGAGCGGATGCCGGCGATGTTTGTCACTTCAAATGCGCTGCTTGCTGCCGCTGCTGGCGCTGTGTCTATGCCTGTGACGATGTCCGACTGCTTTATGCTGCTTATGCTGTATCCGCCCTGTGTCGCTGAGCTTACGCATGTGACATTGAATATGAACCGGGCAACGGCCGTGTTGGAATCCTTGCGGTATTTCACAGCCTGCGAGATGGTGTATGTCTTGTTTTGCGTGAGAGCCTTTGGTTTTTGGCCTACATTGAAAGTGAGTGTTGAAGGCGTGAACTCGCTATAGAGTGATCCGTTGCCATAGTCGGTGCATGTGCCGTTGGCGTTGAACCAGTGTCCGTATCCGTTGGCTGTGCTGCCTTTGTTGACGCATCCTCCAGAGAGACGGTTCACGGCATAGAATTTAGCCTGGCCTTCTTCAGGTTCTGCTGATGTCCAGCCTGTCATGTGGCTGTCCAGTTCGGATGCTGGCATCTGCAGGGCTGTGCCGAGAGCTGCGGCTGCTTCGCCTGCCACCTTCACAGGCACGAATGAATAGTCGGTGGAGGAATAAGGGAGCTTGATGTCGTATGATATCGTGACGTCGCTCACAGGAAGGTCGTCGCTTATAGTGGGCGCGCCATAGATGTTGGTGTTGCGGAACTCGACTGTGTATGGCCATTGGTCATCATTGCTGAGGTCTTCGTCCCATTTGTGCTGCACGTATGTTCTTGGAGCTGGCACCACGACGAGCCAGAGCCTTTCCACTCCTTCTGGCACAGTGGCCTTGACATCCACAGTCTTATTGCCCAGGCCGCCCTGCGCGCAATAGAGCGAGTCTTCGTAGATGTATTGTCTGGTGCCATCTTTCATCAGGGCCACATATCCGAGCCTGAATCCTCTCTGAGCGTTGTATGACGAGTTGGAGTTGTATTTTGTCTTGTTTGGCATGTCGGTCTCCACGCCGTCCTTGAGATATGTGGCGCGGTCGCCTTCAGCAAGATTGGCGTTAGATTTCAATGATGTGAAAGTGGTGACAATCTCTTCTCCTGCATTTGGTATGTTGAGCGGGATGACATTGAATCCTGTGCTTTGCGGGCAGCTGTAGTATGACACCTGGTATTTGTTGTCGCCGACAGAGTGGTATCGGAATGGGTATGTGCCTATATATGGAGCGGCCTCGTTTCTTGCCACGTCAAGGTCGATGGTCGTCATCTTGAGGGCATATTCGAAATAGAGCTTGTAGAGTCCTTTAGCATCGATGGAGAGCAGGTGCATGAGCACTTCGTTTGGGTCTTGTCCCTTGCCTGGGTCGTGTCTCCATAGCTTGCCGATGAAGTCGATGCCGTATTTTTCAGCAAGGAAATAATGCCACCAGTAAGATTGGTATCTCATCCACTCGTGGGTCATGGCGCAGTTGGCGTAGAGCGGGTAAAGGTTCCAGCTTTGTTCCCATTTGAGTTCGGGATAAGCCTGTGCTGCCTGCCATTGGGCTGTCTGTTCCCAAAATGCAGATCCATTGCCTATTGCTGTGCGGAAGCCGGCATAGCCTTTCAGGTCGGCGAAGCACTGGTACTGGAATGAATGCCCGACCTCGTGGGCCACAGAATGGCCTATAGGTTTGCAGGTGCTTGGACTGAGCCAGAGAGCTCCTATTGTGTCGTCGTATCCGCCGCCATAGCACACCCAATCGGTGGTGTGATTGATGAGAATCATCATCTTGTATTTAGACACGTTGGATTTGCTTTCATCGCAGAACCCGAGTTCGCCGATGTTGAGAGCGTAGAACGACTCAGCTTTTTTCAGCAGGTCGTCTATGTCGACGCTGTAGGTGCTGTTGGCATTGGTGGGTATGGTGTTCTTGTAATACTTGTCCCAGTACACTATGAAGTTTTCGCTTTCCTTCGATCTTGATTTTGACCATGTGTATTTATTGTCAGGGTCGGATTCCTTGTAGAGCAAGGTGTCGGATCGTTCCATTTGCCACTCGTATGGGATGTAAAGAGCTTTTTGCGCTAAGGATGATGCGCTGCAGGCTGCAAGTGCTGCCATCAGCATGAATTTCGATTTCATTGTATTTGTCCTTTCTATTGTGTTGTGATGATGCTTAAATGAGGTGCTGCGGCATAAGCCGCCATGCATGAAATGCTTTTCAGCATATTAAAAATAAAAAAATGCTGACGAACACCATATGAAAATGCGGGACAGACCCTTATGGTCCATCCCGCATCGATGTTCATAAGCAAGTAGTATAGCTAATCTAAAATCTATTTAACAAAAACTTTCTTGTACGATCCATCGTTGTATTTAACGATGTTCAGGCCCTTAGTGACGCCTGATGCCTTTGCTCCGTTAGCGCTGTAGAAGCTTGCGGCAGCCTTTGTGCCAGCAGCGATGTTCTCAACGCCTACTGCAGGCGAATCCTCTGACAGGAGAGTGTACACAACGTCGAGGCGCTTGCCGTTTGCCTCGAATGAGAGGCGGATTATCGCTGTGTCTTCATTGCCCTTTTCGAATGCAAGGTCGCCAAGGTCGGCATATACCTTGAATCCTTCAGCTGTGGACACTGTGACGTTTACAGACTCTGTGTCTACGCCCTCTGCATACTCATAGCCATTGAGGTTGAGAACAACCTCTGCGTCAATGTCGAGAGCAGTTCTTGAGTTAGGAGTCTTGAATGTGTAGAGAGCCACATTCTCAAGAAGCGCTTCTGTGTCGATGCCGCACTTTTCAGCTATTGTCTTTGTGTCGATGTCGAATGCAAAGTAGCCGTCGTCGTTGATTTCGGATGGAATCACTGTGACTATGCTGTCCACTGTGCCAACGAACTCTGATAAAGGGCCTTCTGTCTCAACATATGAGACATTGAGGATATACTGCAGATAGTCGCCTGTCTCAGCATTTACCAGATAGAGGTTTGCTGTGAATGCGTCACCTGCCTTGCGCTGGCCTGGGTACTGGTACCATGTGATTTCACCGTTTGCGTATGTGACGCCAAATGAGTTTGAACCCCAGCCTGCATTTTCCACTACAACCTGTCCGTCCTTGTCTGTGTAAGTCTTGTCGCCATACCAGAATCCTGGCTTAGGGTCGCAAGAGTAAGCCTTGTTAAATTCGAGAGTTGTCTCTTCACCTTCTGTCTTGGCCTTGTCTGTGTAGAGCGTGAAGTCTCTTGTGCCAATCTTGCTCTCTATGTAATCGAGGTCGAGAGTTGTTTTGGTGGCATACGCCCAAACAACACTACCGTCAGGTTCAGGAACCATCTGCTTATAGAGAGGCTCGCGCGAAATGAGCGTGTACTCAAAGTCGTCAGGATTCTGAGCTTCTGGCTTGACGGTGTATTCCACTGTCACGAGGTAATACTTCTGGCCATGCTGGAAGATAACCTGTGGCTTCACAGTCTTTGGCTCTGTGATGTCTGTGAAATGTTTCTGCATCTGGCCGATAGAGAACTTGCCGTCAGCAAGCTTGCCTGCGTAAGTGATGAAGCAAGCTGCGTTGCTTCCCCAATTCTCAATCTTGCCTTCATCATTGAAGAAGAAGCCCGGGTTCTGAGTGTGGTTGTCGGATATGCTGCCATCCTGAGCGTAAGCATACCAGTTGTCCAGATCGTCAGCTGTGCATCCGAGCGCTTCCATGATGGCGCTTATGCCCATGTCGAAATCCTTTGTCAAATAGTTGTCATCAATTGTTGCCTCCACAGGAATGACGATGTCGCCAACCTTTTCCATCTTGTCAGGATCCACTGCCTCAGGCGCAGTCACCTTAGCCTGCACCTTGATGCGCACAGCCTTTGTGCCTGTTGCTATATAAAGATATGTGTAGTCGGAGTCGCCTTCTTTGAGAATATCAGGGAACTGGCCTGATGTGATGGAGAACTCGCCATTATTAAGTTTTGCAGTCTGAGTGTAGAATGTGTTACCGCCAGCACCCCAAGCTTTTGGCGCATTGATGTCGAGAGCAACCTCTTCGCCAGCGGCTTCGTTATAGTTTGAGTAGCGGCCAAACCAAGCGCCGCCTGCAGCTTCTTCTGGGTTCTTGAGCGAATCGCTCAATACGTATGTTGTCTCTTCGTTCTCTGTAGTGGTAGATACAACCTGTGTGAGCAAGTGGTCTGCGATGACATCATCTATCTCACCGTCTTCCACGCCAAGAGCTTCGTATACGCCTTCAAGAGTGGTGCTGTATGTTTTGCCCTCATAAGACTTGCCTACAATGAAAGGCAGCTCAAGAGTGTAATCCTTCACGATCTCAAGCTTGGAAAGGAACTGCTCTGGCTTAGCGAGAGTAGATTCCTTGCCCGCCTCCACATTCTCTGTGATGTCGAAGCTCACTTCCTTCTCACCATTCACAATATACATGGTGCACTTAAGCTCGGAAGCTGTGTAAATCTTCTTGAAGTAATCTGGTAACTGGCCTGCGTAAACATACACATAGGCTTCGTATGGCTCCTGTGTCTCCTCGTCCACTCCAGCTTCCACATAGCTGATGCCAGTGTACCAGCAGCAGCCGTCAGCTCCATACTTTACAGGCACACCCTCTGCGTTCATCCAAAACTCATTTGGGTTTCCTGTGTAAGAGTTCGACTTGCCATCGGTGGTGCTGATGTATACATTGCCGCCATCGCTTATCAGTTTGTGCAATGTAGCAGTATCTGTGCCAAGAAACTCTGCGATGTCTGCAGGAGCAAACTTGTCGCCACCAGAAATGTAATTGTTGTGAGGCGCTGAATTGACAGTGACCTCATACTTCTGCGCTCTTGCCGCTGTGCTTACACACATGAACAGAGCCATAGCAAAAGCTAAGTAATGTGTAAAAAATAACTTCCGTAGTTTTCTGCGGTTAAGAGCAACATTTGACGAGATAGTTCCAT
>OQVL01002209.1_pt1 | contig 11875 bp, 10 predicted proteins | sample 1691501 | NCBI WGS metagenome assembly OQVL01 (sample SAMN03418253, study PRJEB22391) | human gut metagenome | biome: human-gut; feature: organic feature; material: feces | host: Homo sapiens | place: Tanzania | collected 2013-01
CCTGTGATGCGCCCCGACCGTCAGTATCCGGAAGTGACTCCCTACTCTGTGATAATGGGTCTTGTGATGGCGATTATCTTCAGTGCCGCGGCGGCATATCTCGGACTGAAAGTGGGGCAGGTGTTTGAGGCGGCAATTCCTATTGCAATCATCGCAGTCGGAGTGTCGGGCGCGTTGAAAAAGAAAAACGCCCTCGGACAGAACGTGATAATCCAATCTATCGGCGCCTCGTCGGGAATCGTGGTGGCAGGAGCTATCTTCACCCTCCCGGCGCTCTACATCCTTCAAGCCAAGTATGGCGACGCCATTACGGTAAGCTTCGTTGAGATATTCCTCAGCTCGATGCTTGGCGGCGTGCTCGGTGTGTTGATGTTTATCCCGTTCCGCAAATATTTCGTTTTCGACATGCATGGCAAGTTCCCGTTCCCGGAAGCCACAGCCACCACACAGGTGCTTATCTCCGGCGAGAAGTCGGGCAGCCAGGTGAAGCCGCTTATCATTGCGGGTGCTGTCGGCGGAATCTACGACTTCCTTCTCTCCACATTCGGATGGTGGGCTGAGACATTGACGTCGAAAGCGACAGAATTCGGCGCCCACGTGGCAAGCCAGGCCAAGATGGTGTTTAAAATCAACACCGGAGCGGCGGTGCTCGGTCTCGGCTACATCGTGGGTTTGAAATACTGCTTCATTATTTTTGCAGGTAGCGCGTTTATCTGGTATGTCATCGTACCGTTGCTCGGAATGAGCCCGGAGGCAGCCGCCATCGATCCCGAGGTGCTGTTCAAGACACAGGCACGCTACATCGGTATCGGCGGTATCGCCATGTCGGGTATCATCGGCATCATCAAGTCGTGGGGCATCATCCGCTCTGCCGTAGGTCTTGCCGGACGTGAATTCCGCGGCAAGGGCGGCAATGTGGCAAAAGTGAAGCGCACCCAGAAAGACATTTCGATGAAAGTGCTTGCCTTCAGCCTTATCGCAGCGTTGGCAGTGACATTCGCATTCTTCTACTTCGGCGTAATCCACAACCTCTTCCAGACCCTTGTGGCATTCCTTGTGGTTACGGTGATAGCGTTTCTCTTCACCACGGTGGCAGCCAATGCAATTGCCATTGTGGGCTCGAACCCGGTGAGCGGAATGACGCTGATGACGCTGATTGTAGCCTCCGCGGTGTTTGTGGCTATCGGACTTAAAGGAGCCAGCGGCATTGTCACTTCGATGATTATCGGAGGCGTTGTCTGCACGGCTCTCTCGATGGCAGGCGGTATGGTTACGGATATGAAAATCGGCTACTGGCTTGGCTCCACTCCGCAAAAACAGCAGCAGTGGAAACTGGTCGGCACACTCGTGTCGGCAGCAACTGTCGGCGGCGTTATCCTGATTCTTGCAAAAGTGTATGGCTTCTCAGGACCGAACGCACTCGCAGCACCGCAGGCCAACGCGATGGCAGGCGTTATCGAACCGTTGATGATGGGTGGCGACACGCCGTGGCTGCTCTATGGCGTAGGCGCAATCCTCGCCGTGCTTCTCAACTGGCTCGGTGTGCCGGCATTGGCTTTCTCGCTCGGTATGTTTATCCCTATGGAGCTCAACGCGCCGCTGCTTGTCGGCGGTTTGGTCAACTGGTTTGTGTCAACCCGTTCGAAAGACAAGGAGCTCAATGCGGCACGCACAGAGCGCGGCACGCTTCTCGCCAGCGGATTTATTGCCGGTGGAGCATTGATGGGCGTGGTCAGCGCCGGAATGCGCTTCGCAGGCTTCGAGTATACTTGCGGATTCAGCGAGTCGACGCTCCAGATTGGCGGTGTGGCTGTCTATGCGCTGCTCATCGGCTATCTCGTTTGGGACTGTATGCGCGGAAAGAAAGCGTAAGCGTGGGGGCAACCTCCTGAATTTGAAAAAACAAAGAAAAATGTCGTGGATGCATCATGTGTGTCCACGACATATTATTTATTCTTTTTATTTATCAACAAATTAATTTAATGAACAAGACAATTTTCAACAAGCGTGCAAGCCTGAAGTTCTCGCACTTCTCCAACAAAGGCTACTCCTTGTTTTCTGTGCTTGGAAGAGTGGTGGCTATCGGTGCGCTCAGCGTAACCACACTTACCTACGCCAAGGCAGAAGGCATCAGCGTGGAGGGAGCCAAGGCTGATTCAGTCTTTATCCGTGGAGGAAAGGCTTACGAACTGGATGGTGTGACCGTAACGGGGTCGCGCGCGCCGATGACAGTCGAGCTGTCACCAAAAATTGTGACGGTCATGACCAGCGAGGACATTCAGCGGTCGGCTGCGCAGACAATCAACGACGTATTGAAACTGGCTACGGGCGTGGATGTGCGTCAGCGTGGAGGTTTCGGGGTGCAGACCGACATTTCGATCAACGGCGGCACCTTCGACCAGATCGCAATTTTCCTTAACGGAGTGAACATCTCCAATCCGCAGACGGGGCACAACGCCTCCGATTTTCCTGTCGCACTTGCCGACATCGACCATGTGGAGATTATCGAGGGCGCGTCGTCGCGCGTGTTTGGCACATCGGCGTTCAACGGCGCCATAAACATTGTGACTAAGAAGGCAAGCACAAACGGCGTCGAGGCAAATGTGGAAGCCGGCAGCTTCGGCAGCCTCGGGGCGCAGGGCAGGCTGCAGATGGCCTTCAAAACAGGGAAGTGGCAACAAGCCTATTCCGTAAGCGGCGGATACAAACGCTCGGACGGCGGCACTGAAAACAGCGACTTCGAGAAAGGACAGGGCTATGCCAACTTGTCGCTGAGCTACGACCGCCGTGTCGACATCGGGGCGCAGCTGGGCATCGCCACCCAAAGTTATGGCGCCAACACATTCTATAGCGCCAAATTCAACAATCAATATGAGAAAACCGACCATGGAATCGCTTCTCTTAATGTGAGCGTCCACAACCAAGACAGGACTTGGGAAGTGACGCCTGCGGTATATTACAACAAATTCAAAGACCATTATCAATTGACGCGTGGCAAGGAAGGCGCCGCGGCGGGAGAGAACTACCACAACCTTGATGTGTTTGGCGGTGCGGTCAACGCCTATGTCGACTGGATTGCAGGAAAGACCGCCGTCGGTGTCGACATCGGTAAGGAACGCATCTATTCCACGGCTCTCGGCAACCAGCTCGACGCGGCCGACTATAAGAGCATTCCGGGCTCCGACAGGCAGTACACCCGTAAAGGAGAGCGCACAAACACGAATGTGATGCTGGAGCACAATTTCATATTCGGTGGGTTCACACTCTCTGCCGGAGTGCTTGCCAACCGCAATACGGGACTCGACAATAAATTCAGATTCTATCCGGGAGTGGACGCCAGCTACCGCCCGAACGCCAATTGGAAGGTATACGCCTCCTGGAACAAGGCTCTCCGCATGCCCACCTACACCGACCTCTACATAAGCAATGCCGTGCAGCAGGGCGACGCCTCGCTGAGCCCGGAGAAAAACTCCGCATTCAAAATAGGCTCACGCTATCGGCAGACGGGATTTTCGGTGGTGCTTAGCGGATTCTACACACATGGCAAGAATATGATTGACTGGGTTCAGACTACGGAAACGGAGCTGACCGACAGCAAATACCACGTGATGAACATCGGCAAACTCGACAATATGGGCTTCAATGTCGACGCCGAGATATATATGAACGAGCTGTTGCCGAGATGCTTCGTGACAAACATCAGGCTGGGATATGCCTACATCAACCAAAACCACGAGACGGAAACGGAGATACTGAGATCGCTGTATGCGTTGGAATATCTGCGCCATAAGGCCGTGTTCGGCTTGGACCATAAGATTTGGAGCAAGCTGTCGGCGTCGTGGAGCGTAAGATGGCAGCAACGGATGAACGGCTATCATCCGTACACGAAAGTGGACTGCAAGGTGATGTGGAACGACCGGAAATATAGCGTATATGTAAAGGCCGACAACATCACGTGCCACCGCTACTACGATCTCTCTGCCGTAAAGCAGCCGGGGCTGTGGGTGATGGCTGGTGTAAGTGTGAATCTTGGATGGTGACAGCCGTCGCAGGAATGGAAGCAAACGGGAAGCAGCATATTGTTTCCCGTTTTTTTTCGTTTGAGCCATTGGTGATTTTGAGAATCCTGGAATAAAAAAACAGCGCGCTGTTATGTAGCACACTGTTTTTGCGGAGTGAGCGAGATTCGAACTCGCGATACGCTTTTGGCGTATACACGCTTTCCAGGCGTGCCTCTTCAGCCACTCGAGCATCACTCCTCGTTTTTGCGTTTGCAAAGATAGTGCAAATTGAGAGAAGAAAAAAGAGCTTGCTTGTTTTTTCTTCCGAAAAGACAGCGATTTTAGTCTATGCCAAAATCGAATGTTCCGCTGTAGCCGCCGGTTCCCATAGAGTTGAAGATTATGCAATATTCTCCGGGTTCAGCGGTGATTTCCATTATATAAACGCCCTTTTCAAGTTCTTGGGTTGTCGCTTTGACTCGGTCAGACTCTTTTACGCCTGTTGATGATGTGCCAAAAGGTTTGATTTTGACCGTTGCAAGATATCTTTTATCCTTCTTTACCTCAAATTGAGCAATGCCAAAGTCGTTGACGGAATACATCGGCGCAAACATATAATGTGTCATCGAGTGATATGCGTCGACTGCGCCAAAGACGAATTTGAATTTTGCAGTTCCTGTAAATCGGTTTTGGCTTTTAGCATCAGCAAACACTAATCGTGCAGTCTTGCTGAACGTTCCCGATATTTTTATATTCTTATATTTGATTGGAGTCATTGCCGTTTCCGTGTCTCCATTTATCATATATAATCCAACGGCTTGCTGTTGTGCAAAAGATACAGCACTGCAAATAATTGAAATTAGAAGAGAAATGATGATTCTCATATTGCGTAAAAGACGATAATGTTTGTTTTGTAAAATCATATATTTTAATTGAACCGACAATGAAAATGAGAGGTATTTATAAACATATCCATATCCATATAATAAATTGTGAGATTCTTATGCCATGTTATTTCCGCTTCACGCCCCTTACGGCTTCGGCGTCGAGAGGATTTTCTGGCCAATAGTGCTTTGGGTAACGTCGCTTCAGCTCTTTGCGCACCTCAAAATAGGCATTGTTCCAGAAGCTGTCCATGTCCTGGGTCAGCTGAACGGGCTTGAATCCAGGCGACAGGAGTTCCATAAGCACGGTACGTTTTCCTCCGTCGACACAGGGCGTGTGGAGCATCCCGAAGCATTCCTGCAGGCGTACGCTCAGCACCGGTGCTTCGGCGGCTTTGCGGTAGTCCACACGGATTCTGCTGCCTGAAGGCACGGTGATGTGCGATGGGGCGAGTCGGTCTACCTCTTGCTGCATGTCGTAGGGGATGAGAGCCCACAAAGCATCGTGCAGATTTATCTTTTTCAGCTCGGCTGCCGTTGTCAGCACTTTTCCGTTCTGCTCAATGTAGAACGGCAGCCATTCAGAAGCTGTCGACAGGACGTGTTCCGTAGACAGGTCGGGTAGAGCCATTTCCGGATGCCATTCCGCCACCGCGTCCACACGCTTTTGAAGCCTGGCAACGTCGTCGCTCCAGTCGAGCAGTCCGAGTCCTTCTTTCTGCACAGCCTCGCAGACCGTCGAGACAACAGCGCTTTTGTCGGCATTGAGCAGAGACTGGTTGTCGTATTGACCGTGAATGTCGGCAAGGCGGCGTGATACAGCGTTCAGCTGCGCCAATGTGACAATTTCACCGTTGAGTTTGCAGAGATTCTTGCCGGAAGAGGAGACTTCTCTTGTTATGACCACTTCTTCGCCGTCGAGCGTTCCGAGAAGCTGCACGACTGCTTTGTCGGCCCCGGTGCGTATGGCAGAGGTATCCGCACGGCTTCCGAGAGCAAGGCTGATTGCTTCCACGGCGATGGATTTGCCGCTGCCGGTTTCTCCGGTAATTATATTAAGACCTTCTTCAAAATCAACATCTGTATTTTCGATTATGGCAAAATTCTTAATACTGATGTGATCAATCATTTCTCTTCCCCCTGTTAAGCATTTCATTGAATCCGTCTACGATTTCAGGAACGTTTTTCTCATCGTCCGCAATGAGAAGGAGCGTATTGTCGCCGGCAAGGGAGCCGATAATGTGCTCGAAATTGGAGGTGTCAATTGCTTCGCCTGCGGCATTTGCACATCCGGAGAGTGTTTTTACAACGATAATGTTTCCTGAGGAGTCAATGGAAGTAATGGTTTCGCGGAATATTTTGACAAAACGATCCGAGACAGGAAGATCCTGCGACTTGTGAACCGAGTATTTGTATTTGCCCGAAGACGAAAGGGTCTTTACAAGCTGAAGCTCCTTGATATCTCTGGAAATCGTGGCCTGGGTAACCTCGTAGCCGCATTCCCTGAGCATGGTCACAAGTTTTTCTTGTGTATCAATTTCATTATTCGTAATCAGTTCAATAATCTTATTCTGTCTGGAATATCTCATGTTTACCTCCCAAAGTAATTGTATACTTGTGTTTACTTATCAAAATTTTAACATATTTGGTTGTAAATTTCAATATAAAAATATATATAGACAAACAAATGTTTGCGTGATATAATTTTGTAAGAACAAACTGCGAACAAGGAGCTTTGAGGTGAGAATTTTGGGAATTGACCCCGGTTATGCGATTCTGGGCTACGGAGTTTTGGATAAAATAGGAAATAAATTTGTGACGGTCGCTTACGGCTCCATTACAACGGACAGCAAGATGGAAATGCCGGAACGGCTCGTCGCGCTTTACGACGGGCTGACGGAGATTATACAGACCTATAAGCCGGATGAGGCTTCGATAGAAGAACTGTTTTTCAATAACAACGCAAAGACGGCGATTCTGGTCGGTGAGGCAAGAGGCGTTGCCGTTCTTGCCTGTGCGAAGCAGGGACTGAAAATCAGCGAGTACACGCCGCTACAGATTAAACAGGCACTTGTCGGATACGGAAGGGCGGATAAGAGGCAGGTGCAGGCGATGGTTAAGGCAATTTTAAACCTGGATGAGATACCGAAGCCCGATGATACGGCGGACGCCGTCGCTGCTGCAATCTGCCACGGGCACAGCGGAGGGCACAAGCGGCCGCTTCGGATTAAGGAGGGAATTTAAGAATGATTCGATATATAAAAGGAATCTATGCGATGACTTTTGAAAACGGCATTGTCGTTGAAAACGGCTCAGGCATGGGATTTGAAATCAATATTCCGGTAGGCTCGCCGCTCTATCGGTACGGCGAAGGTGAGGAAGTGCTCGTTTATACCGCCATGATGGTGAAAGAAGACGACATCAGCCTTTACGGATTTCACAACAGAGAAAGTCTGGAGCTGTTCCGCCTGCTGATTACGGTCAACGGAATCGGAGCGAAAGCAGCTATGGCAATTATGGGCTCCATGTCGACCGACGAACTCCGGCAGGCAATCCTGTTTGAGGATGTCAAAGCGGTCAGCAAGGCAAACGGCGTGGGAAAGAAAACCGCCGAACGCCTGATTTTAGAGCTGAAAGATAGAATCGGAAGTTTTGAACGCAGCGATGCGTCGCAGGCTGCCGCGGTTTATGCGAATGCGGACGAATCTGCGGGCGAGGATGCCAGAACTGAAGCTATCAGCGCGCTTGCCGCTCTCGGCTATACGAAGACAGAAGCATTCGGAGCTGTATCGAAGGTGCCGGAAGAGGGACTTTCCTGCGAAGACTATATCAAAAAAGCCTTAAAAAATCTCTTTTAAGGTGTACAATGGTACATAGACAAACGAAAAAATCCAAGGGGAAAACGAATGAAAAACGAAAGAATTACATCCGCCGGAATCAATCCGGGCGAAGCGAGGCAGGAAGTGAGTCTCAGGCCGCAGTATCTGGATGATTACATAGGACAGAAGGGCGTCAAAGAAAATTTAAAGATTTTCATTGAGGCAGCTAGGCGCAGAGGGGAACCGCTTGACCATGTGCTCTTTTACGGTCCGCCGGGACTGGGCAAGACGACGCTTGCGGGAATCATCGCAAACGAGCTCGGTGTGAACATCAAGATAACATCAGGGCCTGCAATCGAGCGTGCCGGCGATTTGGCTGCGATTTTGACAAATCTGGAAGAAAACGATGTACTGTTTATCGACGAAATCCACAGGCTCAACCGCTCCGTGGAGGAAGTCCTGTATTCCGCAATGGAGGACTATGCACTCGATATTATCATCGGTAAAGGACCGTCTGCTCGCTCAATCAGACTGGATCTTGCACGCTTTACGCTGATTGGCGCAACGACCAGAGCCGGAAGCCTTTCGGCGCCGCTCAGAGACCGGTTTGGAGTTATCAGCAAGTTCGAGCTTTATACGGTGGAAGAACTTACGGAGATTATACGGAGAACTGCACGGATTCTAGGTGTGACGGCAGACGAGGATTCACTTGTCGAAATGGCGAAGTGCTCTCGCGGAACTCCGCGTGTGGCAAACCGCATGCTGAAACGAATCAGGGACTTTTCACAGGTGAAAGGAAATGGTATAATAGATATGGAAATTACACGAGAGGCACTTGAGGCACTCGGTGTAGATGAGCTTGGTCTTGAAAGACTGGACAGGGAAATCCTCAGCGGTATTATTGAACGCTTTAACGGAGGTCCGGTGGGAATCGATACGATTGCCGCTTCCATCGGGGAAGAGCGTGTTACGATTGAGGATGTTTACGAGCCTTATCTGATTCAGACCGGGCTGCTTTACCGCACACAGAAAGGAAGAATGGTTTCACCGGCAGGGTATAAGCACATGGGGCTTCAGCCGCGCGAAGAAGAGGAAACCGAAGAATAAAGAATGCACATTAATGATTTTGATTACGAGCTGCCGCAGAAACTGATTGCACAGACTCCGGCAGAAAAGAGGGATTTTTCAAGACTTATGGTTGTTCACCGTAATTCGGGAGAAGTGGAGCATAAGCACTTTTATGATATTCTTGATTATCTGAAGGCGGGGGACTGCCTTGTTTTGAATAACTCCAAGGTTTTACCGGCAAGGCTGTACGGCAGGAAGGAAGGGACGGACGCAAATATTGAGTTTTTGCTGATTAAGCGAATCGAAGGCGATACATGGGAAACTATGGTGAGACCGGGGAAGAGACTGAAGCCGGGAGATGCGGTCTCCTTTTCCGATGATAAACTGTTTCGTGCGGTTGTAAAGGATTACGGTGAGGATGGCACTCGAATTGTGGAATTCGAGTACGAAGGGATTTTTCTTGAACGGCTCGAAGAACTTGGGAAGATGCCGCTTCCTCCGTATATTGAACGCGACAACAATTCTGAGGATAAGGACAGATACCAGACCGTGTATGCAAAAAACGAAGGCTCTGTTGCAGCGCCTACAGCAGGACTTCACTTTACGCCGGAGCTGCTTGAAAAAGCAAAGGCAAAAGGCGTGAAACTTGCTTATGTAACGCTTCATGTGGGAATCGGAACCTTCCGCCCGGTTAAGGTTGAAAATATCGAAGAGCATCATATGCATTTCGAGGAATATTTTATCGACGAAGACACCGCCAAGACCATCAACGATACAATTAAAGCCGGCGGCAGAATTGTGTCCGTAGGAACCACTTCAACCCGAACCGTCGAAAGCGCGGCCGCTTATGATGAAGAGCGCGGTAAATACCTTGTGAAGGCAGGACACGGCTCAACGGGGATTTTCATTTACCCGGGATATGAATTCAAAATTATCGGTGCACTGATTACGAACTTCCATCTGCCGAAGTCAACGCTTCTCATGCTCATATCTGCACTATATAACCGCGAAGATATATTGAGAGTCTATCGGATTGCGGTGGAAGAGAAGTACCGGTTTTTCAGTTACGGGGATGCGATGTTTATTGAATAATAAAGAAAAAGTTGTACTTCACGCAGCATTGCCTGAAAGTACAACTTTTTTTATCGTTTAGCTTATTTATTAGCACCGCAGCATTTCTTATATTTCTTGCCGCTGCCGCAAGGACACGGGTCGTTTCTGCCCGGCTCTTTTTCTTTGTGAACCGTCTTGGAACGCTTGTAGTCCTTGATGATTTCAATCATTTTTTCTTCGGAAAGGATGTTTTCCCACTGCGGAAGCGTGTAGAGATATTCCGCTTCTGCCTTTAACATGTTGAAGAAAAGCTTTTCAAAATCAACATCGAGGTCTATATCTGAATTTTCGTCGATCTTCTCTAAATCGAAAGGGTTGTTCAGGCTTGTCTGGATGCCGTCGAGGAAGCCCATGAAAATAACAGGGTTTGCTTCGAACTTCTCAACGAGTTCGCTGAACTTGCCTGCAAGGTGCACATCCTTGTTTTCTAAGATGTTTTCGTAAATTCTCGTTTCGGTTCCGCTGTATTCTTCCCAAAACGCTTCAAAAGTTTCTTCGGTCTGACCTTCCATGAGGTCAACCCACTGCTTGTATAAACTCATTTTTTCCTCCTGTGTGATAAGTGATTTTTATTTTAAATTTTTAGCTACATTAATTATATCGCCGACAACAGCACTGCCGGTAGGGAGCGCGCCTGCACCTCTGCCGTAAAACATCAGCTCGCCGATCATGTCGCCGGTAACATATACCGCATTGAATTCATTGCTGACGCCGCTGAGCGGGTGAGAAAGCGGAAGTCTTTCCGGAGCAACGCTAGCCTTTACTTCGCCGTCTTCAAGGTATGCATGACCGATAAGTTTGATTTTGCAGCCCTCGGAAGCAGCGGACTTGATATCGTCTGCCGTAATCTTCGAAATTCCGGTTGTAGGAATATCGGAAGGTGCGATGTATTTGTCAAAAAGCAGTGCAATCAGTATGGAAAGCTTGTTTGCTGCATCCAGACCTTCCACATCTGCGGTCGGGTCTGCTTCGGCAAAGCCTTTTTCCTGCGCGTCCTTCAGCACATCTGCGTAGCTTGCGCCGTCTTCGGTCATTTTTGTCAGGATGTAGTTCGTGGTTCCGTTTAAAATTCCCATAACTTCAAGGAAATTATTCCCCTGAAGCGGATTTTGGATCGCGGTGAGAACGGGGATTCCGCCTGCAACCGCAGCTTCGAAGAGAAAATCAACGCCGTTTTCTTCGGCGGTTTCCGTAAGTGCCTTATAATTTGCAGCTACTGCAGCCTTGTTTGCCGTTACGACATGTTTGCCGTTTTTCATCGCTGTCAACATGAAAGAGGCGGCGGGCTCGATTCCGCCGATAACTTCTACGATTAAATCAATATCCGGGTCGTTCAGAATAGCATCCGGGTCATCCGTAAAAAGGTGAGAGTCGGAAGGCTTCCTTCTGAGTATTCGTACGACTTCAACCGAAACGCCGGTGCGCTCCACATGCTCCATAACACCGGGAATGAACACATCTGTGCCGTCACAGATGGCGTCCACCTCCACCTCTTTGCCGACAATATACTGATCCACCAGGACCGGTCGGTCCTGATCCATTTCCACCGCTGTTTGCAGATAATGCCGCAGTCCCGCTTCGTCCGAAACGATCTGCATGGCTCTGCCGCCGAGCACAAAAGAGGGGCGAACCAACACGGGATATCCGATTTTTTCGGCGACCCGAATCCCTTCCTCCGTGTCGGTCACGGCGCTCAACGCCGTCCCGCCCGAGTATGAGCAGGGCAGTCTGGCGCTGGGTGCCACCGACACCGAGACCTGGTTCAAGATCAGTGTCCCCGCCGCGAAGAGCGGCATCGCCGCCGGCATCGTGCTGGGCATCGGCCGCGCCATCGGCGAGGCCATGGCCGTCATGATGGTGTCCGGCAACGTGCCGAACATGCCGGGCCTGTTTCAGAGCGTGCGCTTTCTGACCACCGCCGTCGCGAGCGAAATGTCCTATTCCGGCGGCCTGCAGCGGCAGGCGCTGTTTTCCATCGCGCTGGTGCTGT
>OQVL01002213.1_pt1 | contig 11861 bp, 10 predicted proteins | sample 1691501 | NCBI WGS metagenome assembly OQVL01 (sample SAMN03418253, study PRJEB22391) | human gut metagenome | biome: human-gut; feature: organic feature; material: feces | host: Homo sapiens | place: Tanzania | collected 2013-01
AGATATTTTATGGTATTGGGAAGAAATACGGAGCTTATTCCGCTGCGTCTACCAATTCCGCCATCCCGGCATCAAAGTTGAACATATTTTACATGAATCTTGACATATTGCAACTATCATTTTTAAATTAAAGCATTTATGCGCAAAATATAGTCGATATGTGGCTTGAGGTGGTTATAAAATAATTAGACCTCAACGGACATTTTGGCATGTTTTCATTTAATTTAAGGTAAAATGTGCTTTTATATTTAGCGGGAGAATAGAAATGATTTGGTCAAAGAGCATCAAAATCCAAAAAAGTATAATTTGGCTAAAGTTCATTTCTTTAAGCGTTGGTATAAGCATGTCATTGGGGTCTCATGTGGCTTTTGGGGCTCAGGCTCAAACTAAAGCTACATGCTTAGATTTGGTTTCTAGCTATAGTTTTGAACTTGCGCTGCAACAGTGTGAAAATGAATTAGAACGCGGTAGTTTGGTTGCTAATGAAATTTTAGGTTATATCTATCTTAAAGGTAAGTCTGGTTATAGAGATGTTGATTTAGCGCGACGCTATTTTGAACAAGCCCGCAAAGAAGGAATTAAACATGCCTCTGGCTTTTTAGGTATGATTTATTGGCAGGGGTTAGGGGTAGAAGTTAATAAAGAAAAAGCCCGCGGTTATTTTATGGAATGCCTCGATCTTAGTCAGGAAAACAAAGCGCAAAATTGTGCGGCACTTTATGCTAAAACTTTAAGCGCAGAAGGCAATCCACCACAAATTAAAGCCGAAGGGATCCTTTGGTATGGAAAACTTATCGAAGCTGGTGAATACGTATATCTTTATAATTTTGCGGAACAAGCTGCGCAATTAGGCCGTTGGGCTGATGCTTATGCTAGTGCTGAATTTTTTAAGATGTGGGCCAAAAGATACGGGGAATTATGGCTTCTAAGACTCAAATATCAACAAGCAGAAAAAATCAGCGCTCAAGCCTTAGGTAAACTAAAACCACGCCAGGTTGAAGCTCTATCCTTGGATATTAAAAAGAGATTAAACGTCCTAAGAGAACAGATTAAGACTCAGCCTGACTTAAAACTCGATACTGAATTGCAAAGGGCAATTTATTTTCTACAGCAACAAGATTAGAAGTCTTGTTGTGGCTTTTTAACAAATTTCATGAGTTTTTAGGGACTTACTCTTATAAGTCTATGACTATATGTAACTTACTCAAGAATTTGGTCTTAGAGGTCGTGAAACAAATTCACGCGGTTACTAGTTTTAGCTTTTGGTTTTATATCTAAAAGGGACAAAAATGTCTAATCAAACTTTTCTGGCCTCAAGGTTATCACTAGCACCGATGCTAGATATGACTGATCGTCATTTTCGGTATTTATGTCGGTTGCTTTCCAAAAGAATTTTGTTATACACAGAATTAACGGTTACAGGGGCCGTTCTTCATGGACGCGATGACTTAGTAGCGTACAACGAAGAAGAACATCCAGTAGCCTTGCAGCTTGGGGGAAATGATCCTAAGGAATTGGCCCTTTGCGCCCAAAAGGCCCAAAGTTTAGGGTATGACGAAGTTAATCTTAACGTTGGTTGCCCATCGGACCGAGTACAAAATGGTTCTTTTGGGGCCATTCTAATGAAAAATACCGCCTTAGTATGTGAAGCTGTGGCTGCCATGAAAGATGCTGTTTCTATTCCGGTGACAGTCAAGACTAGACTTGGGGTTGATGATTTAAATTCCTATGCATACATTCACGATTTTTTGGCCGATTTACAAAAAGTTGGTACAGATGCGGTGATTTTGCATGCACGTCAAGCTTTTTTAACGGGTATGAGCCCGCGTGAAAATCGAGACAAGCCACCACTCAATTATGAAAGAGTTTATAGCCTTAAAAAAGATTTTCAGACTTTAAATATTTCGATCAATGGCAATATAAACACATTAGCTGAAGCTTTAGGTCATCTTGAACATGTGGATGGCGTGATGATGGGGCGAGCTTTGTATCAAAATCCTTATATGTTAGCTGAGGCAGATCATTTAATATATGGTGAAGAGGCGGTAAATACGATGAGTCGCAAGGATCTAGTCCGGGCGATGTATCCATATATAGAAAAGCACCTAGCGGCAGGTGGGTACCTTAAACATATTTCTCGTCATTTATTGGGTATTTTTGCGGGCATGCCTAATGCGCGAGCTTATCGTCAGTATATTTCAACTCACCATCATCTTGAGGGCGCGGGGATTGAAACCTTAGAAGCGGCATTATCTTTAGTGGAAGATTGTTAGGATGCTTGTGGACTAAACTAAGAAGCGCCTATAGTTACCATAAAATTGCTTAGGTGAATATTGATAGTGTTAATAAAGTAAGTAAAAATGGAGCCTACGGGCTCCATTTTTGAGCCAAATTTTAAGAATTATTTGGCTTTAGGTAATTGGTTGGTTAGTGAATCAATAAGGCTATTGATAACACGTTTTTTAGTACTATCTTTAAGTAATGGTTTGTCACTTTGTGCACTGACAGAACCAGACCAAAGGTTACGGCCACTTAAGTTATCCACAATGCTAACATTAATGGAGCCATTTTTACCCCCTGCGGTAAGGCCTAGGGTATTAAAAACTTGATCGCTAGAAGCAGTAGTGTCCCCAGGTTCAGTTAACCCGTAAGTGATGGTAAGCTTAGCAGGTCCTTCTTGCTTTTGCGTGAGGCCAAGTGCAGCTAGACGGTTGACGAGGCTTTCTTCTGCCATTTGTTTCCATAGACTAATACCGGCAGCTTTGGTGATAGTGATATCTTGATTCTTAAGGGTATAAGTTAATTGGTCACGAGCATAAGGCCATGCGCTTAAGGTTTGCGCTGCTACTGTTAGCTGAATAGCAGGTTCTTGCGCAAGGAGTTCATCTTCAGATGGCTGAGAGATAGAACTAGTAGAATTACACGCCATAGCAGTAGTAGCTAAGATGGCCACTGCGAGTAAATTTCTGATTTTCATTATTTATCCTATGATCTGTTTTTTAGTTATTACGCATCACTATTGTATAGTTTATGGAGTCATATTTAAATGTATTTTTCAAGCTTAAGCTTGAAGCTACGAAGTAAATCAAAATCATAATATGCCCAAATAAACTAAGATGGCTTAGCCAGATCTCTAAGCTCAATAAATTTATCTACGAAGCAAAATTAAAGATGCTCTCGTTTTTTTAAGCAAAGATAGTGTTGCACGGGGCCTGAAATTAGATGTTCAAGTTCAAATTCAAGTTCATGAAGCACGATGATGGCAGTTTTAAGTTCGGAAATATTGTGTTTTAAAACTAATTCGTCTAATTCTTTATTGCTCTTTTTAAGCTCCAAAAGGGCTTGGGTGGCTTCTGGTCTTTTGAGATTTTTTAGTTTTTGCACAATGGTTTTCGTGGCATTTAAATTGCGTTTTAGTAGGTTTTTAACTTCCATATGCACTACTAGCTCTGGGGAAGTTTGGGGCAATCGGGCCACAAATTTGTCTAAACCTGGAAGCAGGATACCGGCTAAGATTCGCATGTTATAAATTCGGTGCAGATATTTAGCTAAGCTCCGGTAAATAAAACGGTCAAAAAATAGTTGCCAGCGCCATACCGGCATTTTTTCTGCGTAAGCACAACTGCTAGCGTGCAATTCTTTTAAAAGTAAAGCTTGATCCAGTTTTTCTTTAGGTTGGGGAGCCGAAACATCAGAAGTCATAATCACTTTTTGGTAATCAAGCCAAAATCTAGTGAGATAGTGGCGGTAGGTTTTTAACATGTCCCAACTTTCAAGTGGAGGCATGATTATAAGAGCACAGATTAAAGAAATAAGGGCGCCACTTAAAGTGAAAATAATTCGTTCAGTAATGAGGTAATCTGGGGTTAAAGTAGTGTTTTTCATGAGTATGGAGAGCAGCATTATAACTGAGGCCGTCATGAAACTTACAAAGAGGTAGTAGAGCGAAACAAAAGCTCGGCTCCAGAGAGTAAGCCCGGCAAAAATTGTTAGGAAGAATAGTGATTGGTATAACCCAGGCCAGATTAAAATTACCACCCCAGCCATGATGACGCCATATAGGCTTCCTAAAATGCGGTGTACAGTTCGCCTTAAAGCGGTTAATGGCGTTGAAATATAAAGGGATACACAAAATGTAGTTAAGGGTAACCAAAAGCTCTGATCGGCCGGCCAAAAGAATGAAATAATTTGGGCGATAGCTACAGATAAAGCCATAGTAAGGCTTTGCCCGAGGAGAATATTAGGCTTTTTCATGATGGCCCTCCGTCTTGGGACTTAATTGTTGTGTGGCCTCATTTTGTGGCTTGGGATCGGCTTGGTGTTCTTGTTCCCACGAGGCGAGCTTCATAGCGTCCGCGGTGACTTTTTCAATATGAAGTCTGAGTTCACCATTACAAAATGGATCAAATTTATCTGGTGGTGTTTGGAGGGTAGAGGCAGTGATTGGCTCTGGGGGTAAATCATAATGACATACTAAGCGCAAAATAGTTTTTAAAGCAGAGCGTCGTAAGTTGTTAACAGTTTGCAAATGGGTGGCGTCAGTATGAGCTGCGGGCCAAAAGATGATGAGAATTAGGCCACTTGTGAGATCTTGATATAGTTTTTGCCGTTCAGGCGCCCGGACGTGGCTAATGATGTTTAAAAGCGATAATTCGAATTTTAATAACTTATCTCGAGTCTTTAGTGGAAGTTCATATTGGCTTCCATAGTTCGGGGCTTTTAAGAGATAAAGGCACAACTTTTTCAAGTCGTGGTGAAAGCAATGATTAATGAGTAAACACCAATGAAAGTTTACCACTGGCACTATTAAAGCCGCAATGAGTACGCAACCTGCTCCCATAAGGGTTGCGGTTATGAGTTCTAAATTAGTAATACCTTGAGTCGCCACGGTAAGTCCCATGCCGAAATTTACGATTGCAAAGACACTCATGAACATAACTGTCCCGGAGAAACTGCTTTTTTTAAATAATAGATACACGGTCCAAGTGCTAAGCGTGGCCGCTAACAAAACTTCTGGCACAAACAAGCGGTATTGGCCCAATCTAAGAGAGAGTATTAAGGTTATGACTAAGAGAGTTAAGCTTAAAATAAGTTCGCCAATTCTTTTTAAAAATGGAGCTGGGGTTAGAGATCGTAAACCGTATAAAGCAATAATAAGCATATAGGGGGAAGCGGGGGTTTCGGGGGTACAAAGCAACAAGGCTGAGGCGATGAGCATGCTGATGCTTCCGCGAATAAGTTCGGCGGTGTAGACCCCTTCTAAGTCATGGCGAATGTAGTTAATAATTCCAAACATAGGCTTAATCAATCTCCAAATAAAAGAAATTGCGATATCTATAGGATACCATTCCTAAAAATTTTAGAAAGTCTAGACTTTAGAACTGTGGAGAGTTTTGTGCTTTTGTTTCGCTTTAACTCCGTTAGACGTAAGCTTGTAGGTTTACGTTGGTATGAGTTTGGTTCTTTACAAGGTAGGGCCGGAGCCTGAAGGCGTAAGGACAAATAATAAAGTAGGGCTTGGCGGTCCCCAAAAAATAAAGTTATCTAAACAGACGAAGTGTTAATTGAAAATATGGAAAGTAGTTTCGCCAAAGAAAACACGAAAAATAGCACGGATGAGGGAAAATGCGTGGCTGGTACTATGAGTACGCGATGAGTATATGGCCTCCCCAACAGGAATCGAACCTGTAACTAGCCCTTAGGAGGGGCTTGTTATATCCATTTAACTATGAGGAGTCCCAAAAAACTGGCGCATTATATCACTTAGGGGGGCTCTAAGTCCAGTAAGAGTCCGGTGGCTAGTTTTGGTAAACGCTCCATAATAACCTCATGACTGGGAAATTTTATTTTTCAAAATTTTCGTTCCACGGCATGAGTTCATCTAAAACCTCATTCGAAATCGTATGGGACTTAAAACCTGTGATGGTCCCATTTTTATTTTTTTCGAAAATAATTTTGTTCATGTTCAAAGTCATAACAGCCAGCACTTTTTTCATGTATTCTTCAAAGTTTACTCCATGAAGTTTGCATGACTGATAGAAGGAATACATCAGCGCAAGATTTTCTGCACCCTTGACTGTCTCGTTGCTCAGCATACTGTTGCGAAGAATATCTAAAGGTCTGAACTTCTGTTCGGTCATGTTGTTATGCATGACTCCGTTTTTATTGTTGATAAACGTTCTCAGAGCCTGCTCATTGTTAATCAGATATTCTATTGCATCGCAGAATCTTTTACTGTAGGTTCTTCTACCTTCAGGAATTTCTTTTTTATTTTTCTTTTCGTTCTTCCATGCGATTACATCTTCGTATACCGGTCTTGCGGTGTTAAACAAATCATCAAGCAGCGGTTCAACTTTTTCTTTTCTGAGTGCAACAACATCAAGTTCAGGATTATCAAGCAGCTGATATGAAATCTGATTATTTGCATGAAAGCATGCAGAAATCTTGTCCATAAACATTTTGCTGTCATATACATCCTGTTCCCATTTCGCCTTTACAGCGCGTCGCTTCGGAACAATACTACCATCCTTAGGGTTGTAGTTGCATAAAAAGTTAAAACAGGAACACCAGTATCTTTTCACGTGAATCCAGCACAGTCCGTATTCACATATAAACTCTATGCAGTCATCAGTCAGTTCGCCATTTTCATTCACAACAGTGAAGAACGATTTTTTGTAATAACCATCGCAGGCAACAAAAGCCTCGGGGTTAATTCCGTTTTCAATCAGGATTTTTTTAATAAAATCCGGAGCACGGGTGACCGAATGATAGTACATACATCCGTATTCGGTAACAATCGCGAATATGAAGGTTCGAGTTGATTTCTTTGTTTTGAAATCAGCTTTATCTATGTCATCCAGTTCTTCCAGTACTTCAGGCGACGGTTCATCCTGCTTTCCTATACCGGTTCCAAACTTTTGTCTTACCTTCCAGAATGTTTCATCCAGTCCTATAAGTAAGGCTTTGCTGATGCTCTCGCGCTGCATTCTTTGAAACACCGGCATCAGCATGGCTGATACGATATCAATGTAACGGTAGATATCCTTGCGGTTTATCATCAGTCCGTATTTTTCTGCCAGATAATCACTGATTCTGTATACCGGAAGTCTCAGTCCAAACCACATGCTCAGTATCAGACTCATGATGATTATGCTTATTTTATTCTTCTTCATGAAGTCTGTTTCCGGATGTGCAGGAACGAATGTATGGTTCCCGTTTACCGGTCTGCCTGCTTCATCAACTTCAACAAGTGCAGTTTTGTAGTATTTGATTTCTACTACTTTGGTTTCAACTTCATATTTTGTGGTGGATTCGTCTATCCGCACACACTTGTAAAATTTTCCATCTTTCTCGACAACGGTGTTGAGAAGCTTCTTTGCCTCCTCCATCGTCATCTTGTTACCGAAAATATCTACAACCACAACTCGTGTTTCGGCTATGTTGCTTGGAATCTTTTTACCGCGGCTCTTTTTCTTTTTCGGAGTTTCGCCGTCTCCATTAACATCTTTATCAAAATCAGGATTTGACGAGTTTTCAAAAATTTTACCGTCGTTATCCTCATCTACCGGTTGGGTTGATTCAGCTTCGGTATTCGGTTTATTCTTTTCGCTACCCTTACCGTTAATAGCTTCGTATGCCAGCTTGACGTCGGTTATTGTGGAATTTGATAACTGCTCCTGCAGCTCTTTTATCATCAGTTTTAAATTTTTATTTTCTTCTTCAGATTTTTGTGCCAGCTCTTTGAAAAAAATAATTTGTGATTCAAAATTTTCTTTCAAACTCTGCGTTATGTTAATGACTAGATTGAAGAGAGAAATCAGCGCTGTAACCAATGGATAGATATCTGAATCCGGTGAGCATCTGCTCATCAGATTTTTGGAAATCTCATTGAACTGCTTAAGAATTTCCTTGTTATCCATTTCACGTAAACCCTTAAAAATACCAACATTTATATTATATCATGAGGCTTTTTCGGGACTTCAAAAACCACTTTTTAACATGACAAAATGCATTAAAACCACCGTAGGAACCACGTACAGATCCATAGAGCTACGTTGTCTTATCAGGTGACAAAAATGTTATTTTTTGCAAACAGATGCAAAACAGATGGGTTTTGGATCGATTCTCGAGGTCTGTTCAAAAAAAATATTTGTTATGCATTATGTGATGTATATCAACATAAATTTTTAAAGAACCAACGCCCGTCCTGGGGCTGTTTTTACCATAATCATTAGTACAGTTTTAGGCCATTATGGAGCGTTTACTAGTTTTGATTGAGATCGCGATCGCTTGAAGTTATTCTGCCACCGCAAGGTCATCAGGTTGGATGTTGCCGTCTGGCAACCCTACACTTTTTAACACAGCCGTGTTCTCAAAAACTTTTTCCACTTTGTAGACAGCTTGAGCGCGTTCAAGGTTGTTTCGTGGCAATTCGTCGTTATCTTGAAAGTGTGAACTTTGCTCTAAATAAAACCTAGTGCCTTGGCGAACTTTGTGTTTACGTCCTAAGTTGATGTAAACGTAACCATCGGCATCGGTTTTAAGAACTCGACCTGTTGGTTTTAAACATGAAATGGTGTTCGATACATCTGCAGCGGCCTTTTTAATAAGCTGTTTCGCGGCAAAACCATATTCGCTTTGGGCAAAAAATTCGCTATATAGATTGACCGGATTACCCAAATCCCATTTTGAGGTGTGGTGATAATTAGAGTGGAATACTTCTTGGGCGGTAAGTCCATCGTAGACATAGATATCAAAGCTTATTTCCCGGTAATCATCACCGAAATTTTGTTTTAGCCAAGAGGAGTCTTCTTTGTGTTTAGCGAGGTCTCGAATCACCCCAAAACTTACGAATTGTACATCTTGGGTCCGAGCAATATGTCTAATAGTGGCGGCTAGTTTTTCTGTACTAGTGTTGGTTTGAGCCGGATCAATACCGGTGTTTTTGTTATAGAACGGAGTGGTAATATTAGTAGGGTTGTTCTTCAATTCTTGAGTGAATTGAGAAGTAAGCCAAGTGTTGATACCTTCAAGCCCATTTTCACTTGCTTGGTATTGTTGTTCGCCGTAAACGAATAAAATTGGCATGACGGCTTTACGGTAACTTTTGCCCGTGCAAGAGGTTGGATCTTCATCCATAAAAACACGAATTTTGACTGTCAAAAAACCGTTATGGCGTTTTTCCGATATCAAGGAATATTGTTTGATGTTGTTATTGGAAGCGATATTAAAAAAGTCATCGCCATAAACGCCATCGGTCATATTTTGAGTAGTACTAACAAAAGAACCAGATTCAAGCATTGCTTGGCGAATGGCTTCATCAGTAGCTTTGATGCGGGCTTGCGCCGTATCACCATTCCTAATTTGAGCTGTGCCTTCGGTTTCATACCACTGCGCCTGACATGGAACGGTGGCAAGCATAAAAAGAAGGGCTGCTGATTTGAATAATCTGTTCATGTTTTGACGCTCCGTGAAAAAATTTTAACTCGGTATGGTTATTGCATTATATGTACCATAGAGCAGAATGCCAAAAATATATCACTTATCTGATGGATTTTATGGCAACCTTCCCGCAGTTTTGATGAACAACATATAGTTCGGATGAATTAAAGGGTATCATATAAAAGAATACATCAATATTTGAGGTGGGCAATGAAAGGTAAATTTTTAGTAGCACTTGGAGTAGCTGGGGTACTTGCGTTAAGTGCATGTACAACTTCAGTGACTAAATCTACATCAGCGCCAGCACCACGCCAAGCGTCCCAAGAGGAAAAGACACATGATGCGACCCGTTTAGCTATGATGGCGGACGGATTAGTGGGGCGAGTCGTGGGTTCAATGGGGCCGGGAGCAGTAACAGGATTAGTGGCGATTGCCACCCCCGTTGATGTGTCATCTTTAGAGCAAACTGATTGGCTAGGGCGTGAATTAGCAGAACAGTTTGTTAATGCTTTACATAAACGTGGCTTCCCGGTTTACGAGTATAAGCTTAAAGGTTGGTTGGAAGTTACTAAAGAAGGTGACTATATCTATAGTCGTAATTGGCAAAAACTTGCCTCAAAGGCTAATGTTAGCCGGGTCCTTAGTGGTACTTTAAGTCGCAACGACACTGGGGTAATGCTTTATGCCCGTTTAGTAAACCTAAAGACCCAAGTGGTTGAAGGTTCATCTGAGCTTTTTATTCCATATGAAGTGCTACCTAAATGTTACCGCGCAGGGGCATCGACTTGTAATTTAGCTGGTTTATCCCCACTTTATCCAGTAGCTCCCAATTTAGTGGCGACTAATTCTTCTTTAAATAAACAGCCGGCGGTAAAAAGTGAAAAAAAGAGTTTTAAACGTGTGACTGCGAATAAAGCTTCTAATACTAAAAAAGGAACTTACGCCACTAAAACTAAGGCTAGAACTAAAAAACTAAATAAACAAGGTTTAACTAACCGTGATGCTCCTGTTGTGACTAATGAACCTGATAACCAAGTTATAGCTTATAAAGTTCCACCTGTAAAAAATAATTCAGCTAGTTATACAGGTGAAGGAGCCTGCACGGCCTGTGCTCAAGGTAGTGGAACGGTATCTAAATGCCACAAGGATTGTTATGAAGCTGTTACATATCCTGCTTCTACTATGGGCGTTGGGGGGCTGTTAGTAAGAGATGCTAGTGGCCAAAGTCAATACGATAGAAAGTAGGAGGATCGCATGTTAAAACAGTTAAAGCTAATGATTTTAGCAGTTTTATGCTTGGGAGTTGGAGCCTTACTTACGGCTTGTGATACTTTAGAGTTAATGCGTTACGATGACGTGGAAACTCCAGATCGTTATCCGGTGTATCGAGCTAGTGGTTATGCTGTTATTTCGCGTCAACCTGGTCCGACGAGAGATGATAGAACCTTACAAGCTATGCGGGCTTCTAAACTAGACGCTTACCGCGAACTAAGTGAACAAGTATTTGGGCAGAATCTTATCGCGGATACAGATTTAAAAGACAATGTCCAGCAAAACAACCGTCTTAAAGCACGTACTGCAGGTTTGATTAAAGGGGCGCGGGTCGTTCGATCATACCCAATAAATAACATGTATGTGACAGAGTTGGAGTTAGATAGCAGGGTGCTTTACGATATCTATAAAATGCGCGGGGCTCTGTAGTTAGTTAGGAAGATTGACTGTACTTCCTTGTCGTAAGACAGAAATTTACCGCTAATGTGGTCGTAGGACTCTTTGGTAATGAAAGTCCTGATGCAAACAGATTTACACTTGTAACTCCAAAGCTTGAAAATGGTGTACGATTACAAGCTACACTTCTCAATCAGAACCCCACGGGCTTGCCCGTGGGAGCAGTCAGTAGGAAGTTCCTATTAGTTAGTAGTTTAGCTTGCCTTAAGTAGCTTTAAGTAGCCTTAACTAATTCCTAATCCAAACCCAAACCAAAAGGCAAGCTAGTTCTAATGTAAAGCCAAATCCAAACTAGTTTGATTAACTATAAACTAGCTTGGACCTGGTCTTGTACTGTGGTCTTGAAGCTTACACTGTGGCCTTGGAGCTTACACCGTGGCCATAGATCTTATACCAGGCGCTTTGGGCCTTGTGTCTTTGGCCTGATGTCCTGAGACTAATACTCACTTTAGGTTTGGTTTTATCGCTTACTGTTTTTATCGTTTGTTGTTTTTTACCGCATCGATAAAGGTGCTTTGAGCAGTAGCTGAACCTGCGCGTTGCGCTTCACCAACTAAGTTCATAGCTTTCGCTAAGTCACCAGCCTTAACGGCTTCAATAATAAGAGCGTTATACATATTTTCAGATTCTTTTAGCATTGAACCTGGAACTGCACCAGAAGCGTACAAAGGCTACAAAAACTTGGATCTTTA
>OQVL01002218.1_pt1 | contig 11839 bp, 8 predicted proteins | sample 1691501 | NCBI WGS metagenome assembly OQVL01 (sample SAMN03418253, study PRJEB22391) | human gut metagenome | biome: human-gut; feature: organic feature; material: feces | host: Homo sapiens | place: Tanzania | collected 2013-01
ATGAACATAGTAGCTGTAAGCCTTGAGGCTGTACACACACACACACACACACACACACACACACAGTATGTTTACTAAAAAATAAAACAAGCATATTTTCATATGCTTTATTAGACATACACGCAAGAGATGGATAAGTCTGTCTCTTTTTGTTATACATTTTTAAATTAGTTTTGTATAAGGACATCCGCCAAATCTCATCGGAGTTATATATGTTTTATTTCGAAAAAAATATATAACTACTGTGTTTGGCTGATAAGTACAAGGAATATAAGAAAAAGGAGTAGATTTAAAATGAGAAAGAACAAAGGTATAACTTTAATAGCGTTAATAATAACAATAATAATTCTTTTGATTCTGGTAGGAGTAAGTTTAAACTTGCTTATAAAGGGAGACTTATTTGGAAGTGCTGAAAAGGCAGTAGAAGGCACAAATGCAAAAGTAAACGAACAGCAGACAAGAGTAGATGAATTAATGGGAGAGTTAGATGATGTTGAAAGAGAAATAGAAGAGCAAGAAAGACAGCAAGAAGAAGCTGAAAAACAAAAAAATCTTCCAGGAACAAGAGTAACAGAAAATACAAAATATATAAGAAATGGTAAAACAGCATGGATACCAAAAGGGTTTACAGTATCTGGAATAAAATCAGAACAAAGCATAGAGGGTGGGTTAGTAATATATGATATTCCAGAAGGAACAACAGTAGACTGGACAAACCCAGATAGTGTAAAAACAGCATATAACCAATTTGTATGGATACCAGTGGAAGTAAAATCAACAGATACTGAAAACAGTATAGCAAGCTTTTATAGGTCAGAATGGACTGCAAATGCATCAACAGGAGGAGACAGGACAGCAGGTTTAAGTACAAATTATACAGAACCAGATTCAACTAATGATACAGCAGATAAAACAGGAATAGCAGATCAAATAACAGAATTAACAAAAAGTATATATAAATATGGAGGCTTTTATATAGGCAGATATGAAGCAGGAAGTACAACAGAAAGAACAAGTGATTCATCTCAAACAGCACCATTTGTAGTACAACAAGATAAATACCCATATAACGATGTAATATGGGGAAAAAGTACGTCTGATGTGAGTGAAGGTGCAGTATATTTATGTAATAACCTATATACACCAACTAATACAAACTATGGAGCAACAAGTATGCTATGTAGTGGAGCTAGTTGGGACAGTATGCTAGATTTCATAAAAGACTCAAGCCATAGTGTAACAGATAGTACAACATGGGGAAATTATAGTAATTCAGAAACTTACACAATAAATAGAGGAAAATATGCAGTGTTTAATACTTCAACCTATAAACTTGAAAAATTTCAAGATGTAGGTAATGAATACTCAAAAGAAAAAGATAAAAGTATTTTATTAACAACAGGAGCAACAGAAAGAAATTGTTCAAGGAATATATATGATGTAGCAGGAAATTGCTGGGAATGGACTACAGAGTCTAATCCTTCGAGCGACGCTCGAATTGACAGGGGACGGTGGTTGCTACAACTATGGTTCTGACCGTCCAGCGAGTGGCCACAGCATCATGCCGTCCTACCGGCAGATACGACTACGTAGGCTTTCGTCCAGCACTTTATGTAAAGCTGTAAGCTTGTATGCGATATCTACTAAAATTTAGGAATTTTTATAAAATACCTCTTGCATATTTACACAATTTGTGTTAATATAGAGAGGTATTATTCATAGGGGTATAGTGTCAATGGTAGCACATCGGTCTCCAAAACCGCTTGTGAGGGTTCGAATCCTTCTACCCCTGCCATGCAAAAAAAGTTTTTAATTTTTTTGTAAAAAAGTATTGACAAGTGTCAAAAAATATCTTATAATTAATCTCGCGTTTGAGAAATGCTCCCTTAGCTCAGTTGGTCAGAGCAACCGGCTCATAACCGGTGGGTCCAAGGTTCGAATCCTTGAGGGAGCACCATTTTTATTTGAATATGGATAGGTGGCCGAGTGGCTAAAGGCGGCAGACTGTAAGCTTAATCTAATTAAGATAAAATTTGCAGCCTATGTAAGTGATTACATAGTGATAATCAGGCTAAGTCGGGGAAGTCTTAACAGGTAAGCTGATGATAATCCCGAGCTAAAGAGAAATCTTGAGTGTAGAGACTTTACACCTGGCATCTTATATAAGATGAAGAGAAAGTCCAGACTAGAAACGTTTATTTAAAAATAAATGGTAGCGAAAGCTATAATAGTAAGAAATCTGTTCTCGTACGAGTACGATGGTTCGAATCCATCCCTGTCCACCAAAATGTAACTTGAAAGAGTTACATTATTTTTAAATCAAAGAACAAACAAAAGTTCTGCAAAGGAGAGCTTATGATTTTTGATACTAATAAAGAGAAGGGCAATTCTGCACTAGGAATTGCAATTGCATATTTTAGTACAAATGGTTATATTGTTTCTATTCCGTTGAATGACACACAAGATTATGATCTAATTGTTGATAAAAATAATAAAGTAGAAAAAATTCAAGTTAAATCAACAGGTTGCATTACAAAATATGGAAAATATCAAGTTGCTTTAAAAAGCTGTGGAGGAACTAAAGGTAAAATGTATAAAACAGTTATTGAAACCAATATTGATAAAGTTTTCATAGTTGACAAGGAGAAAAATATGTATTTAATACCTAAAGATTTAATAGAGAATAAATCAACTATTAACTTATGTGAAAAATACAGCAAATTTAAGGTAGTACTATAATAAAAGCTGAAGTCTGCAAACGCAAACTTCAGCTTTCGAAGCTTTATGCCCCCTGATTAGTTTTTCTGCCAAAGATCAAACCAATGGCAAAAGAAACATCTGCAATCAATATCAAACGAATGATATCGATTACCCAGTTGATGCTAAAGCCTGCATAGGTAATGCAGACAGCAAAGATGAGTAAGATGACTGCAAACACCAGGCACGGGAAAAGGTAACGCTTCATAAAAGTTCCTCCTTTTAATTATTCGGAGGACAACGCCTCCGAAATTTAACAAATTTCAAAGGCGTAACAAAGATTGTTACAAATTAATTATACAACATTTACATAAAAAAATCAAATTAAAAAAATCAAAAAACATATTGACTAAAAATTTAAATAAACGTATAATACAAGATAGACTTTAAGAGTTTTTTAATAAAAAACTCTTAAAATATTATATGCAAAAATATTATGGAAGGAAAGATATAAAATGAGAGAAATGCTTAAAATATTAGGAAAATCAGTAAGAGAATATAAAAAGCCAGCTTTATTAACACCTCTTCTAGTTACACTTGAAGTTGTTATGGAAGTTGTAATACCACTTCTTATGGCTAATTTAATAGATAAAGGAATATATGCAGGCCAAATGAATGAAATATTAAAAATAGGGGTAATGCTAGTTGTAGCTTCACTTTTATCACTTGTATTTGGAATACTATCAGGAATAACTGCATCAAAAGCATCTGCAGGGTTTGCCAAGAACTTAAGAAAAGACTTGTATTATAAAATTCAAAAATTTTCATTCTCAAATATAGATAAATTCAGTACATCAAGCATTGTAACAAGACTTACAACAGACGTTTCATATGTTCAAATGGCATTTCAAATGTTAACAAGAATAGTAGTACGTACACCATTAATGCTAATATTTTCACTTATAATGTCATTCTCAATTAATGCAAAGCTAGCATTAATCTTCTTAGCATTAATGCCAGTAATTGGAATTACTCTATATGTAATTATGAGCAAAGCACACCCAATATTTGAAAGGGTATTTAAAAAATACGATGTTCTTAACAATGTCGTTGAAGAAAACACAAATGGTATAAGGGTTGTAAAATCATATTTGCTTGAAGAAAGCGAAAAGAAAAAATTTGGAAACATTTCAAATGAGATATACGTAGACTTTAGTAAAGCACAAAGATTAATGTCATTAACAAACCCGGTTATGCAATTTTCAATGTATCTGGCAATAATTCTAATATCATGGTTTGGTGCAAAAATTATAGTAACAACAAACATGGTAGACCTAGAAGTTGGGCAACTTACAAGTTTAATTACTTATGGAATTCGTCTACTATCAAGCTTAATGATGCTTGCAATGCTACTTGTAATGAGCACAATGGCAAGAAATTCAGCAGAGAGAATATATGAAATTTTAATAGAAAAGCCAGACTTAGCAAATCCAAAGAAACCTATAAAAGAGGTTAAAAATGGTTCAATAGAATTTAAAAATGTTTCATTTAGTTATGTTGGTAACAAGAAAAAGGAATGTTTAAAGAATATTAATATAAAAATAAAATCAGGAGAAACAGTTGGAATTATTGGTGGAATTGGTTCAGGAAAATCAACACTAGTAAGCTTAATTCCAAGACTTTATGATGCAACCGAAGGAAAAGTCGAAGTTGGGGGAAAAGACGTTAAACAATATGATATAGAAACTCTAAGAAACAATGTATCAGTTGTTCTACAAAAAAATGTACTATTTTCTGGAACAATTAAAGAAAACCTAAAATGGGGCGATAAAGATGCAACAGATGAAGAAATAGTTGAGGCATGTAAACTTGCTCAAGCAGATAGCTTTATTCAAGAATTCCCAGATAAATATGATACACATATAGAACAAGGAGGAACAAACGTATCTGGTGGTCAAAGACAACGTTTATGTATTGCAAGAGCTTTACTTAAAAAACCTCAAATATTAATACTAGACGATTCGACAAGTGCTGTTGATACAAAAACAGATAGTTTAATTAGAAAAGCATTTAAAGAAGAAATACCAAATACAACAAAAATAATTATTGCACAAAGAATTGCATCAGTTCAAGATGCAGATAAAATTATAGTACTTGATAATGGAACAGTAAATGGAATTGGCACACATGAGGAACTATTGAAAAACAACGCAATATATAGAGAAGTTTATGAATCACAAGTAAAGGGAGGCGATAATGATGAAAACAGCTAGAAAAAGGCCAGGAGCAGGCATGGCACCTAAATCAGTAAAGAATAAAAAGCAAACAGCTAAAAGACTTTTAAAATATATAACAAAAAGCTATAAGAAACACTTAACAATTGTATTTATATGTATAATACTCAGTTCAATAGCAGGGGTTGCTGGTTCAATGTTTTTAGGTACATTGATAGATGATTACATCGCACCATTATTGCTTGAAATAACCCCAGTGTTTACAGGCCTTTTAAAAGCCATATTAATTATGGCACTTGTGTACTTAACAGGTGTGCTTTCAACTCTAATTTATACAAGAATAATGGCACGAATATCTCAAGGCGTATTAAAAGAAATAAGAGATGAAATGTTTAACAAGATGCAAACATTTCCAATAAAATATTTTGATACACATACACATGGTGAAATAATGAGCTATTATACAAATGACGTAGATACACTTTCACAAATGATATCTCAAAGTTTACCACAATTCATAGCATCATCAACAACAGTTATAGCAGTACTTATAGCAATGATTATTACAAATATACCACTTACAATATTTGTAATAGTATTTATATTCTTAATGTTAAATATTACAGGTAGAGTTGCAGGGAAAAGTGGAAAATACTTTGTAAAACAACAAGAAACATTAGGAAAGGTTAATGGATACATTGAAGAAATGATAAATGGTCAAAAAGTAATAAAAGTATTCACATACGAAGAAGAAGCAAAAGCTCATTTTGATGAAATAAACGATGAATTATGCAAAAACATGACAACAGCAAATAAATTTGCAAATATACTAATGCCAATGCTAAATAACTTAGGAAACCTAGAATACGTTTTAGTTGCAATAATAGGTGGAGCAATTGCAATAAAAGGAAATGGAGCACTTACAATAGGCTCTATTGCAACATTTTTACAATTAACACAAAGCTTTAACCAACCAATAATGCAAATGTCAAATCAATTAAACTCAGTTGTTATGGCACTTGCAGGTGCAGGTAGAATATTTGAACTAATAGATACAGAACCTGAACAAGATGAAGGCTATGTAACACTTGTAAATGCTAAAAAAGAAAATGGCGAAATTATAGAAACAAAAGAACGTACAGGTATGTGGGCATGGAAACACCCACACCATGATGGAACTACAACCTATGTGGAACTTAAAGGACATATTGAATTAGAACATGTTAACTTTGGATATGAGCCAGATAAACTGGTACTTCATGATGTATCTTTATATGCAAAACCAGGACAGAAAATTGCATTTGTTGGTGCAACAGGAGCTGGAAAAACCACAATAACAAACTTAATAAATAGATTCTATGATGTAAATGATGGAAAAATAAGATATGACGGAATAAACATTAAAAAGATCAAGAAAACAGATTTAAGAAAATCTTTAGGAATGGTACTTCAAGATACAAACTTATTTACAGGAACAATAAAGGAAAACATCAAATATGGAAAAGAAAATGCGACAGATGAAGAAGTTATAAATGCAGCAAAACTTGCAAATGCACACGACTTTATAACAAGATTACCACAAGGATATGACACAATGCTTACATCAAATGGAGCAAATCTATCACAAGGACAAAGACAATTACTTTCAATAGCAAGAGCTGCAATAAACGATCCGCCGGTAATGATACTAGATGAAGCAACAAGTTCAATAGATACAAGAACAGAAAAGATAGTTCAAGAAGGCATGGATAAACTTATGGAAGGAAGAACGGTTTTTGTAATAGCACATAGATTATCAACAGTAAGAAATGCAAAAGCAATAATAGTACTAGAACATGGTCAAATAATAGAAAGAGGAGACCATAACGAACTAATAGCTCAAAAAGGGAAATACTATCAATTATATACAGGTGCATTTGAGCTAGAATAAAAGATATTACAAAAATGTTACAATTATATTAATAATAGGTTACAAATTGCAAAATATGTTGCAATTTGTAATTTTTTTTGATAGAATGACCTTAAATTATATAAAGAGGAGATATTGTGATGAGAAAAGAAAAAGGTATTACCTTAATAGCACTTATTATGACAATAATTTTGCTGCTAATACTAGTAGGAGTTAGCTTAAACTTATTAATTAAAGGAGACTTGTTTGGCAGTGCAGAAAAAGCCGTAAGTGGCACAAATGCAAAAGTGGAAGAACAACAAACAAGAGTAGATGAATTAATGGGGCAAATGGATAGAGCAAATGTGTTTGCAGAAGGAACAGTGCCAACTTTAAAATATAAAGTTTATGGAGACAATATAATAGTTTACCTAGAGCATTCACTATATGACTATGTTTCAAAAATGAGTATAGAGGAAAAGGAGAAAAAACTTGCTATTATCGAAACGTTAGATTCACCAGATAGTAAATATTCAAACATTGATGATCTTATTAATGATAGATTTAATGGAGATAGAAAGAACTTTGAAGCTTCTCTTGCAAGAAAAACTGGAAACTATATTAGCTATGAAGAAGCATTAAACTTTGCTTTAATGGACTCCAGATATGCTGATATATGGTTTTTGTCAGAATTTGCTGAGAATGTACTTCATTTAAAAAATAACTTATCTGTTAATGAAAAAGAAAAAAGAATAGCAAACATTGCTGGATGGAGCTTAACACAAGTACAAGTAAGAGTTCAAGAGGAGGCAAATAATTGTGGAATACCATATTCTAAATGTCTGGATATATATTTGAATGTAATTGCAATGGAGGAATTAGGAGAAGAAGAAATAGAACAAGCAGATAGGGTAACTCTAACACTTCCAACAGGAGAAAGTGGTCCATTTTATTATGGATATGGAGAAGAAAGTTATTACATAATGAATGTCAAAACCAATGGTAGATACAAATATACAGCAGAAAATCACAAAGGAACAAAAGCAGAAGTAACGGTACCAGTCGAACTAAGAACAGCAAACTTTAAAGTAAAAGTATCAGATACAGAAACAAAAACATATGAATTTATAGAAGGACAATCATGGGGGCTGTTTATAGGACTAGAAAACAAATACAATGTGATGAGTGATAATTATGTTTTTGCTAGAAAAAATAAAGATGGCTGTGTTGTATATGCATCCTATTACTGGATGTTCTCAAAACTAAAAAATGAAAGATACAAAATAGCTTCATTAAACATGCCAAAGCTAAAAGTGGCAGAGACAGATAGTACATCAGAACGGAGGTTCTTTAAAACGGATATTATTTTATTTGCACTAAACAAGGGGAAGAACTAGAGCCAGCTATATTAACTGATGTTATTTCATCAAATATTACGTATGAATTAAAAAAAGTTCCTCCTGAAGTATATTAATTTTAGATTAAAAATTTTAATTTTATTACAATTTTAGCCCAAAGTATTGACTTTGGGCTTTCATTTTGGTATAATATACAAGTTGAAAAATACGCACACATAGTTTAGCTTAGAGTTGTGCTTATAATTCCAAAGGAATATAAGTGTCTTTAAGTGCTTGAAGACTTTGTGGAGGCAAAAAACAAGGAGGAATGAAAAATGGCAGTAGTTGCAATGAAACAATTACTTGAAGCAGGTGTACATTTCGGACACCAAACAAAAAGATGGGACCCTAAGATGGCTGAATACATTTATCAAGCTAGAAACGGTATCCATATTATCGATTTACAAAAGACATCAAAGAAAATTGACGAAGCATATGCATTCGTAAAAGAAATCGCAGAGGAAGGACAAGACATTCTATTTGTTGGAACAAAAAAACAAGCACAAGAATGTGTTAAAGAAGCTGCTGAAAAAAGTGGTATGTTCTATGTAGACCAAAGATGGTTAGGTGGAATGCTTACAAACTTCAAAACAATTAGAACAAGAGTTGAAAGACTTAAAAAATTAGAAGCTATGGAACAAGATGGAACATTTGATGTTTTACCTAAAAAAGAAGTAGCTGCTCTAAGAAATGAAATGGAAAAACTAGAAAAGAACCTAGGTGGAATTAAAGAAATGACAAAACTACCAGGAGCAATATTTGTAGTAGATCCAAAAAATGAAAGAATAGCAGTATTAGAAGCTAAAAAATTAGGAATTCCAGTAGTAGGATTAGTAGATACAAACTGTAGCCCAGTTGATGTTGATTACCCAATTCCAGGAAATGATGATGCAATTCGTGCTGTAAAATTAATTACAGATGTAATGGCAAATGCAGTTATAGAAGGAAGACAAGGAGAAATCTTAGAACCAACATCAGAAAACCAAGAACAAGAACCAGCAACTGAAGAACCAAAAAGCATGGAAGAAGTAGTTGCTGAAACTAACGAATAATTATATAAAAAGGGGGAACTTTAAATGATTACAGCAAGTTTAGTTAAAGAATTAAGAGAAAAAACAGGTGCAGGAATGATGGACTGCAAAAAAGTTTTAACAGAAACTGATGGAGATATGGAAAAAGCTGCAGAGCTATTACGTGAAAGAGGAATTACAAAGGCAGCTAAAAAATCAGATAGAATTGCTGCAGAAGGATTAGTATATTGCTACCTAGCAGAAGATAAAAAACTAGGAGTCGTACTAGAAGTTAATGCAGAAACAGACTTCGTTGCAAAAAATGATGAATTTAGAAAATTTGTTGCGGATACAGCAAAACATATAGCTGTAAAAAATCCAGCAACGGTTGAAGAATTATTAGAACAAAAAGCATTAGTTGATGAAACTAAAACAATTAAAGATATTCTAACAGATAAAATTGCTACAATAGGAGAAAACATGACAGTTAGAAGATTTGCAAGATTCGAAACAGATGGACTAATTGAAACATACACACATGGTGATGGAAAAATTGGTGTTATGGTAGAATTTACAAAAGGAACATCAGAAGTTGCAAGAGATGTATGTATGCAAATAGCAGCAGCTAGACCAGAATACTTAAACGAAGCTGAAGTTCCAGCAGATGTTGTAGAACATGAAATGGAAATTCTAAAAGCACAAGCTATGAATGAAGGAAAACCTGCTGAAATAGCTGAAAAAATGGTAAAAGGTAGAATTGGAAAATTCTATGGAGAAATTTGTTTAGTAGACCAAGCATTTGTTAAAAATCCAGACATTAAAGTTAAAGATTTATTAAACCAAAACAATGCCGAAATAAAAAGATTTGTAAGATTTGAAAAAGGAGAAGGATTACAAAAAAGAGAAGAAAACTTCGCTGAAGAAGTTGCAAAACAAATTAAATAAATCCAAATATAAGGCAGGTTAAAAACACCTGCCTTACCATTTTCAAAAAACACATCATGCCTGCTGTTTTATGAGCGGGCTTTGTGTCCGCCCATGAAACAATTTAAAGGAAGGAATAAGTTATGAATAACGAAAAAATAAGAAATGTAGCTATAATTGCACACGTTGACCATGGAAAAACAACTTTAGTAGATGCTTTACTAAGACAAAGTGGAACATTTAGAACAAACGAACAAGTTGCTGAAAGAGTTATGGATTCTAACGACATAGAAAAAGAAAGAGGAATAACAATTCTAGCTAAAAATACATCAGTAATGTATAATGATATAAAAATAAATATTGTAGATACTCCAGGACATGCCGATTTTGGAGGAGAAGTTGAAAGAGTTTTAAAAATGGTAGATGGTGTTCTACTTTTAGTTGATGCATTTGAAGGTGCAATGCCTCAAACAAGAGAGGTTTTGAAAAAATCTTTAGCTTTAAATTTAAAACCAATAGTTGTCATAAACAAAATAGATAGACCAGGTGCAAACCCAGCAAAAGTTGTTGATGAAGTACTTGAACTATTTATAGAGTTAAATGCAAATGATGATCAACTTGATTTCCCTGTAATATACGCATCAGCAAAAAATGGTATTGCAAAAATGAACCTAGATGAAGAATCTGATAATGTAAGATGCATATTTGAAACAATAGTAAATACAATTAAACCACCAAAATGCAGTATAGAAGGAACAGCACAAATGCTAGTATCAAACATAGAATATGATGATTATTTAGGAAGATTAGCAGTTGGAAGAATTGAAAGAGGTATAATCAAAACTGGTATGAATGTTACTGTATGCAAAAACGATAAAACAATACAAGGTAAAATTGCAAAACTATTCACATATAAAGGACTAAAAAAGGTAGAAGTTGAAGAAGCTGAAGCAGGAGATATAATTGAAATATCAGGAATTGCAGATATAAATATAGGAGATACAATTTGCGATCCAGCGAATGTAGAAAAAATTCCTTTTGTTGATATTGATGAACCAACAGTATCTATGACATTCTCAGTAAATAATGGACCTTTAGCAGGTAGAGAAGGAGAATTTGTTACATCAAGACACATTAGAGATAGATTATTTAAAGAACTTGAAAGGAACGTAAGTTTAAGAGTACGTGAAACAGATTCTGCAGATAGCTTTGAAGTATGTGGACGTGGAGAATTACATTTATCTGTATTAATAGAAACAATGAGAAGAGAAGGATTTGAACTTTTAGTATCTCGTCCAAAAGTTATATTTAAAGAAATAAATGGAGAAAAATGCGAGCCAATCGAAAGATTAGTAGTAAATGTCCCAGATGATTGTATAGGAAATGTTATGAAAAATTCACAAAAGAATTAATAAAAGTAAATGAATCAAAAGGTAGACATATGAAATAAAATTATGTAAACATAACAAAAATTCAGAAATAGGAGGAATTTAAATGGCAAAAAAAACAGGCTTAGGCAAAGGATTAGGGGCTTTATTTAATGATAATGTAATTGATGAAGAAGTAATTCAACAACAAGTAAAAGATGGAGAAGAGGTTGTTCATAAAATTAAAATAATTGATATTGAACCAAATAAAAATCAACCTAGAAGAAACTTTAATGAAGAAAGCTTAAATGAATTATCTGAA
>OQVL01002219.1_pt1 | contig 11839 bp, 12 predicted proteins | sample 1691501 | NCBI WGS metagenome assembly OQVL01 (sample SAMN03418253, study PRJEB22391) | human gut metagenome | biome: human-gut; feature: organic feature; material: feces | host: Homo sapiens | place: Tanzania | collected 2013-01
TACGCCATGATTTAGTCCTCCTTGCTTTCGTCCTGCAAAAAACCCGCGTCCTGCTTGACGGCGTGAAAAAAAGCGAAAGGATAGAACGCCTGATCGAATCGCTGAAATGGCGTCATCTGCGTCCCCGCCTGATTTCGGCGCGCGACATTGTCGTCCGATTCACCCTTGAACAGCCCAAAACGGCGGCGTTCATGTACGTTTGCCTGTTTTGCGCTTTTTCCATCGGATTTTTGGACGAACCGTTCGCGCTGTCCCGCTTGGGAAAGGACGGCTTTGCGCATACGCTGGCGGCATTCAATCCGTCGGGCTGGTGGTTTTTGATTTTGGCGGCGTTGTGGCTGTTTTACATGGCGGTGGCGGGACTGTCCCTGACCACGGACGTTTTTGAACGCAATCTGGTCAAAGCCCGCCGCGTTTTGTTCGTCGCGATGACATTGGGGTTATCGTCCGTCTTTACGCTGATCGCGAATATCCTGACGGGACGCTACACGCCCGAATTTCTGGAAACGATGAATTTGTACGGCTTTTCCGCCCTGCGGTTCAACGTCGCGGAAACGTCTTTTCCCGCGTTCGGCGTCCAAAGTCTGTGGGCGGTAGCCGCCGCCGCGGCGTCCTTTATGCCGAAAACAGCCAAAATCTTTTTCATCGCCGCGTTCATCATGACCGTCGCCGTCGTTTTTGCCGCGAAATGCTTTATCAGCGACGCCGCGATGGGGGCTTACATCGGCGTCGTCGCGTATTACGCCGCCGTTTGGATCAAATCCGAAAATCGTGAAAACACGCCGTTGATTTCTCTGTGATCATTCCGCCAGAATTTTTGTCAAAGCCGCGCGATTCATTTTAATCAGTTCGTATTCCTCGGGCGAAACGGGGGCGGTCGTCGATGTCGCCGCGCGCACGGAACGCGTTTGCGCCACATATTGTTCGCGCAAGCGTTCTTTTTCCTCTTTGCCGAGCGCGCTGTTCGAATCCAGCTGGCGAATTTGCAATTCCAAATGATTCAGCAGGCTGGTCTGTTTGTTTTCCTGCGCCATAACGGACAAGGTGATGCGGAATTTGCGTTCCAGCAGAAAAAATCTGTCCGCCGCCCAGCCGTGTTCGTCCATCCAGCGAACGACTTCGACCGGATAATCCGCATTTTTCGACACGCCCAGATAGGCGACGGCTTTGAATTGATTGCCGTCCGTTTTCAGCCAGCGCGAATACTTGCGCCAATCGGCGACGAAACGCCGCAATTCCGGAAATCTGACGGGCGCGGCGGCGCGCAAATCGCGCATCGGCATTTGCGACGCCTCGGGCGGCGGCGCCTTGCGGTCGGCGTAGTTGGGTTCGGAGGAAAACTGCAAACTGGGCGTCCCCGACCCCGAATATTTAGCGGCATCGGCCATCGACGGCGCCAAAGCCGCCGCCAAGCACAAAACCCAAACACGCTCCGACAAACCGGTCATTCGTCTTTTCCTGTTTTTATTTCCATAAATTTACGATATTATATGCCATTAACGCAAAAAGTCCACAGTCAACAAGCGAAGAAAAATGCGGCGGATTTGTTTTTTGGCGGACACGACCGACATCGCGCAAGCGTCGCTGTCCCGCCTGCAAAAGGCTTTCGGCAACGTCCCGTGCGCCAAAGCCGACGTTTTCGTTGTTTTGGGCGGCGACGGATTCATGTTGCAATCCTTGCACAAACACATCGGCAAAGGCGTTCCTTTTTACGGAATGAACCGCGGCAGCGTCGGTTTTTTGATGAACACCTATCGCGAAGACATGCTGATTGAACGGCTGGAAAACGCCGACAGCGTGACCCTGCACCCGCTTGTAATGAACGCGTGGTCGTTCAAAGGGCGGCACAAACGCGCTCTGGCGTTCAACGAAGTGTCGCTGCTGCGCCAAAGCCGGCAGGCGGCTGACATTTCCATTTGCATCGACGGCGTTCAAAAACTGCCCGATTTGATCTGCGACGGCGTTTTGGTGGCGACGCCCGCGGGCAGTACGGCATATAACTTTTCCGTTCACGGTCCCATTTTGCCGATGACATCAAACGTGCTGGCGCTGACGCCCATCAGTCCGTTCCGCCCCCGCAGATGGCAGGGCGCGGTCATTCCCCGCCATGCGACGGTGACTTTCGACATCATGCAGAACGACAAACGCCCCGTCAGCGCGGTCGCCGATTTCACCGAATTGCGCAACGTCGCCAAAGTCGTCGTGAAAGAAGACGCCGACACGGGACTGACTTTGCTGTTCGATCCCGAATACAATTTGGAAGACCGCGTTTTAAACGAACAGTTTTGGGAATAAAAAGCGGGCGTCACCCCGTAAAATCGTATTTTTTACCAGATGAAAGCGGGAAGAACCGCCGCCACATCACACCCGTACCGTCTCATCAGCGACCGGACGCGATCGGAGTTCGGTTGCTGTCCGCGAGCGATTCCCAGTTCTTTGGCGTGAACGCCGCCGGCGACGAAAAGAGCGTCCATGTGCGCCAAATTGGCGCCGTAAATGTCGGTCTGGACGGTATCGCCGATGACGGCGACGCGGGACGGGTCGGCGTTCAATCCTTCGACGCAGTAATCGAAAACGGCGGGATCGGGTTTGCCGCGCCAGAAAACGGATCCGCCCATTGTTTGATATTGCGCCGCCAGCGCGCCCGCCGCCATTTGCAAAACGCCGTCTTTCAGAACAAACGAATCCGGATCGGCGCAAACCATGGGCAGACGACGGGACAGGCAGGCTTTGAAAAACGGATCGTATTTACCCAGCGTATCCTGCGCCCCCATCGTGCCCGTCAGCAAAACAAAGTCGGCTTCGTCAATATCGGGAACGGGAACATACCCCAAATCGGAAAACGGCGTCCAAAGACTCTCGGGTCCCAAATGGAAACAGCGATCGCCCAGATTCGCGAAAAAAGGATCGACCCGACGGTTCATTTCATGCCAAATCAATTCGCCCGCCGTCAGAACGCCGCGGTAAAGATAGCGTTTGACCCCCATTCGTTCCAGCGTTTTGACCATATTCGCGCTGCGAACGGGAGCGTTGGACAGAAAAACGATTTTCTTCCCAGCGTCGTTCAGCTGGCTGAGCGCGTTGAACACGCCGAAGCAAAGCCTCTGTTCTTCATACACGACGCCCCACAAATCGACGATAAAGGCGTCGTATGACGACGCAACGGCGCGCAAACCTGCGATATAGGGAATTTCTTCGGTCAAAAGGGGACACTCCGTTAAACAGCGACGGGGTCAGAATACACCACGGCGTTCCGTTTTGTCAAAGGTTGCCTTCGGCTTTCGGGGGACAGGGCAAATCGGGCAGCCGTTCCAGCCGCGTCATTTCGGACAGCAGGCGATGCGTTCCGAAATCCTGAACGATACGGTCGCCGACGCCGTTTTCATAAACATACATGGACACTTCGTAGCGCGGAGAGCCGTCGGACGGGGATTTCAGGGCGAACGCGTCGAAAAAAGCGGTGTCGAACCGCCAGACGCGCACGTTTTTCAACAGCTCCGCGTCCCCTTCGACTTTTGCCGAACGAAAGCCGGTCGCGGGGGAAACGGCGGCATGCACGGAATAAAGCGATTCGGGGCGAGTGCCGTCGTACACATAGGACGAAACGCTTTTTTTCCCCGATTTCGCCGCCGACAGCAGACGCATCGTCTGCTGAACCGGAAAGACGACGCTTTTGGGCAGAACGGCGACGGATTTGACCGGAAAATCCAGCCGCAAACTTTTTTTGCCGCCGCGACAGACCGCCCCGCCCTGCAAATCCTTGCGGTCGACGCCTTTTTCCCGCACATGGACGGCGAAATCGAACAAACAGCCGTCCATGCTTTCCCGCGTGACCTGCCGCCAGTTCGTCGTGTCCGCCCCCGTCGATTCATAGCCGACGTTCAGCGAAAATACGGATTCCGTTTCCCAAACGCCGCAAACCTTTTGAATACGGTAGGACATTTTTCCTTTGGCGTTGACGACGCCAGCCGCCCCGCCCGCCGTCGAATGCAGCGATATGTCGTAAATCGCGCGATGGGATTGCGGATTTTCCTCCGCCCGCAGGGGGAAAACGGAAAAAACGAGCAAGCCTGTCAAAAAAAATGTCCTGATCACGGGAAAAATCCTTTCGTCACGGGGCATCATAGCCGAAAAATTCGCGTGACGCCAGCGCATTAAACCGCTTTTTCTTGTCTTTCGGACAAAGCGGTTATATTCTTGAAGCAAAGAAACTGTTGATTTGAAGACACCATGATCACACTGGAAAACGTCACGCGAAAATTCGGCTCTTTCACCGCCGTCGACAATTTGTCCCTGAATGTGCCGAAAGGGCAGGTTCTGGGATTTTTGGGACCGAACGGCGCGGGCAAAACCACTACCATGCGCATGATTTCCGGATTTTTGTCGCCCAGCGCGGGAAAAATCGCCGTCTGCGGTTTCGATGTCGTCGAAAATCCCGTCGATGTCAAACGGCATATCGGCTATATGCCCGAAGTCGCGTCGTCCTACAACGACATGACCGTCCTGTCCTTTTTGAATTTTATCGCCGAAGCGCGCGGTCTGTTCGAATCCGCCAAAGAAAAAGCCGTTGAAAAAGTCGTTTCGGACATTGCGCTGACCAACGTGCTGTATCAGCCGATCGACACGCTGTCAAAAGGATACAAACGCCGCGTCGGATTGGCGCAGGCGCTGATTCACGATCCCGCCGTTCTGATTTTGGACGAACCGACGGAAGGGCTTGATCCCAACCAAAAACGCGAAATCCGCACGCTGATCCGCCGTCTGCGTCGGGACAAAGCCATCATCGTTTCCACCCATGTTCTGGAAGAAGTCGAAGCCATCTGTTCGCGCGCCGTCATCATCGACAAAGGCAGAATCGTTCTGGACGGAACGCCGCAAGCTTTGATCAGCCTGTCGGAAACGCACCAGACGTTGCGCATTTTGATTCCGTCCTATCAACGCGAACGCACGGAAGCGGTGCTGGCGCAAATCGACCCCGTCGTCGTGACCGACGTCGCGCCCGAAAACGACGAAGCTTTCTGGTTCACCATGCACCCGCGGGAAAAGAAATCCGTCACCGCCGACGTGATTGAGGCTTTGCGCCGTCAGGACATTCAAATTTTGGACATGTATATTGACAAAGGTCGGCTGGAAGAAGTGTTTTACGCTTTTACGTCACCCGACCGCGAACTGAAAGACACGCCATGAAACCCGTATTTGTTTTGGCAAAGCGCGAATTTACAGGTTATTTCACGACGCCCGTCGCGTGGATTTTTTTGATGATTTTCGTCGCGCTGGCGGGAATGTTGACATTTTACGCCGGCGATTTTTTCATTCGCGGACAAGCCGACCTGCAATCGTTTTTCGTGTTCCACCCGTGGCTGTACGTTTTCTTGATTCCCGCCGTTTCCATGCGCATGTGGGCGGAAGAACGCCGCAGCGGCACGATCGAGCTTTTAATGACGTTGCCCGTTTCAACGGCGGATTTGGTGCTGGGCAAATTTCTGGCGGCGTGGGCGTTCGTCGGCGTCGCGCTGGTTCTGACCGTGCCGATGTGGCTGACCGTCAATTATCTGGGCAATCCCGACAACGGCGTCATTTTCATGAGTTATCTCGCCAGTTTTCTTATCGCGGGAACTTTCCTGTCGGTCGGATCCTGCCTGTCCGCCTGCACGAAAAGCCAAATCGTCGCGTTTGTTTCAACCATGATGGCGTGCGTTTTGCTGACGTTCGTCGGATCGGACGCGCTGATCGATTCGTTTGCGGGCGTCGCGACCGAAAAAGTGATGAAACTGTTTCAGTCGCTGGGCTTTCTGATCCATTACATTTCCCTGACGCGCGGCGTTTTCGATATGCGCGATCTGTTGTTTTTCGCTTCGTTTTCAAGCGTGTTCCTGTTCGCCACGGTAATCGTGCTTGATCGCAAAAAGGCGGTGTAGCCATGAAAAAACTGACCGATTTCGACAGAAACACTTTGGGCGTCGCGGGGCTGTTTTGCGCCGTCGTCCTGTTTTTCAGCGTCAATATCGTCGCGGCGTTTTTGATGAAAGACTACAGACTGGATCTGACGCAGTCGCACCTCTATTCCCTGTCCGAAGGATCCGTCCGCGCTGTTTCAGACATCAGGGAACCCGTCACGATCCGATTTTACCTGTCGGGGAAACTGGCGAAAGCGTCGCAGTTGCACGCGACCTATGCCGTGCGCGTGATCGAACTGCTGGAACAATACGTTTCCGCCTCAAACGGAAAAATCAGACTGGAAGTCATCGATCCGGAACCGTTTTCAAAAAAAGAGGACGAAGCCCTCAGCTACGGACTGAAAGGCATTCCCGTCGGCGATTCGCAGGAATACGTCTATATCGGGCTGACGATTTCCAATTCGTCCGACAGACGCCGCACGATTGCGATGCTGGATCCGTCCCGCGAACGTTTTTTGGAATACGACATCACAAAATACCTGACCGATTTGACACGTTCCAAACGCCCGACCGTCGGCATTATCAGCACCCTGCCCATCGACGGGCAAGGCGAACCGCAGCTGATTTATCCGAAATACTACCCCCGCTGGGCGGTCATGGACGTCGTGCGCGATATTTTCGACGTGCGGTTCATTTCACGCCAGACGCTGGACATTCCGTCCGACATTGATGTTTTACTGATCGTGAACCCCAAACATTTCAGCGACGAAACCCTGTACGCCATCGATCAGCACGTCATGCGCGGCGGGAACATGATTCTTTTGATTGATCCGTTTTCGCAAATCGAAGCGGATCTGGGCGACACGCCCTATACCGTCCGCCCCGATCTGGACAGGCTGTTCGGCACTTGGGGAATATCGTTCGATCCGTCGCGCTTTGTCGCCGACACCACGTTGGCGCGCGTCATCGGGCACGCGCAGAACGGCAAAAACATTCAGACGAAATACCCGCCGTGGCTGTCTTTGAACGCGAACTACCTCAGCCCCGAAGATCCCGTCACGGGGGCGATCAGTTCGGTCAATCTGGCTTATGCAGGATCGTTCGACATCTTTAAAAAGGTCGACGGTCTGACCGTCACGCCGCTGATGTATTCGTCCAAAGATTCCGAACTGATGGGAAACATCAACGGCTTGGATCCCGATCCCGCCGCCATGTTGCGCGATTTCAAAGCCGGCGGGAAAAACCTGATTTTGGGACTGCGTATCAAAGGAACGCCCGCGTCGTCGTTCGACAAAGCGCCCGAACGCAATTTCCTGAAACAGCGTCCCGAAGCCCACTTGTCCAAAGCCGTCCACCCCGTGAACATTATTCTGATCGCCGACAGCGATCTGCTGGCGGACAGAATGTGGGTCGAAAAATCGGGCGCGCTGGGCGTGCGCCAGCTTTACCCGTTCGCCGGAAACGCGGATTTGATCGTGAACGCGCTGGACAACCTCAGCGGCGCGGCGTCCCTGATCGATTTGAGGTCGAAAGCCGAATGGCGACGCCCTTTCACCGTCATCGAAAACTTGGCGTTGAAAGCAGAAAAACAGTACCGCGAACAGGAAACGCGGCTGTATTACGAATTACAGGCGACGCGGGAAAGACTGCGCGAATTGACGAAACGCGCGTCAAGCGACGGCAGGGATTTGCTGTCCCGCGAGGATAAAGAGGAATTGAAATCCCTGCAAAAACGCCAGTTGGAACTGCGTTCCGCCCTGCGCAACGTTCAAACCGTTTTGGTCAAGGACGTTGCCGATTTGCAAACCGACATCATCTTGATCAACGTGCTGTCCGTTCCGGCTCTGCTGATTATCGTCGCCCTGTTCGTCGCAAAACGCAGACGCGCCGGACGCAACCGATTGCGCTAAGGAATTAAGGAGTCCCGTCCATGCACCCGCGTTCTTTTGTCAAACTGTCGATTGCCGCCTTGATCATGTTCCTGTTCGCCGTGTGCGTCTGGGTGATGACGCCGGAATATTCGGCGGGATCGTTTTCGGGCAAGCCGCTGTTGCCCGATTTGATGAATAAAATCAACGAAGTCGAAGTTTTCGCCATTGAACACGGCGGCGAAACGATGACGTTCATGCGCGACGACGCCGCCGGCTGGGTAATGACGGAAGCCGATAATTATCCCGCGGACAAGGACAGAATCCGCAACGCGTTGATCGGACTGGCGGGATTGGAAAAGATCGAACCCAAAACCGCCCTGCCCGACTTTTACCCCGATTTGCGGGTTGAAGACAGCTCGCTCAAAGGGGCGCGTTCCTATCTGGTGACGCTGTTGGATTCGAACGGCGCGCAAATCGCCGACGTGCTGATGGGAAAACGCTCCGGCGACGATTTCGGGAATTTGTACGGATATTTCGCGCGCTTTCCCGACGACGCGCAATCTTGGCTGGTACGCGGGAACGTCGACGTGACGGGCGGCGTGTCCGACTGGCTGAACACGCGTTTGCTGCCGCTGGCGAAACGGAAAATCGCGTCATACACGATTATCGATTCGACAAAAACGCGCGAAGCCGTGTACCGGCGTTCAACGCGGAACGGCGATCTGGACATCGCCTATCTGTCGGACGGCTACGTCGTAACGGGATCGGATTTTATCCGCAACGCCGAACAAATTTTACATTCGTTCGATTTTGAAAAGCCCGTCGCGCGCACGGCGGAATGGAACGGAATCCGCCCCGCGGCATACGCCGTCGTCGAAACGTTCGACCGGCTGACGGCTTATTTGTTCATTTATCTGAAAGAGGGCGCCCCTTACGTCGCCGTGACGTTCGAAGCCCAGCCGAACGCGTCCGACGCCGTCAAAGCCGAAGCCAAAAAGCTGGACGCGTTCCACGCCCCTTGGCTGTACCGCATGTCGAATGAAAAAGTGGCGGATTTGCTTCCGTTTTTAAAAAAGCCGGACGACAAGCCGACCGCCGCGCCGTCCAAGCGGAAAAAGGCGAAAAAGCGCAAATAAGGCTCAAACGATCCAGACCGTCGCCGCCGTTTGTTCGTCCAGTTTGACGACATGGCGCGCGTTGACGGTCGCTTCATAATGTCCGCCGTCGGCGCAACGGGTCACGTTTTCCAGCGTGTCGCCCCATGCGATTCCCAGAGCGTTTAAATTTTCAACCGTTTTCGCATCGCCCGTCAACCGACACACGCGCCCTTTGTCGAACACGCCGACGGTCAGCGGAGCGGGCATGTTTCCCGCTTGACTCAATTCCCGAAACAGATCCTTTGTCCAATCTTTCCGATTGGCTTGCGCGCCTTGCAGAAAATGCACCAGATTGAAAAACCGGTTTGCCGCCGAACCGTCCAGATGATGTTCGATCAAACAGGCGATTTCTTCGGATTTTTCGGCGTCGACCCCTAATAAATCACGGAAAAAGACCGTCAGCCGTTCGTGCTTCATAAACACGCGCCAGCCGATTTCGCGTCCTTTCGGCGTCAACCGGATCGCGCCGTAGGCTTCATGCAAAACCAGCCGCTGTTCCGCCATTTTTTTAATTACCGTGGCGATAGTGCCCTTTGTCAGCTTTAAATTTTCAGCCAAAGCTGTTACAGTTTGTCTGCCGCCGGTGGTTTCCAGATGAAACAGGGCTTCCAGATAATCTTCCAACCGCGAAGTGACTGCCATGACGTTTTATCCTTTTTGTTTGAAGCATACCCGAATCGGTTGTGAAAAGCAACAAATCCGCCGACGAAAAAGTTTGAACAACGAAAGGGGTCGCGATGATCGATTTTGACGGACGCGTTTTTCCATGGAAAAACGACGGATTGACGGGATTGGAAATCAGCCCCGAATCGGGGAAAGTCGAAAGACTGGTCGTTTTACTGCACGGTTACGGCGGCGACGCGCTGTCCAACATGACGTTCGCCTGCAAAATCGCCGAATCCGCCCCCGACGCCGCCGTCTGCGTCATTGACGGAACGGCGCCCGTTCCGGCTGAAAACAATCCGCAAAAACGCCAATGGTGGAATTTGGACGACGCCGCGTTTGACGGCGCATGGTGTTCGTTCATGCCCGACTTCGCCCCGAAGCGCGCCCGCGGCATGATGCGCCAAGCGGCTGATGAAGCGAACGAAACGGCAGGTAAAATCAATCAATTCATCTTGAACAGGGCGGATAAAGACGGCTTGACCCCGCGCGACTGCGTTCTGATCGGCATTTCGCAAGGCGGCATGACCGCGTTCGAATGCGTCCTGTTCCGTCCCGAACTGACGCGGGCGGGGCGCGCTTTGGGCGGACTGGCGTCGATCGGATCGGGGATTCTGCGTCCCGACAGACTGCGTGAAAGAAAAACGCCTTTTCCTCCGATTCCCGTTTTGCTGGCGCGCGGGAAGTTCGACGAAATCTTTCCGAAAACCGTCGATCTGTTTTCGCGCTCCCTGCTGACCGAGCTGGGAACGAACGCCGAAATCATCGAACGACCGTCGGGACATTACGGGCTGGAACACGCGGTCTGCGGCGATGTTTGCGCCTTTATCGAAAAATGCGATTTTTTGAAAAAAAGGGAAAACCCCGCTTGACTCCGACCTTTAAACGGGTTATAGGGAATTACTCGATTTTGATTAAGGAACGGAGTTGTCCATGAAACGTACATATCAGCCCAGTAAAATTGTCCGGACTCGCCGTCATGGGTTTCGCAGCCGCATGGCAACGGTCGGCGGACGCAAGGTTTTGAACAATCGCCGCCGCAAGGGGCGCAAGCGTTTAGCCGCGTAATCGGTCCCGCTGGGATATGCGGGCATGCCGAAATTGATACTGATTAAAAAAAGACCGGATTTCCTTCATGTCAACCGCAACGGGTTGAAAGTTGTAAAGTCCGGTCTTATTTTGCAAGCCGCGCCGACCAAGCGCGTTTTCGATCCCCCCGTCTTTCGAATCGGATACACGGCGACAAAAAAAATCGGAAACGCCGTCTGTCGAAACCGCGCAAAGCGTCGGTTGCGCGCCGTTTGCCGCGCTTTGATGCCGCGCGAAGCCGTCGCGGGATACGACTATGTCGTCATCGCGCGCTATTCAACGGCTGAACGCGAATACGACAAACTGTACAAAGACATGAAATTCGCCTTGCGCGAAATCAGGCAGGAAATCCATGGCGACGTCGAAACAGCCGACACAACCAAATCCGAACGCGCCGGCGTCTGACCCCCGTCCGTCGGCGGCGGCGCGCGCGCTGAGCGCGCTGGTGCGGTTTTACCGCAAATTCATATCGCCGCTGAAACCCGCGTGTTGCCGTTTCACGCCGACGTGTTCCGCCTACGCGCTGGAAGCGTTGCGCGTTCACGGCGCGGTTAAAGGAAGCTGGCTGACGATCAAGCGGATTTTACGGTGCAATCCGTGGGGCGGTCAAGGGTACGATCCCGTTCCGCCGAAATCGCAAACGCCCGTCTTCATGCCGTTCAAACGGCGGCGCACGTTGTACGCGGTTGTTTTCGGCGCGTTCGCCGCGGCGGCTTTTTCATGCGTAATGTTCGCGGCGTTTCCCGAACCCCCCGAAACGGCGCCGACGGACGCGTCGAACGGGGCGGCGGCGGAAGCCGTTTCCCCGAAAGAAAATGCGCCGACGCGCTTTTTAATCTGGCTTATCCGGTTTTATCAGGATAATATGTCGGGTCTTCTTCCCGGAAGGTGCCGTTTTACGCCGTCGTGTTCCGCCTACGGAATCCAAGCGTTAAAACGTTTCGGCGCGATCAGGGGAACATGGCTGACGATCAAACGCGTTCTGCGGTGCAATCCGTGGGGCGGCAAAGGGCACGATCCCGTTCCCGAAGAATAAAACAGGTGAATCGATGGAAAACAACAATTTGGAAAAACGCAATTTGATTTTGGCTGTCGTCTTTTCGGCGGTGTTGCTGTTCTTGTTCGACGCGATCTTTCCGTCCGACGCGAGAATCGCCGGAGT
>OQVL01002224.1_pt1 | contig 11831 bp, 9 predicted proteins | sample 1691501 | NCBI WGS metagenome assembly OQVL01 (sample SAMN03418253, study PRJEB22391) | human gut metagenome | biome: human-gut; feature: organic feature; material: feces | host: Homo sapiens | place: Tanzania | collected 2013-01
AGGCAGGAGCCGTTGGAACTACGGCACCGACAGTGTTCCAGGTGATTAATCTGGTAAGTCTGGATGGAAGAAGAACCAAGCGATCCATAGAGGGTCGCTGTGCCTTGAATTGTATGCCATGAGTAACAATTTAAGGTTTTTTTGTATGAAGAAAAACATTCTGCTCATGGACATCACAATTCATGTGGCTGCACTGGCTATGTGCGCCGCTGATGCCCATGCTGCCGCCGGAAACGGCAAGGACAACACCACGGACGACACTCCTGTCGAAACTCTGACCCTTCGGGAATCCGTGGTCAATGCTCATTTCGCGAACCAGAACCGGACGGCATTGCGCCTGGCTGTCATTGACGAAAAACAACTCCGTGACCGAGGGGCAATGCGAACCTATCCGGAACTTCTCAAGGGACTGCCGAGCCTTTATGCTACCTCGGAATCTGGCAGTTACGGCGACGCGAAGCTGAATATACGCGGCTTCGGACAGGAAAACATTGCCATACTCCTGAACGGCATTCCCATCAGCGGACTCGTCAGCGGCGGAATGTATTGGAACAACTGGATGGGTCTGGCGGATGCCACGTGGGCGGTGCAGGTCCAGAAAGGAGTGGGCGCGTCAATGCTGTCCGACGGCTCGGTAGGCGGTTCGATCAATATCATCACGGAATCACCATCGGATATGTTTGCGGTCGAAATAGGCTCATACGCAAACGTTTACGGGGAAAATGACCATGGCGTCGGAGGAGGACCGTTCAAGGAATATATAAAAATCAGCAGCGGGAAACTGCCACACGGATGGGCATTGAACCTGATGGCATCCTATGTCGGCGGCAAGGGATTTGTCGAGTCGACATCCGTCAATTCTTACGCGTATATGCTGAATGTCGCGAAAGACTTCGGGACTGAACACCATCTGATATTCACTGCATTGGGCTCGCCTGAACGCCATGAGCAGCGGTCCTCCCGACTCAGCGCAGAAGAAATCGGAAAATATGGACGCGGCTACAGCAAGAACTGGGGATACCGCGACGGAAAGCCGTTCAATCTCAGCCTGAATGACTACTTCAAGCCATACTTCACACTCCAGCACATCTGGGACGGCGGACGCATTTCAATGAAAAACTCCATTTACCTGGCTGTCGGCAATGGCGGCGGAAGGTGGACCGAAACGAAGGGCAAGGCAATCTCCTCATACAGAACGGCTGACGGACATGTGGACTGGGATGCCGCCATCGCAGCGAACCGGAATGCGGACGGGTCGGCCAACAATATCCTCAGCCAATACATGGCTGGAAACACGCAGCTGGGAGCGATTGCAAGCATGGAATACCGCCTCGGACATGGGTGGAAGCTCGGCTGGGGAGTGAACGCCCAGCTGTACCGGACATGGGAAAAAGAAAAAATCATTGACCTTCTCGGAGCAGACTGGTGGTATGAGGATTATGCGTCGAAGTCACTGGCGGGGATTGCCGGGAGGGATTGCATCAAGAAAGTCGGGGACTATGTGCGCACGCGCAACGGCAAGCGCATCTATCACGGAACCGCCTATCTGACAATGTCTTATGAGTCGTCTAAAATCAATGCGGACCTGGGCGTTTCCGTGTTCGGAAGCTCGAACCGGCGCTGGGACACGTACAATTATGTGGGGAAAGACATTGACAGCGACATTGCCCATGGCGCAGGTGCGAGCGTGAAAGGCGGGATCTTGTATCGCATCGGCCGCGGCCATAGCCTGTACGCGAACGGCGGTTGGTACAGCCGTCTGCCTTACAGCAATGTCTGGTTTTCTTCCGGGAACAATGAAATTACGCGCGGCGTGAAAAACGAGAAGAACATTCTCGGCGAGCTCGGCTGGAAATATGTGTGGAACAGCGGAAAACTGGACCTTACCGGTTATGCGGCATATTGGAAAAACCGCTCGCTGATGTCCGGAAAGTACCGCCAGCTGGATGCCGACGACGCGCGCTATATGGTCACCGGACTTGACGCATTCCACTGCGGAGTGGAAGCAAGCCTGTTTCAGCGGGTCGGTAAATGGTTGGAGGCCAATGCTTTCGCTTCCATCGGAAACTGGCGTTGGATGAAAGACGTGTCTGCGATAATCTACGATGACTATTCCGGAACGGAGGTGGGACGGGTCAATGTCTATTGCGACGGACTCCCGGTCGCCGATGCCCCGCAGACGCAAATCGGCGCTTCTGCGAAATTCATCCTCCCGGCAGGCTTTTCCGCCAGCGCGGATTGGCAGTTCAATGACAGGATGTATGCTGATTTCGACCCGCTTACGAGAAACAATCCGAATGACAGGCAGCATTCATACCGCATCCCCGGATATCATCTGGTCGGCGCTTCCGTTTCTTGGGGTTCTGAATGGAAATATGGTGCCCGGTCCACGAAAAAAATCGGTCTGAATGTGTTTGTCCGAGGCGATAATCTGCTCAATACCACCTATATAGAAAGGGGAAAGGATGGGGCGGCCCATGACCTGGCATCCTTCCGCGGGTATTGGGGTTTCGGAAGAATGTTCTCGTTCGGTGTCCGTGTCCGACTTTAATTGTCGATTATCTGCCGAAAAAATGTTAAATTTGCTAGAATAACTCAAGTTCTGCGAAGGCGGAACTCAACAGCGGAAAATTATGGCAAATTTTGGATGGTTCGGCGAAAGCGAACACCGGGTTTTCGATTACAAACCCAGATATTACGATAAGGAAAAGGACGAGTTGAAGCAGAAATTCGGCAAGGTTGACGGCTCGCTGGAACATAAGGACGCCCCTTATGTCCCTGGCTCATACCTCAATGGCGCATTCCGTGGCGGACACAAGAAGCGCTCGTCGAACAAGGCCCAGAAAATCATCACCCTCATCGGCCTCATACTTTTCGTCGTAGTGATGATATATATCACCAAGTTCTATTCGCTGCTGTAGGAGAGGGGACGGATAACATGGATATTAGAATATTACCAAGCAATATCGCCAACATGATAGCTGCAGGAGAGGTCGTGCAAAGACCTTCTTCTGTAGTCAAGGAGTTGATGGAGAACGCGGTAGATGCAGGAGCCGGACAGATAACAGTGATATTGAAAGATGCCGGCCGGACACTCATACAAGTCATTGACAACGGATGCGGCATGTCGCCGGACGAGGCTGTCGTCTGCTTCGAACGCCATGCGACCTCCAAGATCGCCACGGCGGAAGACCTCATGGACATAACCACGTTCGGTTTCCGAGGTGAGGCATTGGCCTCCATCGCCGCCGTTTCAGAAGTTACATTGAAGACACGAAGGGCGGAAGACGAGGTCGGATGCCAGGTGCAATTCGCTGATTCAAAGCATGTTTCTACGGATGAAGTCTCTGCTCCTGTCGGATCCAGCTTCTCCGTGAGGAACCTTTTTTACAATGTTCCTGCGCGCCGCAAGTTCCTCAAATCGGACAATGTGGAGCTGAAACATGTCATCGAGGAGTTCACGCATGTCGCCCTCACGAGACCGGAAATCGGCTTCACGCTCATCCACAACGATAAGGACCTATATGTCCTGAAACCTGCCAAGTCATTGAAATACAGGATACAGGACCTTCTTGGCAATAACGTTGTGAGCCAGGTCGTGGACCTGAATGTGGACACATCCATCGTGAATGTCCATGGCTACGTAGGCCGTCCAGACCTCGCGAAAAAGACATTGGGAAACCAGTTCTTCTTCGTGAACGGAAGATATTTCAGAAGCCCGTATCTGCACAAGGCGGTTATGAATGCCTATGAAAATCTGCTTCCACAGGGCGCCACGCCATCATATTTCATCTATCTGGAAATGGATCCGCACAGGCTGGACGTAAACATCAGTCCAACCAAGACCGAGGTGAAATTCGAAGATGACAGCGTTATCTTCCAGACGATGTATGCCTGCGTGAAAGAAGCGCTCGGCCGCAACTCATTCGGAGCCAGCATTGATTTCGACCTGGCGGACACGCCGGAAATGCCGATGTTCAGCAATGACTTCGAGAAGTTCAGGCCCGAGACGCACCAACCGGACGTCAATATCGACCCCGACTACAACCCGTTCGATGCCCCGGCTGCCGGCGGCAGAACCTTCGGCGGCAATGCTTTCGGCGGCAATGCCGGATTCGATGGCGGTTTCAATGAAATGCCGGATTTCCCTGCCACATTCCCGGAAGTCCCTGATACTGAAACGAAACAGCAGACATTCGGCAGCGGAACATCCCGTTTTGTGGAGCCGCGTGAAGACTACGGCAAGCTGTTCGAGGAAAGGGTAGCGTCACAGCCTTCCGTAATCGTGGTACAGAAGAAATACATTGCCTCGGTAGTCAAAGGCGGAATGCTTTTCGTCAATATACGTCGCGCACGTGAACGAGTTCTGTATGAGCGCTTTCTGAAAGCATTGAGCGGCGGTGAACATGTGTGTCAGAGCGCACTTTTCCCTGTGCAGGTGGAAGTGGGCGCGGACAACCGCCTGGTATTCGACGAACACGCTGACCTGCTCAAGTCGCTTGGCTTCGACATAACTCCGTTCGGCAACGACACCATCGTCGTGAACGGTATGCCGGAAGGCTTCCAGGTCGACAGGAACAGTGTGGAAGCCGCTATGGCAGATGTACTTATAGTATTGACAGACAATCATACGGCATTGCCTGGAATGATGGAGTCCTCTATGGCGGAAAAATTTGCCAAAATGGGTGCTTCCGAAGGGAAACCGGTCGAATCTCCGGTCGAGGCAAGGTCTTTGATGGATGCCCTGTTCGCCTGCTCGAACTCGGAATATACCAGCAACGGCAGGAAGATTATGACAGTCATGTCGCCTGAAGACATTGACAAGATGTTCTAGATTATGAGCTATTATTATGACAATTATGGCGGTGGACGAGGCGGTTTCCTTGCTTCGATACCGCCTGCCACCAAAAATATCGTCGCGATAAACATCCTTCTGTTCATCGCGACGTTGATCAACCAGCAGTTCATGGTGGGGACCTTCGCGATGTTCTATCCGGCGTCGCCGCTCTTCCGTCCATGGCAGATTCTCACACACATGTTCATGCACGGAGGCTTCTGGCACATATTCTTCAATATGTACACCCTCCTGATGTTCGGAATCGTGTTGGAACGGGCACTGGGCACCAAGCGCTTCCTGATATTCTACTTCGTTACCGGCCTGGGTGCGGCAGCATTGCACACGGGCGTGGAATGGATTCAGGATCAGGTGTTTATCGCCAACGGAGCGCACATTGCCCATCAGATCCTTATGAATACGCCGACACTCGGTGCTTCCGGAGCGATCTATGGCGTGCTCATCGGCTATGCAATGTGCTATCCGAACTCCAGACTGACATTACTGTTCCCTCCTGTCACATTGACAGCCAAGTGGTTCGTGATAATATTCGCCATCATTGAACTCGGCACCGGCGTCTCCGGAATCCAGGACGGCGTGGCACATTTCGCCCACCTCGGCGGTATGCTGTTCGGCTGGCTGCTTATCAGATGGTGGCGCAAGAAGGGTAGAATCTATTGATTTTGACGAGCAAGAGAAAACATAGCCTGTTCTTCGGCATCACTTCGCGGACATTGATGATAATATCCGCTGGACTGCTGATAATCAGTTACTTGTCCATTTATGTCAATCCGGCTAAGGCATGGTTCATGACCATATTCGGGTTGTTGTTCTATCCGCTTCTGCTTGTCAATGTCCTGCTGCTCGTATGGGCGCTTCTCCGCCGTTCCAAGGCCGTGGTGATACCGCTTGTAGCATTGATCCCGACGCTGCTGATTTTCGGGAAATTCTTCCGGTTCTCCACCAGCAGGGACGATACTTCCAAGGGCCTGAAAATCGTCTCCTACAATGTCGGCCGTTTCGCGCTGCCGCAAGGAGTAACGTTCTCATCCAGAAAGGAATGCGCCGACTCCATAATGGCTTTCCTGCGCGCCGAGGACGCTGACATCATCTGCCTCCAGGAAGTCTACGTGCAGAATAAGGAGCGCGTGCTCAGCTACCTCTCCCGCCAGATGAAAGGCTACGACATACAATATTATGTCAATGTGAACAAATATGGAAGCTGCGGCAATGTTACTTTCAGCCGTTATCCGGCATTGTCCAAAGGGCACATTGATTTCGAACATAGTTCGAACATGGCTCTGTATTCCGACTATTGCATCGGCGGTGACACATTGCGGGTATATAACTGTCATTTCGAGAGTTACAATATATCATTGTCCCGACTCGCGACGGGGCTGGAGAAGGATTACAAGAAGGCTGTGAAGGATACGGAGGAGAAGATGAGACGGTCGATCGTGCGTCGGCCGAGGCAGGTGGAGCAGGTGCTGAAAGATATTGAAAATTGTCGGGAAAATGTGATTGTGACGGGTGATTTCAATGACACGCCGATGTCTTATACCTATTGGCGCCTCAGCCGGAAACGCAAGGATTCCTTCAAGGAGGCCGGTTCGGGGGCGGGTGCGACATTCTCCAAGCTCCGTCCGTTACTGCGTATAGACTACATCCTGTTTCCGGAAAGCTATAACGCATTGTCCCATAAAGTGATAAACAAACGCTTCTCGGATCATTATCCGGTGGAAGCCATAATTGCCAGATGATATGAAAGACATGAAAATGATTGTGGATGAGACACTTAAAGTCCTTAAAGAGGGCGGAATCATCCTTTATCCTACCGATACCATATGGGGACTTGGCTGCGATGCCACGAATCCTGAGGCGGTAGCCAAGATTTATGAAATCAAGCATCGTTCAGACAGCAAGGCGCTGGTGCTGCTCGCTTCCGATATGGATATGATTTGCCGTTTCGTAAAAGTCATTCCGGATATCGCGGTGCAGCTTGTCGAGGTCAATGACAGGCCTATGACGTTGATTTATCCTGGCGCCATACATGGCAAGGCCCCTGCAGAGGGAGAAAAGGCTGTGGCTGACAGACATTTCTTGGCGTATAATGCTGTGGCTGAGGATGAAAGCGTCGGCATACGCATCCCTTCCATGGAGTTCTGCCAGAATTTGATTTACAAGCTGGGACGTCCGATCGTCTCCACGTCAGCCAATATTTCAGGCGAACCTTCACCGCACAAATTCGCTGACATACCGGAGTCCATCAAATCGGCAGTAGACTACATCGTGGAGCCTAAACTGGAAAAAGGTTCGACCGGCCAGGCTTCGCAGATCATGAAGGTCGATGTGGACGGCGGCATTCAGATAATCAGGGAGTAGAGCGATGGAAATTTTCTGGACGGAAGACATCGCCGGAGGCATTTGCCGACTCGGAGAAGAGGAATCCGCGCATTGCGTCAGGGTTCTCAGGCATCGTGCCGGCGACCGTATCAATATCATTGATGGCCATGGGACGATGTACGAGTGCACTCTGGTGGCAGATTCCCCGAAAGGGGCGGAGGCCAGGATTGAGCAGGCACATCAGAACTGGGGCGGGCATCCTTATGATTTGACCATGGCAGTGTGTCCGACCAAGAACATTGACCGTTACGAATGGTTTGCGGAGAAGGCGACCGAGTTCGGGGTGGATAGAATCGTGCCGGTAATCGGCGAACATTCCGAAAGGAAAATCCTGAAACCGGAGAGAATGAACCGGATTCTTCTGTCTGCCGCCAAACAGTCCCTAAAGGCTTCTATACCAGAGCTTTCTAATACGATATCGGTGCGGGAATTCATTGAAAGCACTGCCGAGAAGGACGCGTTGAAAATGATTGCGTATTGCTTCGAGGACGGGCAGGAGAGGCATTCCATAAGGGAGGTGCTGGAAAAGAATGACGCGAAGGAGGTGATTGTCCTGATTGGGCCGGAGGGGGATTTTTCCAGGGAAGAGGCTGATGCGGCAGTGGCGGCAGGCTATGTCCCCGTACATATCGGAGAGTCCAGACTCCGCACTGAGACGGCGGCACTCGCTTCTGTATCAATGGTTTATTATCGTAATTTAGTGTAATGTTCATCGGAATCATATCTGATACGCACGGTATGTTCAGTCCGGAATTCCAGGAGTTTCTGAAGCCTGTGGATGAGGTGTGGCATGCCGGAGATTTCGGCGGAAGTGTCAATTTCGCAGACACGATTGCCGCATTCAAGCCGCTGAAAGGCGTTTACGGAAATTGCGACGGGCAGGATATCCGTCTGGTGTATCCTGAATATCAATGTTTTGAATGTGAGGGAAAGCGGATTCTCATGATGCATATCGGAGGCCGTCCCGGACATTACGATTATAAAGCAAGGGCATTGATCACCCGTTATGCTCCGGATATTTTCGTGTGCGGTCATTCTCATATTCTCATGGTGAAAAACGACCCTGCGGCTGGCGTGCTCTATATCAATCCAGGTGCATGCGGCATCCAGGGATGGCACGTGGAACGGACTGCCTTACGATTTCATATCGACGACGGAAATATCCACGGAATGGAGGTTTTTCACGAGCCTAGAACGTTACAAAAGCATTAATTTCTAGATAATTACGTTTTATAACTAAAAAAATTTAAATTTTTGTTTGTAGTTTTCCAAAATAAGTGTACTTTTGCCGCGTTATAAAATTTTAGTTTAACTAGTTAAAGTTTTAAAGCCATGAAGAAGGTATTTATGTCTTTGGCAGTTGTAGCCATGATGGTTGCTGCTGCATCTTGCGGAAACAATGCTTCTAAGAAAGCTGCTGCTGAAGCTGAAGCTGCTCAGGCTGACAGCACCTGCTGTGTAGCAGATAGCTGCGCTGCTTGCGCTGATTCAAGCTCCTGCGCTGCTGCTGATAGCGTTGTTGCTGAATAATTAGGCAAAACCCAATTGAGCCCATATTCGGGCTCAGGAAAAATTGCGGTACCTTGAGGTAACTCAGGATGCTGCTTTTTTTGTATTATATTTGCAGGAAGAAACGCTTATATTATGGCAACGAAGGAAAAGACCGTGTGGTTCTGCAAGAATTGCGGAAACGAAAGCCCCAAATGGATGGGGCGCTGTCCGGCATGTGGGGAGTGGAATACCATGGTGGAACAGACCGTGGCGACAGGAAAGACGTCCCGTAACGTGTCACAGGCAGCTGCCGCGCCGAATCACAGGCCATTGCATCTGAAAGAAATCGAAGCATCTGCAGAGAACAGGATTTCACTTGGATTGGCAGAAGTCGACCGGCTGCTCGGCGGAGGCATTGTCAGAGGTTCATTGGTCCTTATAGGCGGCGAGCCCGGCATCGGCAAATCCACATTGTCCCTTCAGATTCCGTTGGGCGCGCCTGCGCTGAAGACATTGTACGTGTCAGGCGAGGAGAGCGCGAGGCAGGTGAAAATGCGTGCCGACAGGCTTGGAGGAGATAACTCCAACTGCTTCATTTACAGCGAGACAGACATAAGCAACATCATTGCGCAAACGGATGCGCTGAAGCCTGACCTGATGGTCGTGGACTCGGTGCAGACCATGTTTTCCTCTAATGTCGATTCTTCCGCCGGCTCGGTTTCGCAGATAAAGGAAGTGACGGCAATGCTGCTGCATTATGCGAAAATGTCCGGCGTGCCGGTGATTCTCATCGGTCATATTACCAAGGACGGCTACATCGCAGGACCTAAGATTCTGGAACATATCGTGGACGTGGTGCTCCAGTTCGAGGGTGACAACAAGGGGGCTTACCGCCTGTTGCGGAGCATAAAGAACCGTTTCGGCTCCACGTCGGAGCTGGCTGTTTTCGAGATGACCGGCAAGGGGTTGCGTGAGGTGACCAACCCGTCGGAAATGCTGATGCCGATGCATGAGGAGGGGCTCAGCGGTACGGCCGTCTGTGCAATGCTGGATGGCATGCGTCCGTTCCTTTTCGAGGTTCAGGCACTTGTAAGTTCTGCCGCATATGGTACACCGCAGCGTTCCGCGACCGGTTTCGATGTCCGCAGATTGAACATGCTTCTGGCCGTGCTGGAAAAGCGTGCGGGATTCAAGCTCAATATGAAGGACGTGTTCCTGAATATGGCTGGAGGACTGAGAGTTACGGATCCGGCATGCGACCTGGCGGTGGTCTGCGCAGTCCTTTCTTCGAATTTCGATTTCGCGATTCCTGCCAATATCTGTTTCGCTGGAGAAATAGGCTTGAGCGGCGAAATCCGTCCGGTGAACCAGCCGGAGCGTCGCGTTACCGAGGCCGCGAAACTAGGCTTCCGCAAGATATTCATTTCATCGTTCACATCCATTGACAATGCTGCCGCGAAGGGGATAGAAGTCGTTAAAGTTGCTGATATTCCGGCACTTGTGAGAAATTTATTCAGACAGTAATATGAAATTGCCGCAGGGATTTTCTCCGGAAGAACGGAGTGAGAAAGCGCAGGCGCTTTTCAAACAGGGATTCAATTGTACACAGTCCGTGATACTTGCATTTGCCGATGTCCTGGAGGCATCCGGTATTGCTGATGAGAAATTGCTGAAGATAATAGGTTCCGGTTTCGGCGGAGGCATGGGACGTCTTCGCGAGGTGTGCGGCGCTTTCAGCGGCTGTACTATGATGGCGGGTTTCATTTCTCCTGCAGATGTTCCGGCCGATATGGAGGCCCGCAAGACGAATTATGCTATCGTTCAGGAGTTTGCGGAGAAATTCAAGGCGGCAAATGGCGGCAGTATTGTGTGTCGCGAATTGCTTGGTCTGGACAAGTCAGGACAGCGCGAAACCCCTATGCCGTCGCAGCGCACGGCGGAGTATTACAAGAAACGGCCGTGTGTGCAGATAATCGGGGAGGCGGCGCGGATAGTCGCGGAAAAATTAATTGAAACCAATAAGTAATCCTTAAAAAATAAAAAAAGCGGAACGCTCAATTTTGAACGTTCCGCTTATTGTATCTTGGCGAGATGCCTTATTACATAGCCTGAGCGACAGCTACAGCTACTGCAACAGTTGCACCTACCATAGGGTTGTTACCCATTCCGAGGAAGCCCATCATCTCGACGTGAGCAGGAACTGAAGATGAACCTGCGAACTGAGCGTCAGAGTGCATACGGCCGAGGGTGTCAGTCATACCATAGGATGCAGGACCTGCAGCCATGTTGTCCGGGTGAAGTGTACGTCCGGTACCACCGCCTGATGCTACTGAGAAGTATGGCTTGCCTGCGAGCACACGCTCCTTCTTGTATGTACCTGCTACTGGGTGCTGGAAACGTGTAGGGTTGGTGGAGTTTCCGGTGATGGAAATGTCCACGTTCTCCTTCCACATGATGGCAACGCCTTCGCGAACATCGTCAGCGCCATAGCAACGTACGCCGCCACGTACACCCTCAGAGTACTTGGTCTCAGAAATGACTTTTACCTCACCTGAGTAGTAGTCGAACTGTGTCTGTACGTATGTGAAACCGTTGATACGGGAAATGATCTTGGCAGCGTCCTTTCCGAGACCGTTGAGGATGACGCGGAGAGGTTTCTGACGAACCTTGTTGGCCATCTCTGCGATCTTGATAGCGCCTTCAGCGGCAGCGTATGACTCGTGACCTGCGAGGAATGCAAAGCATTCTGTGTTCTCGCTGAGGAGACGGGCTGCGAGGTTACCATGTCCGAGACCTACTTTACGGTCATCAGCAACTGAACCAGGGATGCAGAATGCCTGGAGACCTTCACCGATAGCCTCGGCAGCCTCAGCAGCAGACTTCACACCTTTCTTGATAGCGATGGCTGCACCTACTACATAAGCCCACTTCGCGTTCTCGAAGCAGATTTTCTGGGTGTCTTCGCACATCTTGTAAGGGTCGATACCCTTGGCATCGCAGATAGCCTTTGCATCGTCGATGTCTTTGATTCCATATTTGTTGAGAGTTGCATTGATCTTATCAATACGACGCTCGTAGCTTTCAAAAAGTGCCATGTTCTCTT
>OQVL01002226.1_pt1 | contig 11830 bp, 8 predicted proteins | sample 1691501 | NCBI WGS metagenome assembly OQVL01 (sample SAMN03418253, study PRJEB22391) | human gut metagenome | biome: human-gut; feature: organic feature; material: feces | host: Homo sapiens | place: Tanzania | collected 2013-01
TACTCTAATGAGTAATTACGAAGCTCCCACCTCTTTAGGTGGTGAGTAGTTCACGGCTATGTAGCGTAGGCTACGTGATATTTCTAAATACCATATATAAATATAAAGACCAAAGTTAAGTATATGTAAAAATAATAATAACTACAAACAAACTTATAAACAACAATTAAAATAACAACCCAAACAAAAACGTGTAAATATGTTCCGTAAGCTTGAAACTTGTTTTAGGACCTGATTTTTAGCTTATATTTTGGAGGTAGGAATGATTGAATGGTTTAGTAGCTTTAGTGCGGTAGAACAGGTGTTTTTAGCCATGGCTCTTATCGGGGGCTCTATTTTTGTAATCCAGCTAGTGATGATGTTGTTAGGTGGGGACACTGGATCTGATGGCACTGTAGCAGGGGCTGATTTTTCTAGCACCGACTTTTTATTTAAGTATTTTTCTTTACAGAGTTTGACTGCGTTTTTTATGGTAGCAGGTCTTACTGGGCTCTATGCTTGTTCTCAAGGCGCTAATATTTGGGTCGCCATTATCGTGGCTATTATCTCTGGGGCTATTATTGCTTGGGCTCTCGTTCGTTTCTCTGAAATGTTATTAAAACTCCAAAGCTCAGGTAACCTTAGTTTAAAGAATGCCATTGGGCAAGCTGGTTCTGTGTACCAATTAATTCCGGCAGATGGAGAAGGAAAGGTGGAAATTAATCTTCAAGGTCGCCGTCTTTATCCTAAGGCTATTTCTAAGAACAAAGAAGAAATTAAGTGTGGGGTCCGCATTAGTGTAGTTGATATCTCTGGGGACGATACTCTCGTGGTGACTCGAGAACAAAACTAAAAATTTAGCCCCAATTAACAAGTTTGCTTTAGTGGTAAATCGATTAAACCATTTGGCTAGATCTTATTTAGTTTTGGGGCGAGAATTTAAATTTTTGTTTGGCTCCGCATTCAATTTGGTTTGGCTTCGCTCTCAAGGTGGATAGGTAAGGCCAGTAAATAGGCCAGTAGATAATAAGTAGGTAAGCTAGGTAAGCAACTAGGCAAACAAACAAATAGATAAGCCAAAATTAGTGTTCTAATAACATACAAGGAGGTACAAGCATTACTCGGCCTTTTTAGAGCATGTTTTAAGAGGATTAGCCTCGTGCTTTTAAAACTAAAACCCTATTTAACTAGCTAGCGTAAGTATCTAGGTGGTTAGAAGTAATAAAATCCTAAAAAACAAAATCAAATTAAGAACTAAAACAATAAGTAAAAGAAATACGAAGTGAGAACAAGAATCCAAATGCGAATGAGTACAAGTAGCCTTGCTAGTTATCGTTCCATATTTTGTGTTCTACTTAAATCAATTCCCAAACAAAATCAATTTATACACTAAACAAAAAAGGAAAAAGGAACTAACATGCCAATAATGATGTTACTTGTCGTGATCGTGCCAGTGTTCTTCTTGACCATGATCATTTTCTTTATGCTCCGTTATAGACGTTGTCCGTCTGACCAGATCTTGGTGGTTTACGGTAAGGTAGCTGGGGCTAATAAGTCTGCTAAGTGTATTCATGGGGGTGGGACCATGGTATGGCCGCTCTTCCAGGATTACGAATACTTATACTTAACCCCAATGACCATCGGTATTCCATTAACTGGGGCGCTTTCTAAGCAGAACATTCGTGTAAACGTACCATCTAGCTTTACCGTTCAGGTTTCTCCTGATGAAAACATCATGGGTAACGCTGCAATCTGTTTACTTGGTCAGTCTCAAGAACAGATTGAAGATATGGCGAGGAACATTATTTTCGGTCAGCTCCGTTTAACTGTAGCTTCTCTTACCATTGAAGAAATTAACCAGAATCGTGATCACTTCTTACAGGTGATTAGTTCTAACGTTGAACCAGAACTTAATAAGATTGGTTTACAGCTTATCAACGTAAACGTAACCGATATTACCGACGAAGCAGACTATATTGCTAGTATCGGTAAGAAGGCTGCTGCTGAAGCTATTAACCGCGCTAAGATCGATGTTGCTACCCAAGAAAAGGTCGGCTCTATCGGTGAAGCAGAAGCTAACAAGGAAAAGGATATTCAGGTTGCGCAGAACAAGGCAGAAGCTGAAAAGGGGATAAAGGAAGCTGAAGCCTCACAGCGTTGCTATGTAGCAGACCAGGAATCTAAGGCCGTAATCGGTGAAGCTACTGCAACTAAGAACAAGGATATTCAGGTTGCGCAGAACAAGGCAGAAGCTGAAAAGGGGATGAAGGAGGCTGAAGCCTCACAGCGTTGCTATGTAGCAGACCAGGAATCTAAAGCTATCACCGGCGAAAACAATGCTAAGGCTGCTATTGCTCAGTCTAATGCTGAATTACAGGTAGTAGAAGCTGAAGCTTACCGTAAAGCTGAAGTAGCAAAGCGTGAAGCTGAAATCATCATTCAAAAGGCGCAATACGAAGCTGAAAAGCAACGTTTGAACGCTGAAGAAATTGCACAACAGGAAATCGATAAGCAAAAGCTCATCATCGATGCTTCTGCTATTGCTGAAAAGACTCGTGAAGAAGCACGCGGTGAAGCTGATGCTACCCTCCTCAAGTACCGTGCTGAAGCTGAAGGTCAGCAAGCCCTCTTAGAAGGTAAGGCTGCAGGTTATAGACGTTTAGTAGAAAGTGCTGGCGATGATGCTTCATTAGCAGCGACCCTCCTCATGATCGAAAAACTCCAGGATATCGTTAGTCTCCAGACCGAAGCTATTCGTAACATTAAGATTGATAAGGTTACTGTTTGGGACGGTGGCAATGGTAAGGGTGCAGATGGCAAGACTTCAACCGCTGATTTCCTTTCAGGTATGGTTAAGAGCTTACCACCACTTCACGATGTGGCTCAGATGGCAGGCTTGCAACTCCCTGAATACTTAGGTAAGGTACCTAATGTCGATTCAGTGGCAGCCTCTGTCGCTAAGGCTGAAGCTGCAACTAAGAATGCAGCTAAAGTTGCTACCACTAAGTAATTAGTCCGCAAGGCGTATTACATGTTTAAGTGCGACTTAATGCTAAGGTGATATCCTCCCCCACCTATAGAGGTGGGGGACTTCTTGCCGAGTTCAGTTAAAAACTTAAAGGTAATTACCAAGCGTAAACTTAAAAAAGTTCTGGGAAATATGAGAAAATATCCCCGGAACTTTTTTTATGTTTTACGGGGTTGTGTTTTGGTGGGCGAAGTTTAGGTTTTTTGGCCATAAAGCAAATAAATCCAAGCTAAAACTTTAAAGTTTTTGGTTACCTAAACTAAGTAAAGACACCAATGTAGTATAGGCCCAAATATAGTACAGGCCATATTTCCCAACACCTTAGCGAATTAAAATTTTGTAAGCTAAAGCGTACCAAAAAGAGCGTACTTAAAAGTTCATGCCTAAAAGAGCAATGATTTGCCTATTGGGGAATATGTGAATCGGCGCATTTGGCTAGAGATGCATTATATAATCAAGGATAACGTCATATGAATTCTGACTCATTAGTTCATGATTTAAAGGTAGAGGCTACTTCGCTTCCACCTAAAGACTCTACTTCATCTAACGTAACTCCTAAGATACTTGAGTCAAAAGAACCAATAGTTGATGCCATGACCCAACCTTTAAAAAACGCCTTACTAGAAGCAGAGGAAGAAGTCGCTGCCGCTCTTTATACCGAGCAAGATGCAGAATTTATGCGTGAGGCTCTAAGCGAAGCTGATAAATGTTTAGCCTTAGGGGAAGTGCCTGTTGGGGCGGTAATTGTCAAAGATGGGGTAATTATTGCACGCGGTCATAATACGATGATTTCGGGCCATGATCCTAGCGCTCATGCGGAAATGGCTGCGATAAGAATGGCAGCAGTGGCACTTAAGAACTATAGATTATGTGGAACTACTCTTTATGTTACGTTAGAGCCTTGTATGATGTGTACAGGAGCTATTATTCATGCGCGGATAGATAGGGTGGTCTATGGGGCCCAAGACCCTAAAACCGGCGCGCATACGTCAGCGTTTACGTTATTACAAAATAGCTTGAACAATCACTACCCACAAGTAGTAGGTGGAGTTTTAGGAGCGCAATGTTCTCAAAGCTTATCGGCGTTTTTTAAAAGAAGAAGACAAGAACATAAAGAAGCCAAAAAAGCTAAGCAAGCGCAGCTTTTAAATGCGACTACTCTCGAATCTAATGAAGCTAATGAACCAAGCTAAGCTTGTTTAAGCTTAGTAAAGTAATCTATATAACTCAATATAGCCAAATGGCCTCAATATTAGGTGGGCAATCTTACTTATCAATCTTACAAGCTTACATGGGCAAATAAGGCTAGTCGACATTACTTGGGGTAAATTGGGCTCTTGGTGTGAATAGAACCTTAAAATTTAAGGTGAGTAAGCGTTAGTTAAAAAGTATCGATTAATCAAATGGTTATGATTGATATTGTGTGAGATTAAGGTTAAATGCACAATTTACACACAACTTGGGCACAAATTAGCCACAGGATACTAACAAGTTTGTACACAGAAAAAATAAGCGACAGAACCTAAACCCATAGTAAAAACTAAAAGTTAAGAGGTATTTAAAGTAGAAGATAGAAAGCGATTTAATCGCTTGAATGGTTGCGGGGGCTAGATTTGAACTAACGACCTTCGGGTTATGAGCCCGACGAGCTACCAGGCTGCTCCACCCCGCGACACCTGAAAGATGGGTGTATAATAGCATATTTTTTTATGAATGCAAGTTTTTTTAAAAGAAATGTTAAAACTGTCGCTGTTTTGTGCAAAATTACGGTTAAATACGCTTACGTCATACGGTTAGGTCATATATCTACGTTCACACTTACCTCCAAGCCTAGGTCTACACTTATAGGTCTACACTTGCTTTTGCGCCTAACTCCACTTGCTCTCACACCTACACCATACGAACTGCATAGGGGAAAAAAAAGAGCCCATCTAAACGATGAGCTCTTTTTCTCACACTTGCTTTGGCATTCGTAACTTACTTACTCAGCTTAAGCAATAGACCTAAGATTAATCCTTTGGTGGCTGCACATCAGATTCTATGACTTCCATTTCTTCTGCGTGTTCAGCAGCCTTTTGAACTTCAACTTCCTTGAGGTAGTCGTAGATAGCAATCTGAGAACGAATCTTACGACGGTTGCCACGAGGTACGTACTTATTGATCTGATTGTTATCGATGATACGAGCCTTCATAGTGTCACGGAACTGAATGTTAAGGATTTCGAGAATACGTTTCTTAAGTACAGGTGACAAAATCGGAGTCCCAACTTCAATACGGTAATCGAGGTTACGAGTCATCCAGTCTGCAGATGAGATGTACATACGTGAATTACCATTGTTAAAGAAGTACATTACGCGTGGGTGTTCAAGGAAACGGTCTACAATACTGATAACCTTGATGTTTTCACTCAAGCCCTTAACACCTGGACGAAGAGAACACATCCCACGGATAATCATCTTAATTTCAACGCCTGCTTGAGAAGCTTCATAGAGCTTGTTGATTAAGATCTTGTCAACGAGGTTATTAACCTTAAGCAAAATCTGAGCAGTGAAGCCGGCTCTAGCATTGTTGATTTCGTTATCAATCATGGCCAGAAGCTTCTTACGTGAGTTGATAGGTGAAACCAAGAGATGGTCGAACTTAGGATGAATGTATGGGTATTCGATGAACTCAAATACATTGTCAACTTCGTTGGTAAGTTCTTCGTTCTTAGTAAAGAGCGCAAAGTCGGTGTAGATTTTAGCGGTTTTTTCGTTAAAGTTACCAGTACCGATATGGGCGTACTTAACAGGTACATTGTTTTCCATACGGGTGATAAGACAAAGCTTAGAGTGAATCTTTAAGCTTGGAACCCCAAAGAGTACCTTTACGCCGGCATCGGTTAAGGTGCCTGCCCATTGAATGTTGTTTTCTTCGTCGAAACGAGCCTTAAGTTCAACAACTACAGATACGTGCTTACCGTTGTTTGCAGCAGCAATAAGAGAATCGATGACGCGGCTGTTACGAGCTACACGATAAATATTGATCTTAATTGAGGTTACTGCAGGATCGTAGGCTGCCTGACGAAGGAGTTCAGTAAAGTAGCGGAATGAGTGGTATGGGTAATAGAGCAAGACGTCATCTTTAGCAATGGCATCAAACATATTACGCGCCGCATCGAATTCCATGCAGTTAAGAGCAGGGAGTTTTGGGTTTTCAAGGTAATCACGGCCCACATTAGGGAAGCCGATGAAGTCCTTGAAGTTGTGGTAACGACCACCGTCCATTACAGAATCAAAATCGTCTTCATTCATGGAAAGCTTTTGCAGTAAGAACTTAACCATGGTCTTAGGCATTTCTTTATCATATGCAAAGCGCACTGGTAAAGCGTCAAGACGCTGCTTTAAGCTTACAGAAATGTTTTCAATGAAAGAACGGTCCATCTGAGAAGACAAATCGTATTCAGCATCTCGGTTAAGCTTGATGGAATAAGCTGCAATTTCAGTGTAATCAAAAAGGCCACGGAAAATATCATCAAGACCAACACGGATGATGTTATCAAGAATCATTAATACCTTATCACGCTTGTTGCTAGTAGGGATTTGAATGAATCTTGGTACCTTGTCGGTAGGGATTTCAATGAGCGCATATTTCTCATTGGTGTTATTAGTGCTCATCTTAACGGCAAGATAAGTATACTTGTCACGTAAGAAAGAGATGAGGTTTACAGACTTTTTAAGTACTACTGGAGAAATGTGTTTAAGCACATTATCTTTAAAGTACTTTTTAACCCATTCTTTTTGTTCAGCAGTAATTTGAGTTTCATCGTGAAGATAGATGTTGTGAGATTCAAGCTCTTTTAGGAGTGAACGGTAAGTTTTATCGAACACAAGGCTATATTCTTTAACTTTAGCTAAAGAATCTTTAAGAATAGCCTTAGCTCCGGTATCACGACCATTTTCTTCATCGATCATAACCTGACGCTTAAGTTCAGCGATCTTAACTTTGAAGAATTCGTCCTGATTGCTAGAGTAAATCCCTAAAAATCTAACACGTTCAATAAGTGGTACGGTTTCGTCTTGCGCTTCCTGAAGTACGCGGGCGTTAAACGACAGCCAGCTTATTTCCTTAGGCATCCATTGAGTTGACTCTGGTGACATTTTTTGTTCCTCGTTTGGTTGGTATCAGGTTGCGGGTGTAAACATCCGGCCATCTATCAAGCAGTAAATCTGCTGTATTATAGAAACAGATCATAAAATCCATGTTAAGTAAAAATAAAATCAGTGTTCTAAATCACGACTTAACAATTTACTTAAAATAAATTAATAATACAGTAAACGGTTGTTAAATTATAAAAAACGTTTATTTGTTTCTTTAAAACGTAGTAAATAATCAATGATATTTTGATTCAAAAATACGTTTTAAGTGGACCTACAATTCTCAATCCAAAACTTTAAGTAATGTTTTTACAAACTAAAAGTTTGGTGTACTTCAATTTTGTTTGGCCTTAACTAAGGCATATTGGGTTTAGCTTCTTATTATTCGTCTTCTTTAAAGCTATTTGTGGTGGCTTCTTTAAAGCTCTTAGGTTCAACTTCATTAAAGCTCTTGGGTCCAACTTCTTTAAAACAATTTTAGGTCCAACTTATTAAGGCTTACTTCTTCCCAAAAAAGTTCATAAGGCCACGGTGTTTTTTGTAAAACGGTTTACTATTTTTTAAAGCGTTAACACAAAACTCACTTTCCGGTTTGAATTTAATAAAATCGAGCGGGATATTATCAGCGTGAGGTTTAGCGACCACGGCAGCACCTTCAAAGAGATGAGTTGGTTCAGGATCGCCACAATCGACGATAACTAAGTAACTCATGTTGTTACCAGGCTCAGCTTCAGGACGAATCATAAGACGCAAAGTGGCAGAGTTTACGCAGTCATGCTGACTAAATTCATTTTTTAAAGCAGCAATCATTGCGGTAGGAGTTACCGCAGGTTCCCCAATGGCCACTTTACTCCCAGTTTTAATGGTGTATTCACGTCCATTTGGGTTTTTAGCTTGCGCATTAGTGATTGAAGCTAGCATTTCCTGGTTTAAAGTCATGCTCAAACCAAATGGGTTAATAACAATCCCAGCGACTTCTTTGGCTTTTAGGATGGTGGTAGCGATCTTGTAAAAATCTTGAGCCACATGACCTGATTTACTATTGCCGAATTTGTTGAGTTCAGCTTCGCTAGTAAAAACTGGGCAATAGTTTTCATTAGTATCGTTTTGTAGAAGGATGTAATTAACTTCGTTGTGTGCGGAGAGAATCATTCGACCTTGGTCGTCTTTTTTGATTTCGCCGCTGATGTTTACTGGCACAAGAAGTTTAGATGTTGTGAGAGCTTTAATGAACATTTGTTCATTGATAACGGTTTGTGATTCTGAAAGATGTGAAATGGCAAGCTCTAACTCATGACCTAAATTGTTGGTTGCTCCAGGTACTGCTTGTGACGTGGTGGAGTTTGGAACTTTATTATTAGGTTGGTTATTCTTTTGGGGAGCTTGGTCCGTAGTGGTGGTCATCTGTAAAATCCTCGTTATATTTTATTATGTTTTTATAGGGTAGTTTAGTTGAGGGAGAATCTTTTGTTGTTGTTTTCGATAGTTTAAGGCTCGTGCTTAAACCTAAATTTAAGGATAAACACCAAGTCTAAGACTTGCGACCTCGCTTAACAATCTAGTAAAACAATCTAGCAAAACAATCTAGTGTAACAATTAAATAAGCGCCCAAAATAAGGTTTAGGCGGAAATATGTCACCAAAACTAACTAAAGTACTAGTATAGCAAAAGGAACTTATAGATGGGGGTCATTTACCATGAAAACTATGCTAGGTCGTGGCATTGTGAACTAGACGATGCTTTAAAGGAAAATATCGGCCTCTAGAGTTGAGAATTACCATAAATATTGCGACAAATGCTAAGATGAAGTTACCTTGACTAAAAAAGGAGCACCATTATGGATATGATATATTCAGTGCTTCCACGGCCTCCTGAAACAGTAGGGCGTGGGATCAGAAAAGATGGAGTTCGCAAAACTGCTCGTCGCGCCAAGACTCGAAGAAGTGCTGATGGCAAAGATGAGTACGCCGAGGCTAGTACTTCTTTTTTAGGGACGCAAAAGTTAATGGAAACGCAAGAGCGTGATCATGATGATGAGGATCAGCGTAACCGCGAGGAAGTAACATCAAATTTTGCGGATTCAACTACTAAAAGTGCTCAGGAAGCAGATGTATCAGCTGAGCACGATGATAGCGTAACTTTAAGGGCCAACTCACAGCTTGAGGCGGACCTTTACTCGTATCCATCATCTAATGCTTCTATTTCTATAGGTTTACGTTCCGAAGATCCAACTAGTATTGAGCGTCCTGAACAAGATGAAGTCGCCAAAACTAATACGCTAAACACTTCTAGCCTTAACCAATCCACGGCGCCAAAATTTAGCACGTCTACGTCTACGTCTACGTCTACGTCTACGTCTACGTCTACGTCTACGTCTGCATCGGTATCGGCTAAGTCTTCTGATTCTTTAGGAAGTAAAATGCCAGCGCATGTAGTTACTCAAGTTACAGCTAAAAACCAAGGTCCAGCTAAAAAAACAATAGAAGAAAATAGTGAAGAGCCAAAAGTAGAGCTAGTAGAGTTGAAAGCAGTAGAACCAAAAATAAAAGAAAAAGTTAATCCCCAAAAGCTAGCAACCAAATCCCAAGGCCCAAAGTTAGCGACGGAGCCAAAGTTAGCGACGGAGTATGGACCGGGGATGAAAAGTTGCCCAACTGGCTTAGCGCCGGCGGTGCCACACTTAGAAGTTGAGGCTTAAGCGAAGATAAAATGGCTTAGGCCTAAGTAAAACTGATAACTTATTAACCTGAATGTGTTAAAGGCAAAAGCTTACACTTACACTCAAAAATCAAATATTAGATTTTAAAATGAAGTTTGGTGTGCTTGGTCTTCTTCGAGTTCCCGTTCTAGTCTGTCGTATTGACTTTGAAGCTCAGGGTGCGCTTCACGGTAGGCCACAAACTCTGGGCGGTTTAATAAACGCAAGCGCGCCAGATTGCCTGTCATACGGACATAGTTTACTAAAATACCATAACCAATTTTTTGGGTAGCTGGAGTAGCAAATAGATGGCGGCCTAGCTTTATATCTGCTCGGCGGTTTTGGTACTCGACAGTGTGGTAAACGGTAATCCAATACTCAGCTTCTTCGTTGTTACCTAAAGCGTAATAGGCATCAATGAGTTTAAGGATTTCTTCAGACTGTAAAATTTCAGTATCTTTTAAAGCTTGGTAAGCCTTTTGGTATTCGGCTAAGGTATAGCGATTTAAGCTTGCTACAGTTACGTTCTGATTAGGGTTAGATTGGGTTAAAACCGGCTTTGGCACCTTAGAGTCATTGGTATTAGAGGAAGGGGTAACATTAGCCTCTTCTTGTGAAGCGTTGCTTACAGGCTCTATACTTTTCGCTTGATTTGGTTCTGCCTGGTTTGGTACTGTTTGGCTTTGTTCCGCTTGGTTTGAGGTCGGAGCTGAAGCAGCAAGAGCTTCGTGGTCTATGAGCGGAGGTGTTGCTCTAAATTTCATGAGAGCAAGGCATTGACGGTACTGTTTGTCGTAAAGTTGTTTTTGCAAAAGTAGGTAGTGCGGATTGATTGGATCAAGAGATTCTTTATATTCCGCTGCAACAGTTAAAGCGTACTCTGGTAAACCGTAAGAACATAGCTTCGCATGAGTGGAAAAGCTTTTAAGCTTTTCGTAGGTCAAAGGAGCGTTTGTGGCAGTAATATTATCTTCAACCTTAAAAGTTTGTAGTGGTTCAGGGCTTTTTCTTAAAAAAGTAGCTATATCATTATATCTTCTAGCTTTAGCTGAAGAACAAGCGCTGATGTTGAACGCACTAATTGCTAGCAAACCAATTAAGCAAGCGGTAGTTAGGAATTTTAGTTTAATTAGGCTTGATGCTTTGAGGTGGGCTGGAACAAAGTTTGTGGTTGGGCTTGGTGCTTGTTTAAGGCTTGGAGCTTGTTTAAGGCTTGGAGCTTGCTCCTGATGTTTCATTTTGATTAGTTTTTTAGAGTAAATAGAAGTTGGACTTTTCATGTGCTTTACCCCTTAAATGACCAAACACCAAAGGTTAAAAATTAAAGACTAGCGAGCGAACAACCTCGTTCTACGATAATAAATAGAAGCTATTAAAAGGTAACTAGATACCACGAACGTAACTCGATACCTTTAATGAAGTTCGTAATGAAGCTTGTAATGAAACTAGAAGTTCTTGTATATAACTAGCTTTTAAAGTGGAGTATTAAAACTTGGGCTTTTCGCAAAATCACCAGAAATGTCATATAAACGTCCATCAGGACCAAAGCTTACAATTAAACGTTTGCTTTCTGGTTCTTCCCAGCCACGACGAACATAGTTGATGTAGTACCACTTGTTTTTGTGTAGAGGGTTAGTAAGCATCGGGGTACCTAAAACATACTTAACCTGTTCTGGAGTCATGCCAACTCGTAGCTTATCCACGTCTTTTTGTTCAGTGAAGTTGCCTTGGGCTACATCTGGACGGTAGGCGCAAGCTGTAGTTGCTACCGAGCAGAGCGTAAGGCTTGCTGTGACGAGCATAAGTGAGGTTAATTTTTTTAGCATGTTTTAAACTCCAGCTAATGACGAAAATTTTATCTATGAGGCCTTTATGTTGTGAAATAAGTTATTACTGACGTCATTTATTTAACAAACATGTGAACTACTCACCATCTAAAGAGGTGGGAGCTTCGTAATTACTCATTAGAGTAATTCTAAAGAAGTTTGA
>OQVL01002227.1_pt1 | contig 11828 bp, 10 predicted proteins | sample 1691501 | NCBI WGS metagenome assembly OQVL01 (sample SAMN03418253, study PRJEB22391) | human gut metagenome | biome: human-gut; feature: organic feature; material: feces | host: Homo sapiens | place: Tanzania | collected 2013-01
GCTCAGGACTTTGTAACCTTCGGGATGGGCTTCGCGGTAGTAGCGGCTCATGGCCGAGATGACGGTGTTGGCGGGGGCGCAGAAGTCGGGGATGTGTCTGCCATCGAAGGTGTTGCCGTAGCTGGTGTATGGCATGGGGTATCCGGGGTTGATGCCGCTGTATGTTGTTTCGGTGCCGTCGAGCATGGGGACTGTGGCACGGTTGTCGTATCCGCCGATGGCGAGTACGCCGGATGGTGAGGCAAGGTTGTTGAACGCTCCTCGGGCGGTGCCTTCGCTCATGCCCGGGATGCCGCAGGAGCGCAGAAATGTTTGTGTTCCATCGGCGTATATGTCTACGGATGCGCCTTGTGTCCCTTGGATTTCGTAGCCGAAGTAGTATCGTGACCACGGGCCGGATTGGCGTAGGGATAGGGAGTGCATGTCCGAGAGTACGGCAAAGTGCGTGCGTCCGTTGTGCCTGTCTATGTCCCAGGATATTGTGATGGAGCTTTCGGAGCTGTATGTGCCTTCGTTCCAGGCTCCGGCTGTGCCTGCGGAGAGTGTGGCGGTGCCTTTGGGGTTGGTCGGGCCGCCGTGCCATGGTGAGCGGTATATTATGGCTTTGGTGTCGAAGTCGTAGATGATTACGCGCAATTGCAGCGGGGTGTCGTCATGTCCCCAGATGTCGGTGTATCCGTTGACGTCCATTCCGCTCCAGGTGACGCGGTTGTCTATGATGGTGCCAACGGTGGGTGCTTGGGTGGTGAAGTCGTGGTGTATGGCGAATTTGGATTGTCCGTAATTGCCTGCGGCGAAGCATATCACGGCGTCTTGGGCACATTTGTCGATGTATCGACATACGGCATCGGTGCCGTCGCGCGGACCTATGAGCGATGATATGGAGAGGTTGACGACGGCGGGTTGGCCGAGGCTTTGGGCGCGTTCGATGACGTCTTCGATGCCGCATAGTAGAGCGACGTCGTATAGTTGGCTGGTGGTAGCCACGATGTCGGCTCCGGGGGCGTATCCGTGGTAGGGGTTGCCTTTGTATCCGGAGGCCATGATTGCGCAGACGTGTGTGCCGTGTGTTTCGTTCGGGGTGTCAGTGGTCCATGCGGCCACTGCTTCGGGTGTGTCGGCGATGAGTCGCCGGGCGGTGCTGTCTACGTAATGGGTGACGACGCTGATGCGTGACGGTGCGGCTGCATCGCCGTCGTGTCTGAATGCAATGTGGTTTGGATCGATGCCGATGTCGCACAATCCTACGGTGACGCCGCTGCCGTCCAGCGTGCCGCATTTGTCGGAGGCTGTTCCGTCGTATACGGGCGCTACGTTTGACCATTGGCGCGAGCGGTCCGAGGCCAGCGAAAGGCGAGCGCCTATGGAGGCGGATGATACGTGCGCGATGTCTTGCAGCTGCGCGATATTTTGCCTGGGGACGCAGCCGAGCAGTATGTTGTCGCGGCGGCGCCATATTACGGTTCCGAGTGCGTCAATGTCGTCGAGTGCGCTGTCGTCGTCTATTTCGATGATAACCGGGTAGTAGAGCGTGGGTGTGACGGCTGTCGACCGGGCGTTTGCGCGCCGGGCTTTGGCGGCGTCGGCGGCTAATATGGCGGTGGTACGCGCATCGAACACCGATGCAAAGGATGTTGTCTCGGATGCTGCGCTTAGCAGTGCTATTGCGATGGCTGTCAAGATTTTACTTGATAGTGGTGTGTGGTTGCGCATAGTTGTTGCGGTATATCGGTGTTGTGGTAAACGCCAATCCCGCGACCGCAGATGAGATGTTCTGCAATCGCGGGATTGGTGCTAATGGTGTATCGGTCTGTATGTCAGCGTACGAGTATGCGTTCGGCGTATGCGCCGTTGTTGATGCTGAGGACGTATACGCCTGCGGGTGTGTCTGTCAAATCGAGGGCGTATGTGTCGCCGGTGGCATTGATGTCGCGAATGATGGCGCCGGTCATGGACACGAGGCGGACATTGATGTTCTTAGCTCCGGGGACGCTGATTTCGTAGGCCTTGGCTCCGGCGGGAGTGACAAGTATGCCTTGTTCGTCGACGCGAATGTCATTGACTCCAACGCGTTTCAGCACTTCCTTGAGGCCGGCCAGGGCGTTGAATTTGCCTGCGCCCCATTGTACGGAGTTGCCGGTTGTTGCGGTCTGCTGATCATTGGTGGCGGTCATTGTGGCGATTTCGATGACTTCGTCAATGGTGAGCTTGGGATTGGCTTGGAGCCAGAGGGCGATACTGCCGGCGAATGCGGGCGAGGACATGGATGTACCGGTGCTTTGACACCAGTAGCTCTTGCGGTTGTGCTTGGTATCGGTGTATTCGGCCGAGAAGGTGTTGGTGTCTTCGTATCCTGCTTCTGTGTAATACTTCGAGTAAGAAGAAATCACGCAGGTGCCGGGGGCGCAGAGATGCGGAAGTTTGCGTCCGTCGTATAGTACGCCGTAGGATGAGTAGGGTGCAATAGCGCCGGCGATGTTGTAGCCTTCGATATTGTACGAGTAGAGGCCGCCGTTGAGTGCGGGGAAGTTCTTGCGGTTGTTGTATGCGCCAATGGCGATGACGTTTTTGCCGCAGGCGAGGTCGTTGATGGTGAAGTCGGCATTGCCGTCTGACCATCCGTCTTGGCCGAGCGACTGCATGTAAAATCCGCCGGAGATGTTATTGAGCGAGCATTGTACCTTGGCGCCGTCTTTGCCTTCGATGATAAGTCCGGCTACGAGGTGATTGTCGGCGTTGGCTGTGGTGTTGTATCCGAGAACCATATCGATGCTGGCCGAGTAGCGTTTATTGGTGGAGGCGTTGTCGCTATATGTGCAGTTGATATAGCTTTTATTAGCGTAAGCCTCATCGAATTCGTCGCTGTTGTAGTATGACGGATTATTGTAGTCGCTGGTGGTGATTGCGCCTTGCGTGCTTGTGAGTGTAACTTGGTCGACAATCTTTTTGGTGACTTTATTGTATACTACGGCTTTGACGGTGAACTCGCGGTTGTCGTCAGCCCAGACGCTGAAATTGGCTGTTCCGCGTGTGTCGGCGTTTACATTTACGAAGAAGGTTTTGAGCTCTTTGTCCGAGGCGCTGAACTGTTTGGATAATGATATGGGAGCATCGCCGTCGTTGCCTGCCGAGATGCAGATGATGGCTTTTTTGCCGAGGCGTTCCATATATTGTCCGAAGTTGCTTGTTCCGTCATGCGGGCCGCTTGTGCGTCCGATGCTGAGGTTGATGACGGCGGGCTGTCCGTTCTTGACGGCGTAGTCTACGATTTTGCTGACAGCGGAGCAGGTATTGGCGTCATAAAGTGCGCCGCAGGCTACCGCGAGGTCGGCTTCGGGAGCCATGCCATAGTATGGGTTTTTGATGGTGCTGCGTACTTGCACGCTGCCGTTCGAGGTCAGGATGGCTGTGCGTCCTCCGCTACGGTTGAACGAGCCGGCCATGATGCCGAGCGTGTGCGTGCCGTGTGTGCTGGAGGTGACGTCTGTGGAGAACCGGCTTATTGCGTCATAGTCGGTGTAGTTGTTGAACATACCGTTGGAGGAGTAGAAGTGGAACAGCGTCTTGATGCGTGTGTTCGAGAGGTCGGATGTGAGAAAGTTGACGTGGTTGGGGTCGATGCCTGTGTCGTATATGCCGCATATGACGCCTTTGCCCTTGTATGGTTGGTCCAGGTGGTCTTCTCCATTGTGTATTGTGGTGACGCCGTTTAGCTTGCGTGTTTCGTTGAGCATGGGCTTGGCCGTTGCTGACAGAGAGAAGCTTTGTACATCTGCATTATCGTTCATTGCGATGATGTCCTCGATGTCGCCTACCACTACGGCCATGTCGTCGCCGGCAGTGCTGATTACTTCGAGGCCGGCGGCACGTAGGTCGTCAAAGGTGGCTCCATCGCTCAGGCGCACTATGGCTGCCGTAGTAGGCGTGGCGCGCGAGATGCTTTCGAATTCGAACGGAGCATTGACCGGTATAATCACTTTGGACGCGGGATTGAACTGCTTGTTTCGGTAAGCGTCAAGAATTTGTTGCGTGGCGGCGTCTGTCTTTGATTGGGCGAATGCCCCGAGGGTGGCGCACAGCACGCTTACGGCGATTGTAATGTAGCGTTTCATGTTGTAGTTCTATGTGCTATTGTTGTTTGTGCTTGTGTGGATGTTGTGGCGCAGGCGTGTTTTGCGGCGGATGCCGACATGCTTAGGCGCTAACGTTTTATGCGCAAATTTAGCGAATTATTTTTTAAGTGACAAGCACGGGAGATTTTTTTGATATCGGGATGATTGTGTTCGATATGGATGAGCGATTGATGTGGGCTGCATTTTTATATTAAAATTTCTTAAATCTTGCTTTTATGGTCTTGTGTGAATGAAAGTATTTGTACTTTTAAGGCCGAAAAACTATCTATTTAGACGCTGCGCGCGTCGCCAGACTAAGCCAACCCCGTAAGAACCAAATACTACGAATATGGAAAAAAACATAGCCATGAGTAAGAACGCCCTTGTGCAGTCGCTGCACAAGGCACAAGAGGACTTTACACTCGACGACATAATTACCTATATCAAGGTCAACGGCATAGAGATGGTCAATTTCATGTACCCGGCAGCCGACGGGCGCCTGAAGACGCTGAATTTTGTCATCAACGACTTGGCCTATCTCGAGACTATTCTGACCTTGGGCGAGAGAGTGGACGGCTCGTCGCTGTTTCCCTTTATCTCGGCTGGTAGCAGCGACCTGTATGTGTTGCCGCGCTTTAGCACCGCTTTCCGCGACCCCTTTGCCGAAATCCCGACGGTGACGATGCTTTGCTCGTTCTTTGACAAGGACGGCAAGCCGCTGGAGAGCGCCCCCGAATACATCTTGGACAAAGCCTGCCGCGAGTTCAACCGCGTGACCGGTATGGATTTCCAAGCCATGGGCGAGTTGGAGTACTACGTTGTCAAGGAAGACGACGGAACTTTTCCGGCAAGCGACCAGCGCGGCTATCACGAGTCGGCTCCTTTTGCCAAATTCGGTGACTTCCGCACGCTGTGTATGCAATACATAGCCCGTACCGGCGGAAGCATCAAGTACGGACACAGCGAGGTGGGCAACTTCACCTTGGACGAAAAAATCTACGAGCAGAACGAAATCGAGTTCCTGCCCGTGGACGCACGGCGGGCTGCCGACCAGCTTATGATTGCCAAATGGGTGATACGTAATCTCGGATATATCAAGGGTTACGACATCACCTTTGCGCCCAAAATTACCGTGGGGAAGGCCGGCTCAGGATTGCATATACATATGCGAATCATGCGCGACGGGCGCAATATGATGCTTGACAGCGACCGTCGTCTCAGCAGCGAGGCTCGCCGCGGTATCGCCGGAATTATGGATTTGGCACAGGCCATCACGGCCTTCGGCAATACGGTGCCCACGTCTTATTTCCGTTTGGTGCCCAAGCAGGAAGCACCTACCAATGTGTGCTGGGGCGACCGCAACCGCTCGGTGCTGGTACGCGTACCCCTGGGATGGACGGCACAGAAAGATATGTGTGCCGAGCTCAATCCCGGCAGCCACGGGCTGGCCGACGTGGACACCACGCAGAAGCAGACGGTCGAGATCCGTTCGGCCGACGGGTCGGCGGATATCTATCTGCTGATAGCGTCTTTGGCTGTGGCCATGCGTCACGGATTCGAGATGCCCGATGCCCTGAAGGTGGCCGAGGATACATACGTGGACGTAAACATACATCGCTCCGAAAATGCCTCCGTGCTTTCGCGCCTGAGCTCGCTTCCCGTCGATTGCTACGGGTCGGCGCAATGCCTTGAGGAGCGGCGCGATGTATTCACGGCCGCCGGAGTGTTCGATGACGCCACTATCGATGGAATCATCAAGCGCTTGCGCTCGTACGACCGCGACGAAATAGCGCTGGCACACGAAGACACGGAAGCCATGCTCCGCATCGTCCGCCGCTACTTCCATTGCGGATAATCGACGAGCACGACTTTCGCATAACACAAGGTAGGGCTGTGCCGCAATTTTTGCGGCACAGCCCCATTTCAAAGTATGCCTGCGTCGCAACCGGTCTCGGCCTCAATAAGATGTGCTCCGCAGTGGTGTATTACCGCGAGCGTCCCTTAATCGCAAATTTTCAGCTCCCGTCCATGACTTCTGCCGCTACTATGCGGAACATCGCACCAACGGCGCGGACGCTTTCAATGCAACCGCTCTCGGCTCGAACTATACCGTAAATGAATAGGACTTTCGTAGGTGGGTTATCCACGAGTTTAAGCGCCGTGTTTGGCGAGTCGAAGACCGTGTATCTCGGCGATCCGATGCGGCACAATGAAAAGCACCTGCTCCGGCTCCGACGCTATATATTGGAGCGGAAAATAATTTCCATTTATAAAAGCACTAAGTTTCTTGACAATAGATACTTGTGGAGGACTGTGAAATGCGAGGCATTCGCGAGTGGGCTTGGAGTACTTGTCGGCGCAGCCGGTGCTTGGTCGCATAGCGACCAAGGCTTACCACAAAAAATCCACTCCCGAGAAACTCTGCTCATCTTTGCATCGGAAATTTTATTCAACTTAATCTACTTTTCCGCTATAAAAAATCTGCGCAATTTACATATACGTAAAATTTATTTCGTAACTTTACGCCGTAATGATAAAAATAGAGTATGAGCGAAGTAGAACTTCTTTTTGTGACAAGTGGCGAACGCTGCACAATCTACACCATTCAGTTCCTTTCGGACGAGCAGAACGAATTTGAAAAATTCATAGCTAAATTCCGAAACAATGCAGAACTGAACCCTGACTTTCAGGCGATAATGCGTTTTGTTGAGCAGATTATAGACAATGGTGTATTGGAACGCTATTTCCGTAGAGAGGGCAAGATGAATGATTCTGTTGTTGCTCTGCCGGTACTTAAATCCAAATTGCGACTGTATTGCCTGCGGCTGACCGATAAGATCCTTGTTATCGGTAATGGCGATGTGAAAAACCGCCGTACATATCAAGAGGACGATACTCTCCAAGGGTACGTGATGGATTTGCAGAAATTTGAACGTCTGCTGAAACAGGAAGAGAGTTTGGGCAATGTAACGATAACGGAGAGAGAAATTATAACAGATAAAACATTTGATATATGAAATCTGCAAACATTCCTTTAAAAGAAATCTTTAACGAGATTCCACAAGAAAAACGAGAAGAAACCCGGCTCTCTTTTGAAATTTCCAACAAACTTGATGCTCTCATGAAAGAGAAAGGGCTGAACCGAAAGCAACTTGCAGAGGCTGTCGGCAAACGCCCTAATGAGGTAACACGATGGTTGAGCGGAGAACATAACTTTACCATATCTACACTTGCCATGCTATCAAATTTCTTTGGCAAAGACATCATTTCTGTCTAAATACCACCTCTCCGATGAATAAATTGCGTTCATCGAATCTATGATTAAAGCGATGTAAGATGGATACTAAGACTCTTGAATTTGTAACATACTGCATAAGTAAGCTCGCGCAGGTACTTAAATTGAGTCAGCGCGAGGTTTACCGCCGGCTTAAACAGTCGGGGATTCTGTACGATTATATCGTGCCATCGTATGACGTTCTGCACACTTTTAGTTCACGTTATCTCGTTGAAGATCTTACAGACTATATGAGAGAGAAAGGAGTGCTTGCATAATGAAACTTTATCATTCGTCGACCCAATCTGTGGTAGTGCCTGACACCGCACATTCTCGAGATTATCTTGATTTCGGCAAGGGATTCTACCTTACGCCCATTTATGAACAGGCAGTGCGTTATGCCCAGCGTTTTATTCGCCGTCAGCGGACGGCTTGGCTTAATTCATACGTGTTTGAGTTTGAGTCATCGCAATGGCGTGTTCTCCAATTTGACAGCTACGACAAGCGATGGCTTGACTTTGTCGCCAAATGTCGTGCCGGGAATGATGAAAGCGAATATGATATTGTGATTGGAGGTGTCGCCAACGATAGAGTTATTCAAACGCTCGACCGCTATTTTGAAGGCGAAATTTCCGAAGATGAAGCTCTCGGGCTGCTTGTATTTGAGAAACCAAACATTCAGTATTGCATTCGCAGTCAACGGATGCTTGATGAATGTCTAAAACACATCGAAAGCATACAGCTATGAGTGAAGACGGAAAAATGGCAATGCAAGCCAATAAAAGCGCAAACGTGATAAAAGCCATCTGCGAGCTTTACGGAGTCTCCTTGCAAGAGGCCGTTGATGCCTACTATCAATCCGACACATCGGAATTGATTGAAGATGGAGTTGCTGACCTCCAATGCCGAAGCGACAAATATCTCGCAACCATCATTTGGGAAGAACACAACGAGGGGAAGCGCATATATTGACTTAATCATATATCATTCTAATATATTTGGGTAATTCGACAATTCGCGTGATAACGGGTGGTGTTTCAGTCAGTGTGTCTGAGTCGAGTTTGCTCAAGCCGGTAGACTTTGGATGACGATGCATATTTGGTCGTGTTGTATCGTTGTCTTATCTTCTGATGAGGAAATATTAGTTTTAGAATGCAAACGGCGGAGAAAACGGACTATGTCCGGGAGAACCGCCATTAGCAAGGCAATGCCGGTACTGAGAGGCTGTTGGTTACTGAAGCCGTTCCGTCATGGACGGCTTCAATGTTGGCAGGATTGCAATAGCTGAGAGCGGTTGCGGGACGGCTGTTAAGTGTTAATTATTTATAACAGTGGTGGCGTGCCGTTAAAATGTGCGTAAATTTGTAGTGAAGAGGCGATTTGTGCCTTCGTTTAGTGCCATGTCCCATGGATGCTTTGTATATAAGCTTTGATTACAGTTGGATATACTACACGTTGATGACGATATATGCCATCACCGTGATAGTTATATTGTGCGTGATTGTCAGCGAAAACCGCAATCCGGTCAAGTCGTTGGCGTGGGTAACCGTGCTTATCCTGCTTCCGCTCGTAGGGGTGGTGCTATACTTGTTCTTCGGGCGTAGCATCAAGAATACGCGAATGATTTCGCGGCGCAATCGTCGTCGTCTCAGACGAGCCGAGCGCACGGCCGTGACCGAGGCTAACGAGCGCACGCTGTCACCGGAGGCCCGGCAGCAAATACGCTTGGCTAAGTCTTTGGAGTCAGCCGAATACTATCCCGGCAATGACATCAAGGTGTACACCGACGGGGCATCCAAGTTCGAAGCACTTATCGATGACCTGAGCAAGGCTAAACGTTACATCAATCTACAGTATTATATAATATTGGACGATGAGATAGGCACCCGTGTAGCGGATGTCCTCATAGAGCGTGCGCGTGCCGGTGTGGCCGTGCATGTCATATACGACAATGTTGGGTCGCTGAACACTCATCGCCGCTACTTCAAGCGTATGCGTGCTGCCGGGATAGAAGTGTACCCGTTTTTCAAGGTCTCGTTTCCACCCTTCGGTACGCGCATCAACTGGCGCAACCACCGCAAAATATGCGTTATTGACGGTGAAGTAGGGTACATAGGCGGGATGAACATCGCCGACCGCTATATTACCGGAGGCAAAAATTTTGACAGTTGGCGCGACACGCATTTGCGGCTTGTCGGTCCGGCCGTGGCCTCGTTGCAATATTCTTTTGCCGTGGACTGGAACTTTATGGGACAGCCGTTGTTGGACGACAGTGTGCAGCAAGACGACCCGGCGCCCGGAGATATGGGTGTCCAGCTTATCACTTCCGGCCCTACGGCGCAATGGAGTAATATCGCAATGATGTTCCATAAATCCATAGCCAATGCGCGCCATCGCGTGTACATCCAGACACCATACTTTCTGCCCACCGAAGGTCTGCTCAAGGCTTTGCAGACGGCAGCTTTGGCGCGTGTGGATGTGCGTATAATGATGCCGCGGCGCACCGACTCGCGCCTGTTGCAATACGCATCGTTCTCCTATATTGCCGAGTGTCTGCGTGCGGGCATAAAGATATACCTTTATAACCCCGGGATGATGCACGCCAAGACGCTTATAGTCGATGACGAGATAGCCTCCGTGGGCTCCACCAATTTTGATTTTCGAAGCTTCGAGCATAATTTCGAGGCAAACCTCTTTGTGTACTCGCCGCGCTTCACACAGGAAATGGCCGAGATATTCCATCGAGACATGCGCCAATGCACGCGTTTGTATCAGGCCACGTGGGCGCGCCGGCGTCGCTCGCTCAAGGTTGCCGAATCGGTGGTGCGCCTGCTTTCGCCTATACTATAATTTGAAAAAAATACAGAAACGCAATAATATAAAATGTCAACATTCAGCGAAGAAACATTAGAACAGAAGAAACAGCGATTTATAGACACCCTTGCGGCTACGGGCTGCGAAAATATGGACTTCGTAATCCAGGATCTGGAGAGTTGGGGTTTCTTTGAAGCTCCGGCGTCCGTGCGCAACCATTTCAACCATCCCGGCGGACTGCTGGAGCACTCCCTGTGCGTCTACGATGCGGCTATGGCTATGAGAGCATCGCTATTGACGCTACGTCCCGACCTTGAAGCGCGTATGCCTGTGGGTTCCATCGCTATTGCGGCATTGCTGCACGATGTGTGCAAAGCTGATATCTATCGCAAGGTGCAACGAGCGCGCCGTAACGAGGTGGGTCAATATGAGAAATATGATGAGTATCAGGTAGATTACTCAAATTTTCCCCTTGGTCATGGCGAAAAATCAGTGGTAATGCTTCTGCGCAGCGGCCTTGACCTCGAGGACGAGGAACTCATGGCCATACGCTGGCACATGGGCGCTTGGGATTTGGCTACGAATAGTTACGAACAAGAGCGTTCGTATCGTGCCGCGTGCTCCAAGACGCCACTGGTGGCATTGATACATACCGCTGACACCATAAGCGCTCAAATACTCGAAGCCCCGGTCGAGACGGTGCAACAGTAGAGTGAACTGCTGTCCCCAAAAAGGGTTTTATTCAACTTTTTGGGGACAAATCAATTCACTGTTTTTACACAGCGCCCTACCGCGTCCCTATTTCGATATGTTCCATAGACATCATACGTGCTGTGGGCTATATGCTTGTAAATAGGGTATATATGACCATTGTTTAGGTGTGATGCGTTGGTGCGAAAATATCCGAATGTGTCTGCTGCGGAAAATCAAAAATATAAAAATCGAAAATTAGGCGAAAAAATTTGGTGGGATAAAAAAAAGTGGCTACCTTTGCAACGCAAAAGCGGAAACGCTCATTGAAATACTTGCGAAAATAGCTCAGTTGGTAGAGCTCCCGCCTTGTAAGCGGAAGGTCACCGGTTCGAGTCCGGTTCGAGGCTCCAAAAGCGGTCCCTTCGGGCGAGTTTATAAGCTCATCTTGGAGGGCTTTTTTTTGTCAATTTTACTTTTGCGAATTTTCAATTATGTATAAAGTAGCAAAATTAAAAAAGACTACCAGGCCCAAACTGCCGATAATATCGCTGGGAAAATGAACAGCGTTATAGAGACGGCTCCAGGCTACCGACACAGCGAAAATAATACCTAGTATTGTGCAAGTTATTTTATAAGTAAGTTTCATAGACGTTTGCCAAAGCACGGTAAGGAAAGCCAAAATAAGTGCGCTGCTACCAGTTGTGTGGCCAGAAGGAAAACTAAAATACGGCTCATCGACTAATGCTTTAAATCCTAAACACATAGGGCGAGGACGCATAATAAAAGCTTTTAGCAAAGTGCAACTCAAAGAAGCCAAAATAACGGTAGCGACTATTTGAGTGAAATAATGCCATTGCTTCTTAAGACTTAACATCGTAGCGGCAATTATTGTTAGAGGAGCAGTTTCAGGGAAAGGTTTGATATTAGGACCTCTG